>FWWL01007413.1_pt1 | contig 14961 bp, 13 predicted proteins | sample 2228331 | NCBI WGS metagenome assembly FWWL01 (sample SAMEA103939775, study PRJEB20133) | metagenome
TCGGAGCCGGCGCCACCCTGGCGATCCCGCCCCAGGGCTCACCGCCCCCGCGGGGCGCACTCGCGCGCGTTCCGACGGCCCCCGCCGCGCCGGGCGCGTACCTCGTCTGGACCCCCGGCGGGCTCCCCGACGGGTTCCGGTCCGCCGTCGCCACGGTCCCCGGGATCCGGTGGGCGGTCGTGGTGCGAAGCGACGTAGCCTGGCTCACCGGCTCGCGGGCCCCGAGCGGCGAGGTGGTGGACCGGCCGCCCCCTGGGTATGCGATCCCCCTCGAGGTCGCCTCGGTCAGGCCCGTCGAGTACGCGCGGTTCGTCCCACCGGCGGATCGGGGGACGCTCGCCCTCCTCACGGAGGGCGGCGGCATCCTCGGAGCCTCCAGCGCCCGCCTGCGCGGCCTCGGGCCGGGCGCGCTGCTCGAGTTCGGGACGGCGCGGGTCCCCGTGGTGGCCGTGTGGCCGGACGAGCTCGTCGGCGCGAACGAGCTGCTCGTGGCGCGCTCGGTCGGGCGGGGCATCGGCGTGCGCCACGACCGCTACGCGCTGATCCAGCCCCGCGGGGAGCTCGACCGGGACGCCCTCGGGGAGCTCCTCCGTCGCGCCCTCCCCCCTGGCCTTCCCGTCCAGATCCGAGCGCCGGGCGAGACCCCCTACCTCCGCCAGGGCGACGCCGTGCTCCCCCCGGTCGCGCTGAAGGAGCTCTTCGGGGAGTTCGCGGCGAGACCCGATCCCGACCGGCGCGGGTACCTCCTCATCGATCCCGCGTGGGAGGCGACCCACATCGCGACCGAGCGCGTGCCGCTCCTCGGGGAGGTGACGTGCAACGTGGCGATCCTCCCCCAGCTCCGCGGCGCGATGCGCGAGCTCGTCGAGCTCGGGCTCGCGGAGACGGTCCACTCGTTCAGCGGCTGCTACGCGAGGCGGTTCGCCAACCGCGACCCAACCCAGGCGATCAGCCACCACACCTGGGGCATCGCGGTGGACATCAACGTGCCCGAGAACCCCTTCGGGGCGCCGCCGAACCAGGACCCTCGGCTCGTCGCGGTCATGGAGCGGTGGGGCTTCATCTGGGGCGGGACCTTCATCCGGCCCGACGGCATGCACTTCGAGTACCACCGCCCACCGGCCGGCGCCTGAGCGGGGACCGGGCGCGCGCGAAGGGAGCGGCGATCATGCGCATTCCACATCCGCTCGGGGTGGGGGCTCGGCCCCGCGCCCCGGGCATGCCTCCCGCGGCAGGACGCGCGTGGGTTTCCGCTCCCTTCGCGGCAGCCCGAGGGCTGCTACCTGGATTCTAGGACCGTCGCTCGCCTCGCGCGAGCCGGACGGTCCCGCGGGTCCCGGGCCGACGGGCCCTACGCGGCCTGCGGCGCCCGGGCCGCGCGGGAGCGCAACCACACCCACGTGAGGATCCCAGCGGCCGCGGCGGCCGCGACCACGCCCGCCGTGATCTGGGTCCGCGGCTGGGAGGCGCTCCGCGCGATGCGCGTACGCAGCCGCACGGGGTTGCGGAAGTCCAGGATCTCCCAGCCCCGCTCCTCCGCCACCCTGCGGAGCTCGCGGTCGGGGTTCACCGCGACGGGGTGGCCGACCGTCTCGAGCATCGGCAGGTCGCTGATGGAGTCCGAGTAGGCGTAGGACCGCGAGAGGTCGATCCGCGCCCGCGCCGCCAGGTCCCTGATCGCCTGCGCCTTCGCCTCCCCCGCGCAGTAGAACTCGAGCTCGCCCGTGTACCGGCCGTCCTCGATCCGCGCGCGCGTCGCGATCACGCCGGCGATCCCGAAGTGCCGCGCGAGGGGGCGCACGACCTCCTCGGGGGAGGAGCTCACGATGAACACGAGGCGGGCGTTCCGACGGTGCTCCGCGATGAGATCGAGCGCCTCTTCGTACACGTACGGGTCGATCACGTCCACGATCACGTCGCGGACCAGCCGCTCCACCTCCGCCCGGTCCCACCCCTTGGTGAGCTGGAGCAGGCCCTCCTTGAGCCGCTCCATCTTCCGCTCGTCCGCACCGACGAGCGCGTACACGAGCTGCGCGTACGCCCCGCGCAGCAGCTGGCCGCGGGTCACCATGCCCGCCCGGTACATGGGTCGGGAGAGCGCGAGGGAGGAGGAGCGAGAGATGATCGTCTTGTCCAGGTCGAAGAAGGCGGCCTCCATCGCCGGTCCATCGTAGGCGAGGCCGGGGACGCGACGTGGGAGCCTCGCGGATCAGCCCCGAAGGGCGGATCAGCCCCGGAGGCGAGGGGTCTGCTCGCGCAGCCCCTCGAGCCACGCCTGCTCGGCCGCGGCCAGGGCGTCCTCGAGCTCGAGCATCCTGTAGGCGAGGCGATCCGCGGGGTCGGCGGCGCGGGCGAGGCGCCTCCGATCGGCCGCGATCTGGTCCCGGCGACGCGCGAGCGCGTCCGCCCGCTCGCCGAGGATGCGCCGGGCCTCGTCCGGTGGGACCAGGTGCAGGAAGCCGAGAGGGTCCGGGGCCCCCCGAGCGCGCTCTCGCAGCCCGGCGCGCAGACGGGCGCGACCCGTGCTCGTGATCCGGTACACGCGCCGGTCCGGTCCCTCCCCGCCCTCCTGCTCACGCCCGACGATCGCCCCCTCGCGCTCCAGGCGACGCAGCGTCTGGTACACCGAGGCCCGCCCGATCCCGGCCCACAGGCCCATCGCGCGCTCGCGCAGACGCTCCAGCAACTCGTACCCGTGCGCGGGCCCCTCGGCGAGCAGCCCGAGCACCACCACCTCCACCTTCGAGATCCGCACGACCGCCCTCCAGAGCTAGTGTGGAGTGGACTAGTGACACCCTGCCATGCCCAGCGCGCGCACGCAAGCAGCCGGGGATCCGTGGCGCCCTCTCTGGAGGAGCCCGCGCCGTTCGGACGATGCGCGTTCCCCAGGGTCGTGGTAGGAAGGGGCTGGTCGCGGATCGATCGGACGATCCGCACTCACGGGGGAGGGATCCGATGCGAAGACCCCTCACGGCTCTGGCGGCCACCATGCTGCTCCTGTCGGTGGCGCCGTCCGCCGCCGCCGATCCCTCGGTCGACGCGGACGACAAGATCACCGGACCGCCGATCAGGTACGTCCGGCACGACGGCGGGACGGACGCGACGATCGAGCTCTGCAACGAGACCGAGGATCCCGCCGCCTTCGGGGCCTTCACCCAGAACAACGAGCCCTTCACCGTCGTGAGCCCGACGAACCCCGACCTGGTCATCGCGGGCTGGAACGACTACTGCTCGGGGTGGATGGGCCTCGGGTTCTCGACGGACGGGGGAGAGACCTGGACCGACTCGCTCGTCCCCGGCTACGTCGGCGACACCTCGGCCGAGGGGATGGCCTCGCCGGAGTTCGGCCGCACGAACGCGGCGAGCGATCCGGTCGGGGCCTTCAACGCGGACGGAACGATGTTCTACTTCGGCGCCATCTCGTTCAACGAGCTCGCTGGCCCGAAGACGAACTCCGACGTGTGGGTAGCGCGCTACGCCGTCCTGGATCCCGGGGATCCCGGGTACGAGACCTACCCGCTCGACTACCTCGACACGGTCCGCGTCGGCAGGGGCCCCGCGGCGGCGAACTTCTTCGGGATCTTCAACGACAAGGAGATGATCGAGGTCGATCGCACCGGGGGTCCGCACGACGGCAACGTGTACATGTGCTGGACGAAGTTCCCCGCTTTCGGCACGCCCACGATCCGCTTCCGTGCCTCCCGCGACGGGGGTCTCACCTGGTCGCGTGCGGTCAACCTCACCGAGAGCGGAGCGGGACAGGGGTGCGACATCGCCGTCGAACACGACGGCGATGTCTACGTGATCTGGCGCGACTTCGAGCTCCCCTCCTCGCACAAGAGGTTCGGCGTGTCCTTCGCGCGCTCGACGGATGGAGGCCTGACGTTCTCGAGGCAGCGCAGGATCCGCCGGCTCGTGGCCTACAACCCGTTCGACGGAGCCAGGGACTGCGGCGACGGGACCGAGCTCTGCCCGAGCGGCTTCGTCTTCCACCGGTACCCGCTGGAGCCCAGGATCACCTCCGACCCGACCGGCGAGCTGCCGGGCGTGTACGCGATCTTCAACGCCGTCGACCCCGCGACCATGGTTCCTTCGGAGACCTCCTACACGTCCGCGGGCTTCGGCACCGGCATGGTCGGCCAGTCCTTCACCTACGTCTCGCGCACCCTCGACGACGGCGCGACGTGGAGCGATCCGGTGAAGGTGGACGACCACCCCGTCGGTCACCAGTTCTTCCCGGACGGCGACGCGTTGGGCGGGAAGCTGGTCGTGGTGTGGCAGGACAACCGGGAGGACGACTGCTACAGCGTCCAGCGACCGGCGGCCAACGATGAGCACGCGATGATGTGCGATCCGGAGGCCGTGAACACGTACGCGGCGGTCTCGACGGACGGGACGACCTTCGGGGAGCCGATGAGGGTCTCCTCCGTCGGTCAGATGCCCCAGTACGAGATGTTCGCCGCAGCGAGCGTGCCCTTCCTCGGCGACTACAACTGGATCCAGCTCGCCCAGCGGGAGGACGGATCGCTGTTCGGCTACATGTCCTGGACCGACAACCGCGACGTGGTTCCGGGCATCGATCCACGGGAGGAGGTGCAGGACGGCTTCGACGTCCTCAACTGGGTGATCAACCCGGACGGCACGTTCACCCGCCAGTTCAACCTCGGCGGCCTGGATCAGAACATCTACGGCAACTCGATCGAGATCCCGGCGTGAGCGCGTGGTCCACCGGACCAGCTCGGCGCCGAGGGGCGTCCCCGGGCGAGCACGGGCATCTCGCCCGGGGACGTCGGTCGGCTCACTCGACCGGCTGCCAGCGCGACTGGAGGCGCTTCATGAGCTCGGGCATCGTCGTGTACTCGAGCTCGTCCATGCCGGCGCGGTGCGGCTCGAAGGGCCCCATGTGCCGCAGGTGGTCGGCGAGCTCGAGGGCGATGCGCCGGGCCCGGTCGAAGCTCACGTCCGCGAAGAGGTCGCGCGGCCCGACGAGCTTGCCCTGCGTCAGCTGGTACCCGAGGGCCACGATCCGCGGCGGGCCGTCGAACCGCGAGGGCGTCGCGTCCTCGAAGGAGGTCGGCATGAGCGGCCCGAAGTGGGACCCGCGCATCCACCCGCTCACGATGTGCGGGTAGGAGAAGGGCTCGAGGACCTCCCCGAGGGCCGGCAGGCCGCTCTGGCACCGCACGATCGCGACGGGGTCGTCCTTGCCGACGTACCGACCGGCCTGCAGCGACAGGCGCTGGGTCGAGGTCGCCGCCGCCACGATCCCCTTCTGGCGCGAGAAGACCCGCCGCACCACGAACCGGTGAGGCGAGCCGATCAGCATCAGCAGGTCGTAGTAGTCCTCCGGCGTCCGCAGCCGGATCACCTGGTCCTCGATGAGGTTCAGCACCTCGAACTCGAAGCCGTCGTGCATCGCCGGGTCGATGACGAGCCCGGCCGTGGTGAAGGGGTCGGCGAACATCCGCGCCAGGGGGTAGTTGAACGCCCCCGGCTCGGTCTTGTCCGCGAGGAACACGACGATCGGCTCGCTCGGCCGTTCCGTGAGGCGCATCTCCGCGTAGCCCGGGCCGAGCCCCCGCAGGTTCCCGCTGAAGGCGTCCGAGAGGAGGTCCTGGCCCGCCCCGTAGAGGCCGAGGCGCTTGGCCACCTCCGTCGTGGCCTGGAAGACCTCCCAGGCGAAGCCGTGGACGTCGGGATCGTCCGGCTGGCGCTCGTGCGTCATGATGAGCGCCAGGTCGTCGCCGACGCGGGAGACCTGCCCGTCGAGCAGGAGCCCCTGCTCGATGGCCCGCGTCACGCGCTCGCGGGCCACCTCCATCATCTCGGGGTGCACGTCGGTGTGGCCGACGTAGCCCCCCGTGTCCGCCTTGATCACCGAGAGCGTGACGTCCATACCCTCCCTCCGGTCCGATCCGTGGTCACGGACCCGGACTACCGGCCGCGAGGCGCCACCGTCAGGGCCGAAGGTCCCGGCCGACCCGGGCCGAGGGTCCCGCTCGCGTGGCTGGGAGGGCGATCCCGCCCCCGGTGGACGTGCGAGGGGCCCGGCCGCGCGGCCGGGCCCCTCGGAGCGTGCCGGGGTCAGAAGGTCGCGACGCCCCGGCACACCTCGTCGGTCGAGAGGTTCCGCGCCCGTCCCACGAACCGGTCCGTGCCGGCGTGGTTCGGCTCGACGATGCGGACCTCGAAGGAGCCGCTCGGAGCGGTCGTGGTCCGCTTGCCCGAGAAGACGAGCTCGCCGTCGTGGAGGATCCGGACCCGCCAGGTGTCCCCAACGACGTTCTGGTCCACCTCGAACTCCACCTCGATCCGACCGTCCTCCGGCGAGAGCTTCAGCTTCCAGGTGCTCCCGGCCGAGCACGGACCCCGCTCGATCACGTCCCCCGCCTTGGCCTGCGCGGCGGGCGCCCCGGTGAGGGTCGCCACCACGAGCGCGGCGAGCGCTCCCATCACGATCCGAGACCTCATCTGCCCCTCCTTCTCCGATCCGTCACGAGCGACCCTAGGGGCCGCCGCGCTAAGGGACGGTGAAGGTACGGACCAGGGCGGGATAAGGTTCGATCCGGGGAACGGAGATGCGGGCTCGCGGAAACCCCGGGGCTGCCCGGGAGCCCTCGTACGTCGCGCTCGCGCGGACCGGCGAGCTCGCCCGCCGGGCCGCGAGCGCCCCGGAGCTCCTCGGCCCGACGTGCCGGGTGTGCCCGCGGCGGTGCCGCGTGGACCGGCGGCGGGACGAGCGCTCCATCTGCCACGTCGGGCGGCGCGCCATCGTGGCCTCCGCCTTCCCCCACCACGGCGAGGAGGACCCGCTGCGGGGCTGGGCGGGCAGCGGCACGATCTTCCTCGCCGGCTGCAACCTGCGGTGCGTCTTCTGCCAGAACTTCGAGGTCTCCTGGCAGGTCCAGGGCGTCGAGGTCTCGGCCGAGCGCCTCGCCGGGATCATGCTCGAGCTCCAGGCCCTCGGCTGCCACAACATCAACTGGGTCACGCCGGAGCACGTCGTGCCCCAGCTCCTCGAGGCCCTCCAGGTGGCCGTCGAGGGGGGCCTGCGCCTGCCGATCGTCTACAACACGAGCTCCTACGACTCCGAGGAGTCCCTGGCGCTGCTCGACGGGGTGGTCGACATCTACATGCCGGACTTCAAGCTCTGGAGCCCCGAGCGGGCCAGGCGGTTCCTGCGCCGGCCCGACTACCCCGAGGTCGCCCGCCGCTCGATCCGCGAGATGCACCGGCAGGTGGGACCCCTCGAGCTGGACGGGCGCGGGCTCGCGGTGCGCGGCGTGCTGCTCCGCCACCTCGTGATGCCCGGTCTGCTCGAGGAGACCGAGGCCATCCTCCGGTGGATCTCGGACGAGCTCGGCCCGGAGACCTACGTGAACCTCATGGGCCAGTACCGGCCGGAGGGGCTGGTGCTGCGGGGGGAGTACCCAGAGATCGCCCGCAGGCCCGCGCGCGAGGAGCTCGCCCGGGCCGTCGAGCTCGCCCTGGAGCTCGGCCTGCGCCGCCTGGACCCCGGGAGCCTGGCCCGGTGGAGCGCCTGAGCGCCCGTCAGGGGGTGAGCGCGAGCGCCTCCGTCACGGGATCCCCCTGGAGCACCCGCACCCCGAGCCTCGTGACCCGGTCGCCATCCACGTGCCCCCCAACGGCGACGCGGGCGAGCGACGCGAGCTGCCGGAGCTCGTGGTCCCTGCCCGCCACCCGCTCGGGCGACGCGACGGCGAGCACCACCCAGGTCGGCCTGATGGCCTCGACCGTGGCGGCGATGGTCGGGAACGGGGTGTCGGCCCCGAGGTAGGTCACGCGCCACCCCCGCCGCGCGGCCACGATGCCGAAGACCATGAGGGCGAGCTCGTGCTCTTCCCCTGGGGGACAGGCGAGGACGATGGGAGGGCCGATCCCCGAGCCCCATCCGCGCGCGAGCCCGAGGAGCCGGCCCCGGATCACGCCCGAGGCGAAATGCTCCTGCCCCACCGTGACCTCCCCCGTCGCCCAACGCTCGCCGAGACGGGCGAGGTAAGGCAGGACGACGTCCCGCAGCGCCCGCTCCAGGGAGAAACGGGCGAAGAGCTCATCGAGGACGACATGGGCGGCGCCCTCGTCGAAGGCGTCCAGCGCTCGCTCCAGCCGATCCCGGAGCTCGACGAGGAGGGAGGCACCCGCGAGATCAGCTCCCGCCGAGGTCTCCTCGGCGAGAACCCGGCGCGCCGCCCCCGCGGCCGAGATGCCCTGGGCGATGAGCTCCTTCATCCGGAGGATCCGCGCGAGGTCCCGCTCGGTGTACAGGCGGAAACCGCCCTGGGAGCGGGACGGGCGAAGGAGTCCATACCTCGCCTCCCACGCGCGGATCACCTCCGGCGAGAGGCCGGTCCGCTTGGCGAGATCGCCGATCCTCAGGTACCCCGTCACGCCGCAGATGCTACCCGAGTTCCGACCGAGTTTCCACGATATCCGGGCAATATCTTGACAATCTCTGGACATCCTTGTACGGTTCCTGCACAGACCTTCGACCGAAAGGAGGGGGAACATGAGGAAGCTCGATGGTCTGGCGTTGGTCCTGGTGATCGTCGGCGCCCTGAACTGGGGCCTCGTGGCCGTTGCCGAGTTCGACCTCGTCGCCACGATCTTCGGGATGGGCTTCGGGGAGACGAACGCCCTCAGCCGGGTGGTCTACGGGCTCGTCGGCGTCTCCGGCCTCTGGACCGCCGCGCGCCTCGGCGCGCTGCTCGGCCGCAGCCCCGCGGTCGCGGCCAACTGAGTTCGGCTGAGAGGAGGAGACAGCATGAGGAAGCTCATCGGTACCATCGGGGCCGCGGTCCTCGCGGGCTCGCTGGTCGCACCAGCCGCGGGGGCGGCAGGCAAGACCACCGTCAACGTGCTCCACGGCATCCCGGGGGTGAAGGTCAACGTCTGCGTGGATGGCGGGAGCGTGGTGGACGACTTCCGCTACCGGCAGAAGATCGTCGGGGCGACGCTGTCCGCCGGCGAGCACGAGGTGAAGCTCGTCGCCGCGGGAGCGCCGTGCGGCGACCCCGCGATCCTCGGCAAGACCGTGAAGCTGGAGGCCGGCGAGAACTACACGATCGTGGCCGCCCTCGACGAGGTGGGGACGCCCCGTCTGCGCCGGTTCCGCAACCCGGTCGGTCCGACGCCTGAGGGGACCGCTCGACTCACGGTCCGTCACACCGCGCAGGCACCCGCCGTGAACGTGTGGGCCAACGGTGATGTGCTGATCGGCGGGAACGAGTTCACCTGGGGCAAGCGGGCGACGCTTCCCGTGCCGGCTGGCACGTACACCGTGAAGGTCACCCTGCCGGGCGAGCGGAAGGCCGTGATCGGCCCCGCGGACCTCACCCTGCGGGCACATCGCGCCTACCAGGTGTTCGCCATCGGCAAGCCGGGGAAGTACGCGCTTGCCGTCCTGTCCACGCGTGTCGGGTAGGTCCGACGTGACCCTCGACCAGGTGGGGCCCGAGCCCCCCGGGCCCCACCTGGTCCTCTTCACCCGGGACCTGCGGGTGCACGACCACCCGGCCCTCTCCGCCGCGAGCCGCGCCGGGGCCGTGGTTCCCCTCTTCGTCCTGGAGCCACCGCTCCTCCGCCGCTCGCCGAACCGCCACCGGTTCCTGCTCGAGTCGCTGCACGACCTCGATCGGTCCCTCCGTCGGCTCGGGGCGGGGCTCGTCGTGCGCACCGGGGACGCTTCGAGCGAGGCCGTGCGGCTGGCTCGGGAGCTCGGCTGCGCCGCCATCCACCTCACAGCCGACGTCTCGCCCTTCGCGCGCCGCCGCGAGGACCGGCTCCGCGAGGCCGCGGCCGATCTGGGGATCCAGGTGCGCACCTGGCCCGGCAACGCCGTGGTCGAGGCCGGCGCGGTCCGGCCGTCCGGGGCGAGCCACTACCGGGTCTTCACCCCGTACCTGCGCGCGTGGCTGGGGGCGGACCGACGGCAGGTCCTCCCGCCGCCCCGCGTCCTGCGGATGCCCCCCGGGGTGGATCCGGGGCGCATCCCGGACCCCTCGCGGGTTCGCACCGACGCCGGGCGGCTCCCACCGGGGGGCGAGACCGCGGGGCGTGCGCTCCTGGGAGGCTTCCTCCAGCGAGGCCTGGAGAGGTACGAGCATGCGCGGGACCTGCTGGCCGCCGACGCGACCTCGCACCTGTCCCCGTACCTCCGCTTCGGCTGCCTCTCGCCGGTGGAGGTGGCCGCTCTGGCGGAGCGCGGGAGGGGCGGGACGTCCTTCGTACGACAGCTCGCCTGGCGCGACTTCTTCCGCCAACTCCTCGCCGCCGAGCCACGGCTCCTGTGCGAGAGCCTCCGCCCGGGACCCGCCGCCCGGCGGAGGGACGGCACGGAGGCCGACCTGGAACGTTGGCGGACGGGCACCACCGGCCATCCCCTAGTCGACGCCGCCATGAAGCAGCTATGGACCGAGGGCTGGCTCCCGAACCGGGCACGGCTCGTGGTCGCCTCCTACCTCTGTCGGACGCTGGGGGTCGACTGGCGCGCGGGCGCGGCGCACTTCGACCGGCTCCTCGTGGACGGAGACCCGGCGAGCAACGCCGGCAACTGGCAGTGGGTCGCCGGCACCGCCGCCAACCCCCGGCCGGACCGGGCGCTCAACCCCGATCGCCAGGCACGGCGCTTCGATCCGAAGGGAGCCTACGTCCGACGTCATCTCCCCCGCTCGGTACCCTGAGCGCTGGAGGCGTCCGGGCCCTGGTGGGCCCCCCGGTCTTCAAAACCGGTGTGGGGGCGAGAGCTCCCAGGCGGGTTCGATCCCCGTCCGCCTCCGCTGACCGGTGCGTAGGGGCCGGGATCCGAGCCCGGAGCGGGGCACGATCCGTCCGTCGGTTCGGGGCGGGGAGCCTCGTGTGCAGGGGGACGGCGTTCAGAGAAGGCCCTCCCCCCTTGGACGTCGAGGGCGTGGAGTGCTCGGCGCAGCCCGGCCCAGGCGAAGCCCTGGGCCGCCAGGCCCTTGCCCGAGGCGTCGATACCTGCGGCTCCTCCGTCTCCGGAGTGAAGGCACCGCGGTCCTTCTCGCGAGCCACCAACTCGATGAGGTGGCCAGGATCTGCGACCGGGTTCTCCTCCTTCGCTCGGGCGCCGTCGCCGATGAGCGGGTCGGCCGAGAGATCCGGGATGGCGAGAGCCTGGAGGAATGGTTCCCCGCAGCCGCGGAGGACCCATAGCCCATGCGGATCCTCCTGGCCGAGCTGTGGAAGCTCCTGAGGCCGCTCACAGCTGTAGGCGCTGTCCTCCTGATCGTGCTCTCCCCCCTGTGGGCGGGCGTGTACAGAGGGACCGCAGCTGCCACCCTGGCCGCTGCCGAGGCCGGCGTCCGATACGTCTTGGAGCATCCCACCTCGTGCAAGGGCTTCGGCCTGGAGCCCGGACCACGCTGCGAGCGGTTGCAGGAGCAGGGGCGGAACGAACGCGGAGCGATGGCTCAGGACGACGCGGTCCGCCGCCGCGGAGACCCGATCCGGGCAAACGGGGTTCGGCGCCTGGCGTTTGGCGACCGGGATGCTGGCCTCAGCCTTCGGAGCCCTCGTGGTCACGATCCTCGGCGCCGCGACGGCCGGCGGAGAGTGGGATCGGCGCACCGTGGTGCACGTGTTCCTCCAGGAGGGTCGCCGTGGGCGCGTGGTGCTCGCCAAGGTGGCAGCTCACCTGGGTCGCGGCGGCCGTCCTCCTGCTCATCACCTGGGTCGGCGTCGGGGTCGGTGGGTTGGCGCTGCAAGCGCTGTGGCCTCTGCCCACGGTCCCAGCCGCCGACGCGGGTTGGACGACCGCGCTGGTGCAGGTGGGGAAAGCTGCGGTCGTGCTACTGGCCTTCGCGACGATCGGCGTCCCGGCGGGCGCACTCACACGGAGCTCCATCAGCGGCTCGCTCGCGGCGATCGGGGGGATCCTCGTCTCATGGCTCCTCGCAGGGGTCGATGCGCTCCGGTCCTTCACGTTCGCGCGTTGGGTAGCGGAGTGGATAGGCTTCCGACGAGGCAGCGCCAACTTCGACGTGACCCACCTGTGGCCAGATGTGTTCCCCCAACCGAACCCGACGAGGGGGTTCGTGGGGATCGCCTCGATCGTGGCCATCCTTGCTTGGATGAGCGTGATCGCCGTGCGCCGTCGAGAGGTGTGAGTCCAGCCGCGGTCTCAGCGGGTGGCCCGACGGAGGAGCATCGCGATCTTCCGCTCGACCTCCGGGGTGAGCTCCTTCAGGGCGAAGGACACCGGCCACATCGCGCCCTGGTCGAGCCGCGCCTCGTCGGTGAAGCCGAAGGTCGCGTAGCGCACGCCGAACTTCGAGGCGGCCTGGAAGAAGCAGAGGACCTTGCCGCCCTTGGCGTAGGCGGGCATCCCATACCAGAGCCTGGGCACGAGCTCCGGCGCCGTCTCGCGGACGATCGCGTGGATCCGCTCGCCCATCGCCCGGTCCGGCTCCGGCATCTCGGCGATCCTCGCGAGCACCTCGGCCTCGGCCTGCGCCGCCGATCGAGCGCGGCGACGTTCCGCCTGCAGCTCCCGGGCGCGCTCCCGCATCGCCTCACGCTCGGCCGCCGTGAAGCCGCCCTCGCTCCCTCGCCGCGCACCGCGCCTCGTCGTGCCTCGCTCGGTCATCGCGCCTCCTCGGGGCCCCACCTTACCCTCCCGGGGCGCAACGCGCCGCGTATCGCGGCAGCGCGACGGGGCTGATAGGCTCGCTCGCCGTCCCCCCGAGGACCAGGAGGTGAGCATGGACCTGGTGAGCCTGATCTGGCTGATCATCCTCCTGTCGAGCTTCCAGCCCCTGCTCCAGCAGCGCATCCTGCTGGCCCGGCGGGTGGCGGCCATCAACCGCCTGGAGCGCCGGCGCGGGACCCGGGTGATCACGCTCATCCACCGCCAGGAGGGCTTCAGCTTCTTCGGTCTCCCCTTCGGCCGCTACATCGACGTGGACGACTCGGAGGCCGTCCTGCGGGCGATCGAGCTCACGGACCCGAGCGTCCCGATCGACCTCATCGTGCACACGCCGGGCGGCCTCGTGCTCGCGGCCGAGCAGATCGCGCGGGCCCTGTCGCGCCACCCGGCCGAGGTGACTGTCATGGTGCCGCACTACGCGATGAGCGGCGGCACGCTCATCGCCCTCGCCGCGGACCGGATCCTCATGGCGCCCTCGGCGGTGCTCGGGCCGGTGGATCCCCAGGTCGGGCAGTTCCCCGCGGCCTCGATCCTCGCGGCGGTCGAGCGCAAGGACCCGAACGAGCTCGAGGACCAGACGCTGATCCTCGCCGACCTCGCGACGAAGGCCCGGCGCCAGGTCCACGACCTCGTGTACGAGCTGCTCAGGGGCAACGACGTCCCGGACGAGCGGGCGGAGCACCTCGCCACGGTGCTCTCGGAGGGCCGGTGGACGCACGACTTCCCCATCACCGCGGAGCTCGCCGCGGAGCTCGGGCTCAACGTCTCGACCGACCTGCCCGCGGAGGTCCGCGAGATGCTCGCGCTGTACCCGCAGCCCCGCGGCCGCCGTCCCTCCGTCGAGTTCATCCCGGCGCCGTACGGGCCCCGGCCGGAGCCGGGCGGGCGACGCGCCAGCCGGGAGTAGCCGGTGAGCTAGGGGATCTCGAGGGGGAAGGAGACCTCGAAGGGCTCGCCTGCGGCCTCGCCGGCGAGGTGGAGCGTGGCTGGCCCCGGCGGGAGGTCGGAGCTGCCGAGGAAGTGGCCTCGCTCGAGGCGCTCGACGGGGACCCCGGTGGTGGACCCGTCTCGCGAGACCGAGAGCGAGAGGGAGCCGACGTCGAGCGCGCCGCCCCCCTCGCGGTAGAAGCGGAGGTGGACCTCGGCGACGCCGGTGGCCCGCGCGACGAGGACCTGGAGGGTCCGCCCCCCGCCCAGGTCCACCCGGGCGAAGCCGGGAGGCCCGGGCGAGGGAGCGACCGCACCCGCCGGGATCGCCTGCCGGTAGGAAGCGACGAGGTGCCCGCCGGAGCGGGTCTCCGCGAGGAACGTGAGCGACCAGGCGCCCGGGCCCAGCTCGAGCTCGCCGACGCCGTGCCCCGGCGAGAGGAGCTCGAGCGGCACCCGCGTCGGGGGGCCCTCGGGCGGCAGTGCCACGAGCTCGGCCGAGCGGAGCGCAAGCTCCCCGCCGTCGGCGGCGAACGCCGTCAGGTGGTAGGTGTTCGTCCCCGCCGTGGCCGGGTCCAGGTACACCTGCACCTGCTCGCCCGAGGGGAAGACCGCCGTCGTGATCGGCGGCGTGCCCGGGGTACGGGACAGACCGGCCTCGGGGTTCGGCACGGCGAGCCAGAGCGGGATCTCCTCGCCCTCGGCGCCCAGCTGGAGGCGCGCCGTGACCCGCCACACGCCCGGCATGGCGAGCTGCGTCCCTCGGCCCGCGAAGCGACCGTCCCCCGCGGGCTCGAGCTCGAGCGTCCGCGGAGCGAGGTCCGGGCGACCCACGGGCTCGAACCGCAGCGTGACGCCCTCGGCGGGGACCGCCCGTCGGGTGTCGGGGTCCTGGAGCCCCACGACCACGTCGTTGGACCCCGGCAGGCCGGGACTGACGGTGAGCCGCAGCCGTACCGTGGTCGCGAAGTTCGTCGCCTCGGCGACGAGCGCCGCCGGCCTGGCTGGCGCGCCCGAGGACGACGGTGGGGCGAGGCTCGTGAGGGCTCCGGTGAGCGCGAGGATCGCGACGCCGGTCAGGACCTCCCCGGGCACCACCGTCCGCAGCAGCCTCCCCCCATCGCTGCGGATCCGGGGGAGGGCCCGGGACCGGTTGATACCGCCCAGGGCGATGAGCGCCGCGGCGAGCGCCGCCTTGACGGCCAGGACCCGCCCGTAGCCGGAGCCGAGGCCCCGGAGGAGCCCGCCCCAGCCGCCGAGCTCGTTCGCCGCGCGCATCGCGCCGGTCGCCACGACGACGGCGACGCACCAGCCGGCGAGACGCGAGAACCGACGGACCTCGGCCTCGA
>FWWL01003119.1_pt1 | contig 14952 bp, 13 predicted proteins | sample 2228331 | NCBI WGS metagenome assembly FWWL01 (sample SAMEA103939775, study PRJEB20133) | metagenome
GGTCCCCGTGGGAGGCGGGGATGAGGAAGGCGCGAGCGTGGGCCTGGATGGGGCGGGTGGTCGTTTTCCTCGCGAGCCTGAGCGCGAGCCTGATCGGATGGATCTGGCTGGTGAAGGCCCCGCTGCCCGTCGTCGGGCTCTGGTTCTCCCTGATGGTGTCATACGGCGCCCTCCTGTTCCACCTCTTCGTCTCCCTCCTCGCCCCCGCCGCCGGGCGCGAACGGGGGCGGTTGTGTTGGGCCTTCGCGCGCTTTCTGGTGGGGGGCCTGAAGGCCCTGAGCGCGGTAGATGCCGGTCAGCCACGGAATCCCTCGGAGCCCCGGGAGGGCCCCGGGCTGTGGCTGCTGGATGCCCGGAGCGCCATGGCGATCGAGTGGGAAGGCAGGATCTCACGGATCGAAGGGCCCGGCCTGGTCTGGGTGGGGGCGGAGGAGCGCGTGGCGGCCTTCGTGGATCTCCGCCCCCGATCGTTTCCTCCGGGCAACTCGGAGACCGTTCCGGTCCGCACTCAGGATGGGATCCCCCTGGAGATCGAGATGCGAACCGTGGTCTCCTTCCGGCCGCAAACTATACCTCCGGATTTAAGAGGACATTCCCCTTATTTCTTCCCTCGATCCATGCGCTGGGCGATCGCTCAGGCGCTGCGGGCAGCCCAGGTGGAAGCGGAGGAGAGCCATGTGCGGCATGCGTTCGCGCTCCCCCTCCAGCGGGTGCGGGAGGAGCTCCAGCTGCGCCTCGGGAACATGCTGTTCGATGAGTTGTTCCTCTTCGCCCAGCCGCCGGATCCAAACAACCACCCCCCGCTGGCCCGTCTGGCGAGGGAGATCCAAGAGGACATCACCCCACGCCTGTGGGAGATGGGGGTGCGGATCGACCGCCTGCGGATCGCCCTGGGGAAGATCCCCGAAGCCGCCTGGCGCCAGCGGGTGGAGACCTGGCGCAGCCAGTGGGCCGCCCGCCTGGCGCGCTGGATCGGCGAGGCGGAATCCGAGATGCTGGTGGAATACGCGCGGGCCCGCCACGCCGCCCAGATGGAGATGCTCCGGGCGATCAGCGAGCTGCTGGCGGCTGATCCGAAGGTCCCGCCCGAGGCGATCCTGCTGCACTTCCTGGAGACCCTGGACACCACCGTTCGCCCGAGCGGCCTGACGCTGCCGGAGGAGCTGCAGCGGCTCTGGAGATACCTGCGCGGAGAGGAGCCGGATCAGCCATGAACCGCGTCCCCTTCCGAAGCCGATTCCGCCCTTCTATCTTCCTCTTCCTGCTGCGGACGCTGATGCTGGGGGTCATCAGCGTCCTGTGCGCTTTGCTGCCTCCCGCCTTCCTTATGGCGTGGCGCCCCTCGACACCGATCCAAACACTGGCGCTGGGCGCGGTGCTCGGCCTGTTGACTGAGCTGATGCTTTTCCTCTTCCTGTTCTTGCACGCGGCCTCCTTCGTGGAACGCCTGTATCGCCTCCCCAAAGGATCTGGCGTGGGCTTCGTCCTCCGTTCCCTCCTCTCGCCCGCCTCCGAAACCCCCATCGGCCACGCGCAGGATGGGGATCTGACCGCCGCCACGAAGGGATCGGTTCTGGCCCGGGTGGGAGGCCCCGGAACGCTGGTCGTGCACGAGGGGGCGCTGGTCCTGCTGGAGCGCGGGGGCATCTTCACCCGCCTCCTCGGGCCCGGGGCGCATCCCCTGGGCCGGTTCGAGCGCCCGGCGCTGGTCCTGGACCTCCGCCCGCAGGCCCGGCGGCGACGGGTGCGGGCCTGGACCCGGGACGGGATCCCGGTTCAGACCACGCTGTATTTGAGCGGGCGGCTGCGCTGGCCGCCGGAGGGGCCAACGGATGAGGCCCGGTGGATCCGCATGGCTTACGGCCTGGACCTCGGCCATCGGGAGCAGGGATATGGCGTGGATTGGGCGGGCGCGCTGGCGGATGAGGCCCGCGTGGCGCTCGCCCGCCGGTTGGGACAACTCTGGTTCGATGCGCTGTGGTCCCCCTATCCGGCCCCCCGGCCGGAACCCCAGGGACCGCCGGCGCCGGGGTGGCCCGCGCGGCAGGACGCCGCCCTGCCTCCGCCACGCATCGCAGGGGAAGCTCCGCCCGATGAGGGGTTCCTGGAGCCGTGGGCGATCCCCGAGCGTCCGCCGGCGGATGCGCCCCTCCCCGCCCGCTGGGAGGAGATCCGCCGGGATGTGCAGAGGGAACTGGAGAAGCAGGCCCGCGATTGGGGCGTGGAGATCCTGAGCTTCGCCTTCGAGCCGCCGGTGCCCTGGCCGGAGGTCGAGCCCCTGATCCGGGAGGCGTGGCTGGAGCATTGGCGGGTTCCCTGGCGGAGGTGGGCGGTGCACCTGCGCTCGCGCGCCGTGCGGGAGCAGCTGCGTCAGCGGGAGCTGGCCCGCGCCATGGGGCAGCGCGAGCTCCTGGAGGCGATCGCCGCCGTGGTCCAGCAGGAGCGCCCCCTGGAAGATCCGGAGCGAGGCATGCAACGGCTGCTCCTGCGCCTGGCGGAATTGGTGCGGCACTGGGCGCATCCGGAGGCTGCCTATTTCAGCCCCACGGATCTCATCGAGCTGTTCCATCACCTCCGGCGCATGCTGACCCTGCCGCAGCCACCGTCCGAGGGAGGAAGCGGTGGACGAGGATCTCCGCCTCCTTTCCCGTCTGATCCGGGCTTTGAATGAGCCCGCCCATCCCGGCCTGCACCGCCTGGGCCGCCTCCTTGAAGCGCTGGAGAGGAACGAACGGGAGGGAGACTGGCGGGACTCGGCAGAGCTCCGAGGATGGAGCGAGCGGCTGAGCGCCGCCCCCGCCGACGATCCTATCCGGCGCGACGAGGCGCTGCGCTGCCGTGTGGGCGCTCAGATGGTCGCCCTGGCCCTGGATTGGCGGGAGGGATGGCTTCCGCCGTCCGTGGCGCAGCGGCGGCTGGCGGATCTCTGCCGGATCCTCCGCGTTTACGGGCTGGACCTCCCCGAAGCGTTCGCCGCGCTGCTCGGGGCGCGATGGCTTCGGTTGTATGACCCCGCCTGGGCGCTGGAGATGGCCCGGCGGGCCGCGCACCGCTTCGAGGCGCTCCGCCGCGCCGCCGCTTTCCAGGGGAGGCCGGACGCGGAGCTGCGCGATGGGATCCGACAGGCCCGGCGGATCATCGAGGAGATCCTGCGCGGCCCCGCCGGAGCGGCCCCTCGCGCCCCGGAGGGGCGGCCCTCCGGGGCGCGCCGTGACCGCGCGGGAGGGCCACCCTCAGAATCCCCGCCCCCTGCTCCCGCGCCCGCCGCGGAAGCGATCCCGGCGCCCGGATGGCCGCTCCGGCCGGCGAAGCTGTGCCTCGTCTCGTTTACCCTGTTCCCCGATGCCCATCCGCGCGCCGGCGATCTGCAGTTCCTGGACCCCCAGAGCGCCGAGCGGCAGTCCGACGAGGCGGAGGTTCTGATCGAGACCCTGGAAGTGGGCGGCCAGATCTATCGGCCTTATGTGGAACTGGACATGGAGCCCATCGTCATCCTCCGCCCCGATCGGATCGTAGTGCTCCGGGTGGAGGGCGACAGCATGCGGGGCGCGGGGATCACGGCGGGCGATCTCATCCTGGCCGAGCGGATTCCCGGCCCGCAGGCGCGGGATCCCGGCTTCTGGGTTTCGCTGGAAGGGCAGCTGGTCCTGGCGGTTCTCCTCGAGCACTACCAGACCGAGGCCCACCGGGCCTTTTTGGTCAAGCGGCTGGTGCGCCGCGGCGGGCGCTGGTGGTTGCAGTCCGAGAGCCCTGGCTTTGAGGAGCTCCTTCTGGAACCGGGCCTCCACGAGATGCATCCCGTCCGGGCGATCCTGAAGCCGCTTCTGCGCTGAGTCCCGGTCCTGTTCAACTGCATCCTCCTCGTTTGCTGATCAGCCTTTGAATCCTTCTACAAGGCCCGGAGCCGATCCATCTCTTGTCGAATCTCCTCAACCACTTCTGCATTCCAGATGCGCTTCTTGCCACCTTTTTCAGTGATAGAAAACACAACAAACACTTTGCCTCCATTTTCTCGCTCAAAGCGCTCGTGGGATTTCCACATCCTTTCTCGCCATTTATGCGCTTCAGGCGCATGCGAATATGTAATGGGCTTAACTTGTATGCCAATCGCCCGGTCCCCAACAGACACAAAGAAATCCACATTGTAGCGACGGTCCCAGTCATCAGGAGCAGGATGCAATTTGACTCCTAAAAATTGTTCCAGTTGTTCATATATTGTTTGCTTTTCAGTGCGATAGCCTTCATAAGTGCGATTAAGCACAACTTCTCGTACATAAGCGATACAGTCTTCCTCTGTGACGAATTCAACCTCGGCCTTCAATTGCTCACTAATTTTTGCATAGAGTCGGCGTCCGATCTCCCGTAAGTGCTCATTCATATCATTGCCGAGCATCATCCATCCCCGTGGCACATGTTTTTGAGGCACTTGTGTAAAGTAGTAGGCCTCCCATTCTTGGAAAGATTTAGGGGAGCATTCACGAATCGCTTCCGCCAGCCTGCCGACATACCTCGGGCGATTGAATTGCCAACGGTTGAAAGCGATGTTGAGCACCCACTCTTTTGCTGACTTCTTAGCCATCTCGCCTCGCCTCCGCCTCCAGAAACTTACTTCGATAGCGATGACAGACGGTGCGATCTGCATCGGCGAGCCCCATCTCGATCATTTTGCGGTTGACAAACAAGCGATTGGTTAGGTAGACGTAAGCCTCAACGGGTTCGTCCCCTCCGCCCAGAGAAGGATCGAAACGCAGGATCACCCGTTTGCCCAGCAAAAACTGCCGCAGGTAGGCAAGCGCACGCTCCCGGCGCTCCGGGGGCACTTGGATCCCCAGCAATCGCACTGTCAACCCGTCTTCCATCTGCAATGTCCGTTCATCCACGATGGCAGCGACTTTGTAGGCGACTTCCTCCTCAAAATGCAACCGTTGCGGGTCAATCCGCTGCCGGGCATCCTGCACGTGAGGCCGATAATGGGCAGGTGGGTCTACAGGAGACACAGGCGCATCACGGTAAATAATCGTCACAGGCGGCGGCATGAGTTGGGGTGGGTGCAAACCCAGCTTCTGCCGGATGACGGGCACAAACGCTGGCTGGATTTCGTAGCCGATCGCATGGCGCCCCAGGGCCAACGCGACCTTGACGGTCGTGCCGCTCCCCACGAAAGGATCTAACACGGTCTCGCCGACAAAGGAAAACATGCGGATCAGCCGATGCGGCAGCTCCTCGGGGAACATGGCCTCATGCAGGATCTGGCGCTCGCCGCCGAAGCGCCAGTGGCCGCTGAAGAATGCCTTCCATTCATCCCGAGTGAGCTTGGATGCTTCCTTCACCCCCTGGGGCATTGAGAGAAAGAGAGGCGAGCTGGATGGCTTTTTGAATAGCAAGATGAATTCGTAGTCCAGCTCCACAATGCCATTGGGCGGATAAGGGAATGAGCCCATAACGACGGCACCGCCCGTGGGGCGCATGGTCGTCTTCTTCTGCCAGATGATCGCCCCCATGTAGTCGAAGCCGATGGCCTCACACTGAGCGATGACTTCGGCGTGAAGCGGGATGACCTTATAGCGTCCATACACGATGCCGCGGGCGAACTGGTCGCCGATGTTGATGCACAAGCGGCGCCCCGGCTTGAGCACCCGAAAGCACTCCCGCCAGACGCGGCTTAAATCCAGCAGATACTCATGCAAAGTCTGACCGTAGCCGATCTGCCCCGTGACGCCATAATCCTTCAGGTGCCAATAGGGCGGGGACGTGACCACGAGGTCCACGCTTTCATCCGCCAGTTCTATCATGTTACGGCTATCGGCAATGAAGATGGTCGCGCTTGGGTTCATCCTCCACCACCTGCATTGATCTGATCCCACTACAATTTTAATCTGAACGGACTCCGGCGCCCGCACGACCGCTGCACACCGGCCCGGCGCCTCGTTCAAGCGTCGCGATCGGACCTCTCCCTCCGGATCCCCGGCTGGCCGGATCGGTGGGGGCATGCTAAGATCGAAATGCCGCCTTCCCTTCCACCGGAGAAGAGATCCCCCGCGGGAACGCAGCCGGCCTCGCGCCCGGACGCCTGTCGGTCCGCCGTGTCCAGGCAGGAACAAAACGAGAAGGAGAGGATCCGATGCCCTTCGATTCGATCCTGATCCCGGTGGAAGAGGCCGGGGGCGCCGCGTCCTTGCTCCCGCTGGCCCGGGCGCTGCTGCCCCGCGAGGGCGGGGAGATCACACTGCTGGGCCTGGTGGCGCTGCCCCCCGAGGTCTCGTTGAGCCATGGGGCGGCCGCCGCGCGGGCGCTCCGCCATGATCTCATGGCCTTGGCCGCGGCGCATCCCGAGCTCCCCCTCCGCGTCCGCCCCCGCATCCGGGTCTCCCACTGCCCATGGGAGGAAGTGGTGCACTTCCTCCAATCGAACCGAGTTTCGCTGATGCTCCTGCCGTGGGACGGGAATCCCGAAGGCCGGGTGCTGGGCGCCCCGCTGGCTCGAGTGCTCCAGGAGGCTCCATGCGATCTCCTGCTGGTCCGCGGCCCTGTCGGCTCCCGTTGGCAACGGATCCTGCTGCCGGTGCGGGGCGGGCCTTATACTCAGCTGGCTCTGGAGGTCGCCCTCGCGATGGCGGAGGCCTGGGACGGGCAGGTGACCCTGCTCCACGCCGCCTCCGAAGCCCGTCGGGTAGCCGCGGCGTTCCGCCCCCTGGCCCGCCAGTTCCCTCGGATCGCCCGACAGCGGGTGGCCCACGGGGAGGTCGCCCCGGCCGTGCTGGAGGAGCTGGCGCACCACGATGGGGTCGTCATCGGCGCCCCCGCCCGGCCGGGCGGCGAAGGGCCCCAGGCCCTCGGGCCCCTCGCCCGGACCCTGGCGGAGGGGACATCCAAGCCGCTGATCCTGGTGAAAGCCGCCCGGGCGTTCCTCCCCGGGCAGCCCCGCCCGCGAGGGGCGCCCGCCCAGCTGCCGATCTCGGTGCTGGTGGACAAATGGTTCGCGGAGAACACCTTCGACGCCGAGGAGTTCAGCGACCTTGAAGAGCTGGTGGCCCTCAAGCGCGCGCGAGGGGTGACGATCAGTCTGGGCCTGCCGACCCTCAACGAGGAGGCTACCATCGGCTCGATCCTGCGCATCGCCCGGGAGACCCTGATGGAGCGCTATCCGCTCCTGGACGAGATCGTGGTGATCGACAGCGCCTCGACCGACCGCACCCGCGAGATCGCCCGCGCGATGGATGTCCCGGTGTATCTCCACCCGGAGATCCTCCCCGAGGTCGGATCCTACCGGGGGAAGGGAGAGGCGCTGTGGAAGAGCCTTTACGTCCTGAAGGGAGATCTGATCGTCTGGACGGACACGGACATCACCAACTACCATCCCCGCTTCATCTACGGGCTGATCGGCCCGCTCCTGCGCTCGCCCCACATCGGCTTAGTGAAGGGGTTCTACCGGCGGCCCATCCGGGTGGGGGAGCGGCTGCAGGCGGGAGGCGGGGGGCGGGTGACCGAGTTAGTGGCGCGGCCGCTGCTCAACCTGTTCTTCCCCGAGCTCTCCGGGCTGATCCAGCCGCTCTCGGGGGAATACGCCGGCCGCCGGGAGGTGCTGGAGCAGCTGCCCTTCTTCACCGGCTATGGGGTGGAGATCGGCTTGCTCATTGATGTCCTCGAGCGCTTCGGCCTGTGGTCCATCGCCCAGGTGGACCTCCAGGAGCGGATCCACCGCAACCAGGATCTGGAGGCCCTCTCCAAGATGGCCTTCGCCATCATCCAGGTGGTGATCCGGCGGCTGGAGGATCGGCACAAGATCCAGTTGCTGGAGGAAGTCAACCGGTCCATGAAGCTAATCCGTCATGAGCCCGGCCGATACTACCTGGAGGTCGAGGAGATCGGGGACGCGGAGCGGCCGCCGATGATCACAGTGGCCGCTTATCGGGAGAAGTTCCGGAAGGCGGAGCCGGTCCCCGCCGCGTAGGGAAACGCACGGGGCCCGGGTGGAAGCCCGGGCCCCGGGGCGGCCTCAGCTCAACTCGTCCAACAACGGTGTCAGATCCCGCCGGTAGATGGGCTCCAGGTCCGCCAGGGCCTTCCCCCAGTGGGGGAAGCGGGCCGCCAGTTCATCCTCCAGGGTCGGCCGCTCCACCCGGTAGAAGATCCCGATGGGGATGCGATCCCCGTTCTCGTAGGCCTTCCGGAGGGCCTGGACTTTCTTCTCGACGATCTCCTGCTCATCCGCCGGGTTGTGCACTACCGGATCATAACCTGTCTCCTCGAGTTTGTAGACCCGCGCGTTGTAATACTCTCGGGTGTAGATGTTGTTATAAGTCGGGCATGGCTGGAGGACATCAATGAGAGCGGTGCCCCGATGCTGAATGGCGGCGATGATGAGGTCCCGCAGGTGGCGCACATCGTAGGCGTAGCCGCGGGCGATGAAGGTGTAGCCGGCCCCCAGGGCCACCGCGATGGGATTGAGGGCCTCCATGAGGTTGGGCTCGGGGAGGGACTTGGTCTGCACCCCCTTGGGCAGCGTAGGGGAGGCCTGGCCCTTGGTCAGGCCGTAGACGCCGTTGTTGAAGACGATGTAAGTCAGGTCCACGTTCCGCCGCCCGGCGGCCACGAAGTAACCGGCCCCGATCCCATAGCCATCGCCGTCCCCGCCGACGGCGATCACCGTCATCTCGGGGTTGGCCAGCTTGAACCCGGTGGCGGTCGGCAGGACGCGGCCGTGCAGGGTGTGGATCCCGTAGGCCCCGATGTAGTGGGGCGTCTTACCCGAGCAGCCGATCCCCGAGAACACCGCGACCTTGTGCGGGGGGATCTGCAAGGCGGCCAGGGCCTGCTGGAGCGCGTTCAGGATCCCGAAATCCCCGCAGCCGGGGCACCAATCCACCCAGACTTCGGTCTTGTAATCCTTCACCGTGTAGGCCATGGGATCACCTCCCGCGCCTCGCTGGAGATCATGACGATGCGATCCTCGTTGTCCTCAAGGGCCCGGCGCACCCCCTCGAGGATCTCGTTCACGCTGAAGGGCCGGCCGTCATATTTCAGCACCCGATGGGGGATCTGGAACCCAGTCATCTCCCGGATCAGGTTCCCCAGCTGGCCGGAGTAGTTGTTCTCGATGAGGATGACCCGGCGGGCCCGCCGCAAGATCGCCCCCACCGGCTCCGCCGGGAAGGGCCGCATCATCCGGATCTGCAGGAAGTTGAACGTCAACCCGTTCAGGGCCGCCAGTCCCTCCATCGCATCCAGGATCGCCCCCTTGGTGGTCCCCCAGCCCACCAGGGTGACCTGGGCATCCACCGGGCCGTGGAGGGTGAACTTCTTGCCCTCGGGGATCTCCCGGGCCGCCAGCTCCAGCTTGCGCATGCGTTTGTCCATCTGCTCCACCCGATGGATCACCCCCTCGGAGATGTGACCCTTCGGGTTGTGCTCATCGGTGGTCGTCCAGAAGACCACGCCATCGGTGCCCGGGACCACCCAGGGGGAGATCCCGCTCTCGGTGACGGCGTGGCGCAGGTAGCCATCGGGCTGGCCCGTCGGCTGGTAGCGAACCCCCCGATCGATGATCAGGTGGCGGGTATCGAAGCGCGGCACCGTGATGTAGCTGCTGGCCAGGTATTTGTCCACCAGCACGATCACCGGCATCTGATAGCGATCGGCCCAGTTGAAGGCCTCAAAGCTGTCGTAGAAGGCCTCCACCACATCCCCGGGGGCGATGACGATGTGGGGGAACTCCCCGTGCGCGGGATGGAGGGCGAACCCCAGGTCCGCCTGTTCGGTGCGGGTGGGGAGCCCGGTGCTGGGGCCGCCACGCTGGTAGAGGAAGACCACCAGGCCCGGCGCCTCGGTGATGGCCGCGAACCCCAGGCCCTCGGGCATCAGGGCGAAGCCCGGCCCGGCGGTCGAGGTGGCGGCCCGGGCCCCCGCATGGGCCGCGCCGACCGCCATGTTGATCGCGGAGATCTCATCCTCCGTCTGGATCACCACCACGTTGTATTGGCTCTGGACAGACTCCAGATACGTGCTCTCATCGGTGGCCGGGCTGATGGGGTAGTAGGTCTGCAGGCCCAACCCCGCTTGGAGCTTGCCCAGGGCCACCGCCTGCACACCGCGGATGAGGATCTGGTCCGCCCGCCGCTCCCGCCGGCGGACCTTCCAGGGGAAGTCGTTGCCGAAGCGCTCGTGCACGTAGTCATACGTGACCCGGAGGGCCTGGATGTTGAGATCCGCCAGCCGGGCCCGGCGCCCCTTGAACTGCTCGCGGATCACCTCGGCGACAAGATCGAAGTCGTAATCCAGAACCGCGAGGGTCGCCCCCAGGGCCACCGTGTTCCGCATGATGTCATACTGGCGATACTCCGCCGCCTTGCCGAAGGGCTCCAGCGCCCGACGGATCATCTCGAAATACGGCACCGGATACAGGCGCAGGTCGTCGCGCTTCAGGCGGGCCCGGATATCCCCTAAGTCCGCATCGTAGATGATCCCCCCGCCCGGGACGACCTCGTGGACGTGGCCGTGGTGGGTGGGGAACTCGGGGTTGTGGTGGTGGTCGCCGAACAGGGTTTCCTCATCAAGGGCCGCCAGGAGATGGACCTCATCCACGGGGGCGTGAACGGGCTCCTCGGAAACCCGGATCCGATAATAGCTGTGTTTGCCCATAATGTTGGAGTGGTATTCGATGTTGGCGAAGACGTAAAGCCCGCCCCGGCTGAAGGCCTTCGCCAGGGTCTCGGCCGCGACGTTGATCCCGCTGCCCTGGGGCCCCCCGATCATCCACGAGACAAACCGTTTGGGCATGGCATGCACCTCCTCCGCAGATCCCCCATCCCCTTCCCGCCGGGAAAGCCGCTCCGGGGATGTTTTCACTCAGTATACTCAGCCCGGGCGTCTTTGTAAAATTTATAACAAGATTCAGTCTCCCCCAAATAGGGGATGATCCCCCATTTGGGGGGAAGCCCAGGCCATCCTTCCTCTAAGCACCCCGCGCGCGGACGAGCAGGGTCCATTGCCCCTTCTGCACCACCTCGCCGCGCTGGTTCAGGACCTGAACGTTGAAGACGACGAAGCCGGCGCGCCGATCCGGCGCGGGCCGTTTCTGGGCAACCTCGATCTCCACGTGGATCGTGTCGCCGATCCGGATGGGCGCCCGGAATTTCCACTCCAGGCCGGTGAAGGCTTCCACAGTCTCCTCCAGGAAACCCAGGCGGGTGGCCAGCCCGGAGGCGATGGCCAAGCCCAGCAGGCCGTGGGCGACCCGTTCCCCGAAGATCGTCCCCCGCGCGTATTCCGCATCGGTGTGCAACGGCGTGTAATCACCGGAGAGGCCGGCGAACTCCACAATGTCGGCCTCCGTGACCGTGCGGCCTGGGGTGCGCGCCTTCCACCCGACCTCCATGTCTTCGAAATACAACCCGCGGGCAAGCGTGCGCTCAGTGGACATGAGGATGCCTCCTGATGAAGGTGTCCGCAGGTCTCCGGGCGCTTCCGGGGATCGCATCGTTCCCCCTCCCGAAACCCTCGAGGCAGGGATCCCAGCGCTGGGACCTTTCCCCTTCGACGGATCCTGGCGGATCTGAAGAGAAGGATCCCGACAGGGCTTGCTCGTTTCGTGAAGTATAATCGGCTCGAGGGAGGTGTTCAAGCGCGAACTTTCTATCGGCGAGGGTCCCGATGTGGGTCGAACAGGAGATCCGGCAACAACCGGAGGTGGCCGAGCGCCTGATCCGCGAGGGATGGGTGGAGGCCCGGCAAATTGTCGAGGAAGCCCGGCGCTTCCAGCCGGCGCTGGCCGTGCTGGCGGCGCGGGGCAGCTCGGACAACGCCGCCCGCTACGGGCAATACCTGCTGGGCGCCTTCACCGGCCTCCCCGCCGCCCTGGCGACGCCCTCCCTGTTCACGTTCTACCGGCAGCCGCCCCGGCTGGATCGGGCGTGGGTGATCGGGATCTCCCAGTCGGGGCGCTCCCCGGACATCGTGGAGGTCGTTCAAGAGGCGCGGCGGCAAGGCGGATGGACCCTGGCCATCACCAACGATCCCGCCTCCCCCCTGGCCACGGCGGCCCACGCGGTCCTGCCGCTGCGGGCGGGGGAGGAACGGGCGGTGGCGGCGACCAAGACCTACACCGCCCAGTTGATCGCCCTGGCCATGCTGGCCGCCGCCTGGACGGAGGATCCGGCGCTGCGGGAGGACCTGCAGCGGTTGCCCGAGGCCATCGCCCAGGCGCTGGGGACGGAGGAGGCCGCCCGGGAGGCGGCGGTGTTCTGGTGGCGGGCCGCCCACGGGGTGGTCATCGGCCGGGGCTTCAACTACGCCACGGCCTTCGAGGTCGCCCTGAAGCTGAAGGAGCTGACCTACATCGTGGCGGAGCCCTACTCCTCTGCGGATTTCCTCCACGGCCCCATCGCCCTGGTGGAGCCCGGGTTCCCCATCTTCCTGATCGCCCCGGGCCCGACGTTCCGCTCCGAGATGGAGAGCCTGGCCCGGATGCTGCGGGAGCGCGCGGCCTATCTCACCCTGTGCAGCGAGGACCCGGCGCTCCGGGCCCTGGCAGGGATCGGCATCCCCCTGCCCCCTGTCCCCGAATGGCTGTCCCCAGCGGTCGCGGTGATCCCCGGCCAGTGGTTCGCGGTCGCTCTGGCCCGATTGAGGGGCCTGGATCCGGATCAGCCGCGGGGTTTGCAAAAGGTCACCGAAACCCGGTGAGCGCTTCGGAGCGGCGCTGATGACCGAATGGGAAGATTTTGAGGAAGTGCCCATCATCTACCTCACGGTCTCCCAGCTGGCCGCCCACCTGAAGGAGGCGGTGGAGAGCCGCTTCCCATGGGGGGACCTGTGGGTGGAAGGAGAGGTAGGGGATCTCCGCCCGACGGCACCGGGTCACATTTTCTTCTCCCTGAAAGAGGGGCGGGCGCAGATCACCTGCGTGCTCTGGCGGACGCAGGCCGCGCGGATGGCCCAATTGCCAGCGAACGGGCAGACCATCCTGGTGCGCGGGCGGATCGGCTACTACGAGGATCGGGGCGATTGTCGCCTCTATGTGGACCGCTGGCTGCCCATCGGGTTGGGCCAGCGGTTCCTCGCCCTGGAGGCGCTGAAGCGCCGGCTGGAAGCGGAGGGCCTCTTCGAGCCCGCCCGCAAACGGCCGCTTCCCCCTTTCCCCCGCCGCATCGGCGTGGTGACCTCGCCAGCGGGGGCCGCCCTGCGGGACATCCTGAACATCCTGCGGCGGCGCTGGCCCCTGGCCGAGGTGATCCTCTCCCCCACCGCAGTCCAGGGGGAGGAGGCGCCGCTTTCCATCGTCGCCGCGCTGGAGGCGCTCCAGGCAGTGGAGGAGCTGGACCTGATCATCCTCGCGCGGGGAGGGGGATCGAACGAGGAGCTGTGGGCGTTCAACGATGAGCGGGTGGTCCGGGCGGTGGCCGCCTCGCCGGCCCCGGTGGTCTCCGGCGTCGGCCACGCCATTGATCTCACCCTGACGGACGCGGCCGCCGACGTGCATGCGCCCACCCCCTCCGCCGCGGCGGAGCTGGCCACACCGGAGCGGGAGGCTGTGGCCGCCCAGGTCGCCGGATGGCGGGATCGCTTGGGGCAGGCCGTGCACGCGCGGCTGGAGCGCGCGGCCCAGTCCCTGGCCGCCCTGCGCGCGCGCCTGCAGGCGCACAGGCCGGAGCAGGTGCTCCACGCCCGTTGGGAGCGCCTGGAGCGGTTGCGGGCGCGCCTTGAGGGCGCTGTCCGTCAGCAGCTCCTGCAGGCCGAAGCCCGCTGGGGCCACGCGCAGGCCCGCCTGGAGGCCCTGAACCCCCACGCCGTCCTGGCCCGCGGCTACGCCCTGGTGCGCCGGGCCGACGGCCGCCTGGTCACGCAGGCGGAGCAGGTCCGGCCCGGCGAGCGCTTGACGGTGCAGTGGGCCGACGGGGAGGCATCCGTGCGGGTGGAAGGAGGGCCCGCGTGATGCATCCGTATTTCCGCCTCGGCCCCCTGGTGGAATTCCCCTTGTTATGTTAAAGTCAGTTAAGAAAGGGCACGCACTCGAAGCACGCGCTCCGGTTGCAGTTCCCGGGGATTTCAGGATGGCAGGGCCGCCTTCAGCGGCCCCACCGCCTGAAAATCATTGCCCTCCCTGCGCCGCCCAGCCGTGCCGCGGTCGGGGCCATGTTTTGCTGCACAAAACCGCTTAAGATTAAAGTTCGAGGTGTCAATATGATCGCTCTGGACGATTTTTCCGAATATATCAAGGGGAAATCATTCGACGAGATACTCCATGAAGGGCGTAAGGAGAGCGCCGAGCGGATCCTCTCTGAGGCGATCGTCCCCCTCGCGTTGCTGCTGTCCCATGAGTTGCTGAAGCTCCTGCTACTCCCGCCGTCGGAAGCGGGGACACATGCTCCAGCGGAGAGGACGCAGTGATTTACTTGGATACCTCGGTTCTGTTGGCTTTCACGCTGGCCCGGAAGTTAGAGCCAGCAAGGTTTGAAGTTGTTTCGAAATTGTTCCAGCTGATTGATCTGGGGGTGATCCAGGCGGTAACTTCCTTCTACGCGTTGCACGAGCTATTGGTTATCGCCATCACACACACCGAGCCAGATTGGAAGGCCGGGAGCGAGTTTGCCCGTCAAGCGCTCCTTGCGCTCCTGAATACCCGCTTGCTATATGTCCCGATCCCTCGCCGGGAGGAGAAAATCCTTCGGGCTAGGCTGTTCTCAGCCTTGAAGGATCCGACAGATCTCCCTCATGCGATCGCCGCCCACATCGCCGGTTGTAGGGCCATCGTCGCCTACGATGACCACTTTCAGGCCATCGCGGATGTGATCCCCTACAAAACTCCAGACGGGATTGTGGCCGAGCTCGAATCCCGCCTGTCCCGCTCCTGAGCGTTGAGGCAACGGCAACGCCGCCCGATGGAGCCGATCGCCGAATCAGCGCCCATGCCGCTTCGCATCCCGGGCGCGTCCATACGTCCATAGAGGTAGAGGG
>FWWL01005591.1_pt1 | contig 14951 bp, 14 predicted proteins | sample 2228331 | NCBI WGS metagenome assembly FWWL01 (sample SAMEA103939775, study PRJEB20133) | metagenome
CTACAACTCAACCTATACGCGATGCCTCTGCAACTGCAACACAACTATTAGCACAAAGCTGTCCCTAGCCCAGACAATAGCAGTACCTTATAACAACAGCCTTTTTTACATCGATCTCATTTCAACGATCCCTATGAATTAAGGGATTTCTTTTCAATGGCCCAAGTCATAGAGCTCTTCTACTTCGTACCTGCTCAGCGCCCTTGAGTAAATCCTGAATTCGTCAACAGTGGCATTTAAATAAATGTTTTGACTGCCATCTAGTAGATACCCTATTGTCATCACAGACGCGGAATTATAGAGCTCTGCTGGAACATTTCCAATTGTGTTACCCTCTTCACTACCGTTTACATACAACCTTATGTTAGATTGGTCGTAGACACAGCAAACGTGATACCACGTATCATTTAGAATAACTGAATCGCTCTGCTTGTATGCTTGCCAGTAGTCAGAAGCTCCGCTGTAGTAACAACCAATCTTTCCTGTAGAGGCATTGTAGTAGATCATGAAACTCTTACCATTTGTTATTACCTCTCTCCCAAAAAGCATCCCTTCTTTGTTCTCATGGAGGTAGATCCACGAGCAAACGCTCGATGCCTTTGTCAAGTTGATGTTATTCAACCTTATGCCTCCTGTGATTATCCTACATCCTGTGTTGATCCTCCCAAGTAGTTTCTGCGAACAGTTAACCAGCCCGTAAATTGTCCCGTTGTTTCCGTTTCCGCTAACATCGTTGGTATGATTGTCCATTGTAAGGTACGTAATTAAGTATCTATTTATATCAGAAGAATAAGTAATTCTAACTGTGTTGTTAGAAGTTTTGTAAACCTTATAGAGATAAGTACCTGGAAATCCTTGTATCTCTCCGTAGACGTATCCAAGAACGTTTCTGAAGGCGCTCGATGACTTGTAAGTTATCTGAAGCGTTTTTCCCAAGCCGTTTGGGCTTCCAAAAAAAGACTCTTGTGGTGAATACCCACTGGGTAAGGTTATCACCACATACCTGTAGCCGTTTATTCCTTGAGAATACACATCATCAACTGCTGCTTCCAGCTTCTCCAGAGCGCTGTTGACCATGAAAACATTTACCTGCTCTGTTAGGCCCGAGTAAGCATAAACTACTATGAATAGGATGGGAAATAGCATCAGACCTACTATCAGCATGTACTCAAAAGCTGCCTGCCCTGTCTTTATCATCAAGAACAAATCTCATGCATTTTTTTTATACATAGCTTCATTCAACAGTAACTGATTTGGCAAGGTTTCTGGGCTTATCTGGGTCATTACCTATCGCAAGCGTCATTTTGCACGCAAGCATCTGCAATGGTATAATGTAGCTGATTGGTGTAAGATACTCGTTTTTAGTCTTGATCTCAATTGCTTCATCGCATACTTCTTTGACTTCAGGGCTGTCTGTTATCGCGAATATCTTTGCGCCCCTGCTCTTGCATTCGAGAATATTTCCCTGCATCTTTGGAGCCAGGGAATCGTTAGGGGCTATCGCAAAAACAACAGAAGAATCATCTATGAGACTTAGAGGACCGTGCTTGAGCTCCCCCCCTGCAAAAGCCTCTGCGTGCTTATAGGTTATCTCCTTCAGCTTTAGCGCGCCTTCCTGCGCAACAGGATAGCTTATTCCTCTTCCTATGAAGTAGAAATCTTTTTTATCCTTAATCTTACTCACCCATCTGTCAACATGTCTGTTTGATTCCTCTAATGCATTTTCGACCTGTTCCGAGATGTCCTTGCCATCTAGATAGTTCTGGCCTCCAGCTGTAAATATCAGCTTATACAAAACAAGCAGCTGAGCAACAAATGTCTTTGTCGCAACTACAGATATCTCAGGACCGGCGTTGATGTAAACTCTTACATCTCCTTCTTGGGCAATTGAGGAATTGACATGATTAGTTATACTTATCACTTTTGCTCCTCTTCTCTTGGCATGCTTTATCGCAGTAATTGTATCTAGCGTTTCTCCTGATTGGCTTATTGCTATTACAACGTCTTCATTGCTAACCGGAACAACTGCACTGAATTCAGATGAAAGATAAACATGTGCATCTTTTCTGAGCGCCTTGTTCATTACGTATTTGGCCACCAGAGCAGCGTGATAGCTCGTCCCGCAACCTATCATGTAGACATTCCTCGAACTTTCCATCAGCTTTACAGCTTCGCTCACATCTGATGTAATTACGTTGGGAATGATCTCAGGTATTTCCATTATCTCTTTTTCCATAAAAGAAGAATAGTTTCCCTTGCCTGGCTTGTAGTACTTAAAATCAACTGTGCTTTCCTTTTTTGTTTTCTCAAAAGCTCCAAATAAATCTTTTACCACAACTCCTTTTGTACCTGCAAAACCGTACTCGTTATCTTCCAGAACTATGAACCTGTTAGTCAGGTTTAGTACGCTCATCGATGCCATATCTGAAGAGCAGAAAAACTCATCATTGCTGTTCCCAATACCTATTACCAGTGGATTAAATAGCTTTGCAAAATAAAGCTTTTCTTCCCAGGAGTTTATGCATACAATTGCGTATGTGCCCCTAAGCTTCAGCAGCGCGCTCCGGAATGCCACCTCAAAAGACCTGTGTTTTTTGTATTCGTCCTCAATGAGCAACGGGATTACTTCTGTGTCAGTCTCTGACTTGAACACATAGCCTTTTGAAGCAAGCTCCTCTCTTAGCTGACTGTAGTTTTCTATTATTCCATTGTGTATGACTGCTACCTCGCCTTTGGTGTCTGTATGGGGATGCGCATTCTCAACGCTTGGCTTTCCGTGTGTCGCCCATCTCGTATGGCCTATGCAGAGGTTGGAAGAATCAAGTTGGTGAGCAGAACACCTCTGCATAACCACTTCTGCCAGATTCGAAACGCTTCCTACCTGCTTGTAAACCATAATTTTGCCTTTATCAACAAAAGCAAGTCCGCTTGAATCATATCCCCTATATTCAAGCGACTGTAAGCCGTCAAGAACCCTCTTTATTGCCTGCCTTCCGAGTATTCCGATTATACCACACAAAAGATATCACCAATTAAGATTTATTGAGAATATAGTTATAAACAAAAACTTCGCTTAAGTAATAGAATATTGCTTTGGCATTAGGGTGGTATGGATTGGCATTTGTCATAAACGGTAGGATACTCTCTTACGGTTCGGCCGCGATCGCAGGCATAATTGCTCTGATAGTGTTCATGCTCCCGACTACAGGTATATGGGAAATCATAAAAATACTCGTGAGCGTTTTGGGCTTTATATCAGCACTCCTTGTTATTTTATTCTACAGATATGGTTACATAATAATTCCATTTATCACTAAGAAAACCAACATCAGAACCCCGCTTGGCATGATGTTTGAGATACCTCCCACTCAAGATGTCATAGTAGGCACTTTAGACGACAACATGTATTATGCAACTGCGTTTCTGGGACTCAGGATATTTGAAACAGCAGTTGAGAAGAGTGATGAGGAACTAACTGCCTACACACGTCAGTTCGAGCGTGCCATCACAGGTCTGCGCTACGTAACTAAGATATCTATGCTAATCTACGTAAAAGACATCTCAAAGCAGAGAGACATTGTACAGGAAAAGATTTACAGCATCCAGTACAAGCTCAACAGGGAACGAGAAAAACCAGATCCTGACCCAATACAAATAGAAAAGCTTGAAACAGAGCTAGCTGCTTGGACAAACCAGCTAGAAAGGCTCACTTCTGGAAACAAACCAATGGCTGCCATCGCATACGTAACAACAACTGCTATAGGAGTATCAAAAGACCATGCAATTGCAATGGCAAAGAGGCAGGCGAACGAGATAAAATCATGGATAGACAACGCTCTTGGAGTAGAATCCCGGATTTTAACAGGAGAAGACCTCTACCTTTGCTTTTGCTGGGAATACCAAATTCCAAAGGACTACGTTGAGATAGAACAGCAACTAAATTAATGATTATTGAACAATATCGGTTATAGTTATGGGTTGGCTCACAAAAAATGATATTTACAGCAAAGCAATAGCTTCTAGAAACATGCTCGTTAGGCCACCTGAGCCACCTGCAGAATACCTCATTAGCAACCCGATTAACGGTATTTACATAGGTAGAACAAAAGCATTCAACGTACCTTTTTACTGGAATCACGAATACCTAACAAATCCGCACATATGCATAGTAGGTATAACAGGTGCTGGAAAGAGTTATTTTGTCAAGACGTTCCTTGTAAGGAGCAACATAGTGTGGGGCACAAACGCCATAATAATCGATTGGGCTGGCGAGTATAAAGACTGGGTAGCCCAGACAAACGGAAAGATAATCTCTCTTGGCGCAGGCAACTACATAAATCTATTGGACCTAGGAGGCATGACACCATATACCAGGATAAAGCAGATCATGCGGAGCCTAGAGATACTCACAGACATATTACACTTCCCCGAACAAAAACGACTAACAGAACTCGCCATAGAACAGGCATATATCTCTGCTGGATTCAAGCTCAGCGAAGCCAAAACAGTAGACGCCTTGGGGCGCCCTCTGAAATCACCAACACTAAAAGACGTAGTTAGAATCCTAGAAGAAAAAGCTGCAAAAGGCGACTACGAATTCCCTACAGAGCTGGAAAACGCGATCTACAGGCTGAAGCAGTTCACCCGCGAAGGTCAAGACTTCTTCGCACGACAAGGAACTATAAACCTAGACAAGCTCACCACATCAGGTCTAGTAGATCTCGATCTCTCAGCCCTGCCTGATGAAGTATTCAGGGCTCTTGCAGCTTTGACTTTCCTCCAGTTCCTGAAAGAAAAGATGCGGCAAGAAGGCTGGGCAAGAGAAAAAGGTATCAAGCTTTACATTGTTCTTGATGAAGCCTGGAAGATAGCAAAAGACGACAACAGCGATGCCGTGATGATTGTGCGCGAGGGAAGAAAGTACCAGTTTGGGCTGATAGTTGCAAGTCAGAACCCAACTGATATAAGCGAAGCCATCTTCAGCAACGTAGGAACTACATTCATACTAAAAGTAAAATTCGACAAATACCTCGATTATCTACAGAACACCTTGAACTTCTCAAATTACATGCGTGAGCAGATAAGAGGTCTCGGCGTTGGCCAGTGCGCAGTAAACATGGCTTGGACCGTTTCTGCTGATTTTGCGCAAACGTTTCTGATTGAAAAGATTGAAGGCGAAGAACCAAGAAAAGAATATTTCTTGGATCTCTCGAAGGTAACGGGTGATGAGATGGGTCAAACCATTGCTCTTAAGAGAGAAGAGCTTAGGAAAAAACTAAAGATGTATGGCTTGAATGAGATGCAGATAGAAGACATTACAACTGCATTCGATAAAAACAACAGACATTATGATGTAGTCAACTTCGTCATAGTGCTGGGAAAGTTTGGTATCTCCAGATCAAACATCACTGCACTATTAAAAGACATGGGAGTCGACGATAGTACAATAATCAACATCTTTACAAAAGCAGACTATAGGAGAATGGACATCTTAGATGATGACATGACACAGGTAGTTTTCGAAGAAGAATCTTAGAGTGATACCATGAAAAAAGAAGCTTGTATAATATGCGGAAAGGAAGTAGATGGTAAACCCATCGTTGAAGATTACTTCATAAAGGCACTGCGTTCGATCAAGAAGGTTTTCACCAGTGAGGTAAACAGATACAAGCTGGTAGTATGCGACAACTGCATGAAAACATATGAAGAACGAAAAAAAAGGTACGATTCCTCACTCAAGACGCTCTTCATCCTCTTTGCACTGTTTTTCCTTATGATCGTCGTCCTTCCCCTTTTCAGCGGTAGGCTTCCAGACCCAATAGCAATATTCATGGCATTTATAATATCTCTGTTGCTTGTAGTCCTCGTTCACTTGGGCTACATGCCACAGATCGAAAGGTGATTTTTCCATATGGCAACACAGGCAAAACCACCTGAAAAAGACCAGAAAATACAGAGCATCGAGCTTCCGAAAGAACCTGGAGCTCAGCGCTTCACGATGCATGCTGTGCTCACAACCAACTTTGATCAAATCGAAAAGAAACTCTCTTCAATCCCGGGATGCACAACAAAAAAGATAAACAACAAGATATACCTCCTGCAGGTGATATCAAGGGACATAAACAAGAGACCCATGGTGTTTTCTCTCATAGAATTCGACAAAAAAGAGATAGTCGTAAACTATTCTTATGCGCCCGGCACGAGCCCAAAAAAGCGGTTCTTTGAGGTCTTGTCTTTTGTGCTCAACGTCTTGACGCTTCTGAAAAACGATTATACGGTAGATCTAATAGAGATAAGCCAGATAGTATCAAGGGTTTTAGATGAACTGGAGGATTACGTTAACCTCAATTACGAAGTGCTTTACTCTATGTATGACAGCCTCAACACAGAACTCATCAAGACCCAGAAAGAGCTAAAGCAACTAAAGGAAGCAAACGAACAGCTGAGCATGGAGAACTACATGCTAAAAACAAAGAACAACGAGCTCAAAGCTAAGCTGGACAAACTGCTGAGCCTGCCTGACGACGTCCTGAAGAAAAAGATACAGGAGTGGATCATAGAGCACAACGGAGAGATAGACATAGTCGAATTTGCAAAGGTATACAACCTTCACGAGGGCAGGGTAGAGCAGATGCTCAACAAGATGGTATCCGAAGGCTATCTTGAAGTAAAATAACAATCAGCCGTGTTAGAGATAATTTTTATAATTCTGAATGTTGTAGTGATTTCAGATAAACATGAGTGTTGTCCAGCAGATCCAACCAAAACAAGTGCCAAAAGAGACTACTGAAAGATTTACTCTTGACGAAGCCTTAAAAAATCACTGGCTTCCTGAAAAACTCATTGAGATAGTATTGGAACTAGCACAAAACAAATCCATAGAAAATAAAGAAAATACAGATACACTGAGAAAAATAGTTCCTCAGAGGAGAAACGTATGAATCAATCAGACCCTATCGCAAGAATACCTGAAGATCTCCAGCATCTGCTAAACGACATAATAGTCACGAAGGTCACTCTGACCAGCCAGGATGGCGAATTGCTCGAACTGCGCTACGTTTTTGTAGATTCAAGGGACAGCAGAATACTTCTCGCGTGCTCAATAGACAAAAAAGGCAAGACCCAGTTTTTCATGCCAGGGGAATAAGAGAGGGAGTATGAAACGCAAAAAGAGAATAAGGGTCGTAAAGCATCATCTTTCGGATTCATCATTTCTGATGAAGATAAGGAACATTATGCGCAAAATGCTCACTTGAAAAAAATTCATCTCTCTTTAAAATCGTTTTTTCAGAAATTTATTTTTTATTGATGCCAAGGTAACTCAGCCTGGTTAGAGTGCCAGACTCATAAGAGATCCTTGTGAGTGCTGATCCAGAAAGGAGATGATATGAAACACGAGGCACTCTGGGCCATCTGGAAGTCGCGGGTTCAAATCCCGCCCTTGGCAAACCTCAAAAATTTTTAAGTACAAGAAACCTATACTCTTATGATTATTGTGTTTATTGGACGGCTAAGTCAAATGAAACTCGAACAAAAAAAGATACTCCTTTTGGATACCACCCTTAGAGACGGTGAACAAACACCTGGAGTAGCGTTCACTCCAGAGCAAAAGCTCTGCATTGCAAAAAAACTCGACGAAGCAAACGTAGACATAATAGAAGGAGGCTCTGCAATTGCGAGCGATGCAGAAGCCAGAGCACTGAAAATGCTGGCAAAGGAAAAGCTAAATGCAGACATAAGCAGTTTTGCAAGGATAATAATCAAAGACATTGACGCTGTCGTAAAAACAGAGATAAACACTATCTCCATCGTTGCTCCTGCGTCGGACCTTCACATTGAAAAAAAGCTGAGGACTACTAAAGAACAACTAGTAGATAAAACAGTAGAATGTATATCTTATGCAAAATCACACGGCCTTAAGGTAGAACTACTCGCAGAAGACGGAAGCAGAGCAGATAAGGAATTCCTTGCAAAACTGTTTAGCGAAGCAGAGCAAGCTCATGCAGACAGAGTTACTGTGTGCGACACTGTAGGAGTACTTTGCCCTGAAAAAACAACTGAACTGTTCAGTTTCCTTTCTCAAAGGATTAGAATACCTTTAGGCATTCATTGCCATAACGATTTAGGTCTTTCAGTAGCCAACACATTTGCTGCAATCAGAGCAGGAGCTGGCGAAGCACATGGAACGATAAACGGCATAGGTGAAAGAACAGGAAACACACCTCTGGAAGAGATAGCCTTTGGCTTATGGTACTTCTACAACGTTAATACCATGAAGCTCGATAAGATTTATGAGCTTAGCAAGCTGGTAGAAAGTTTCTCAAAAGTTCCTGTAGCACACAACAAACCTCTGGTAGGAAAAAACGCTTTTCTGCACGAATCCGGGATTCATGTAGATGGTATACTGAAAGAAGCACGTACATACGAACCGTTTAATCCTGAGACGATAGGCAGAAAAAGACAATTCGTAATTGGAAAACACTCTGGTTCAAAGGCAATCAAGCTAAAACTCGATGAGATGGGAATAAGCGTAAGTGATGAACAACTGAATGCTATAGTGGAATGTGTCAAGAGAATAGGCGACAGTGGAAAGCAGGTAACAGACGCCGATTTCCAAGTAATTGTATTCGATGTACTTAAGCAGAATTTCCAGCGAAAGATAATACTTAAAGAGCTGGTAGTAGTAACAGGAAATAACATAAGCCCTACAGCATCTGTAAAGCTTGCTGTCAACGGTAGAGAAGAGCTGGCAAGCGCAGTTGGAAACGGACCTGTAGATGCAGCACTCAAAGCAATCTCAGAGATCGTAAAATCAAAATATTCTCTAGTGGAATACCACGTAGACGCAATAACAGGCGGCACAGACGCACTTGTTGATGTTAGAGTAATAATGAGAAGCAACAACAAAGAAGTCTCTGCAAGCGCAGCAGACACCGACATCGTGATGGCATCCGTAGAAGCAGTGCTCAGAGCACTTGATTTACTCATGTAGAAGCCTCAAGACAAACACAAGCATAAAGCCACCAAAGCAAAGTACTCAAAGCATATCTGTTCGGCTCCATTAGTTAAGCTCCTAATCACGAAACGACAGATAGCGTTCTTATCAAAGACCTTAATGCTCTTGAATGGAATTAAAAGCATCACTGCGTGAGCCACCCTTATAACCGCATGCCCTTGAAGAGTTGCTCAAATTTTCTTTGCATTCCTCTATCCGAGCTCAGCATCTTGAACATTCTTTCAACCTGCCTGAACCTAGAAACTAGGTTTCTCACGTCTTCGAGCTTTGTGCCTGAACCTCTTGCTATCCTCTCCTGCCTTGACCTTTCCCTGACTAGCTCTGGGTTTTTTCTCTCTTCTGGGGTCATTGAATATATTATCGCCTCGATTTTTTTCATCTCTGCTTCGCTCTTGACAGCAACCTCTTCTGGCAGGTTGTTAATCCCCAGCATAGAGAGCACGTTTCCAAAAGGACCCATCTTTTTCGTTGCCTTCAGCTGCTTGAGAAAAACTTCATAATCAAGCCTCTTAAGGTCTTCTTCCTTTATCTCTATGTTGTCCTCTTTCAAAGCTTCTTCTACCTTTCTCAGAAGCGTTTCTATATCTGGAAATCCAAGCAGTCTGCCTACGTATTTCTTTGCGTCAAACTCTTCAAAGTCGCCTATCTTTTCTCCTGTTCCTATAAAATAAACATGGACCTTTGCCACATGACAAGCTGAAAGGGCACCACCTGCCTTACCGCTTCCATCAACCCTGGTCACTATCACTCCGTCTATTCCCAGTTGCTCATGAAAAGATGCCGCCTGCTTCTCAGCAACTTGGCCAGTATCAGCAGAGATTACCAAAAAAGTATAATCAGGCTTAAAGCGTTCTTTGTAGTATTTGAGCTCATTTATCAGCTCATTTTCCAGCGCATTCTTTCCCGGGGTATCTAGTATCGCTATGTCATGGGTTATCTCCTCAAAAGCTTTGCATAGCTCTTCTCGGTCAGCCATCTTCATGAAATCGCTGTTTATCTGCTTTGCGAGCTGCTCAAGCTGATCTATAGCCCCCTGCCTCTCAAAATCGCCTGCTATAAGAAGAGTAGTAAGGCCCTTTTTGATGAAATACTTGGCGAGCTTGGCACATGTAGTGGTTTTTCCTGCACCGTATAAACCGAGAAGCATTATCCTTGCCTTATTCTTTTCTATCTTTTTCCCTTCTCCGACAATTTCGACAAGCTCTTCGTAGATTATCTTAACGACCTGCTCCTTTGCGCCTACAGACTCAAGAACTTTTTGGTCAAGTGCCTTTTTCTTAACGCGGTTGGTGAGCTCAAGCACGAGCTTTACGTTTACATCAGACGAGATGAGTATTCTTTGAAGCTCTTTTATTATATCGTTTACAGCTTTCTCATCAAGGAGAGGATTACCCATTATCCTACTGACCAGCTGCTTCAGCCTATGATTTAGCATCTCAAGGACCCGATATATGCGTTATTACGATCATATTTAAACCATTGATCAACTATGGTTGAACCCACTCAAGCTCATAATAACTGTATTTACTGCCTGGGAGCACAATCCTCTTTATCTGATAGTAGGTAACACTTGTCTCCCGGTCGACTACGCTCAGGAGCAAGTCCCTATCGTTCTGTCTTGCCATTTCGATTAACCAAGAAAGATCCGCACCTTTAACTACATTGTCCTCATGCAAACAGCAGAGCAGATGCGCCTTTGGTCTATCGTTCTTCTCTTCGTGTCTGGTTTCAACGTAGAAATCAATTCCTCTGTCTTCTTCCTGCCTCTGCTTCGCAATGCTGCCCGGAAAAGCCAGTATAAAAGTTTTGCGCACAGAATGAGCGACCCTAACAGCCCTTGACCAATCTGATATCGCAAACTCACAATCCCTCGGAAAAACGTGTATAACATGTCTTGAGTGAACCTCTGATTTAGACACTGGAAGGGCGCCCGGAAAGTATATCCTGAAGTGTGTACCGAACTTAAAACCTGATTTAACTACATATCCAAGCTTTCTCCAGTCAGCATAGACATCATAGAGAGAACTGAACGACTCAAGCTTTTTTTCTATTTCTTTTCTGAGTTTTTTAGGATCGTAGTTATCTAAATCAAGGATTCCTTTTTCCATCAGGTAAAGCGCTTCGTAAGCATCGAGCTTAAGCATTTTTCCCCGCAGATACTGCTTATATGTCCCATACTGCCCGAACCAACCTTTCTCATATAGGTCTTTACTTCTCTCATCTACTACTATTGAGGTAAGATCATTTTTGAGAAAATGGCCTTTAAGCGAGATATCAAATTTGACCTCTTCTGAAACTGGATAATTGACCACTGGCATTCCACACGATTCACTTTCTGTCTGATGCGGAGTGATAAAAAGTCCTCTCTCCCTCCAATCACGAAATGTGAAGTATCTTCTGACAAAGCCCTCTTCTTTTGAGACAAACATCCTGAAAAAATCTTCTATCCCTATGGTATTGAGTTTCTCGTCCTGCAAAACGGCATTGCGCATCTCCATAAGGTAGAGAACCTCTTCTTTGCTTAAGTAGAGCCTTCCGTGGCGCATCACTCCGTACCTAGATTTTCTGAGCACACCTATAGAAGAGGGGTCCTCGCAAAAGAACTGCTTTTCTTTCCTATTGTAGTATAATAGCATATTTCTAAACAAGTCAACAGAAAATTAAAAACCAATGCAAACAATCATCACATCATGGACACAGAAACCAGAATAGAACTCGTGGAAAAGTTTCCCACTGTAGAATGCATAACACACGAAGAGCTCAGAGAGATATTCGAAACAACTGCACGCCCGAAGCACTACATAGGCTTTGAGATCTCCGGAAAAGTTCATCTAGGTACTGGTCTGATGACTGCTATGAAGATAAAACAGCTCGAACAGGCAGGAGTATCTACTACGATATTTCTTGCGGACTACCACGCATGGATAAACCACAAGTTCAACGGCGACCTGGAGAAGATACAGCAAGTAGCCAAGAGTTACTTCGTTCCCGCGATGAAATCCCTTGGGTTGGAAAAAACAAAGTTTGTTTTGGCGAGTGAGTTGTACGAAAACGACTACTGGAAGACAGTCCTCAGAATCTCAAAGAATACAACTCTTAACAGGATGCTCAGATGCACTACAATCATGGGTCGTAAATCAGAAGATCTGAGTAGTGAGAGCTCGTTAGTACTCTATCCTGCGATGCAGTGCGCAGACATAATCTTGTTAGACGTAGACATCATGCACGGTGGTATGGACCAGAGAAAGGTCCACATGCTCTACAAGGACATTAGAGAAAAGCTGAATGAGAGAAAAAGGGTTGCTGTCCACACCAAACTCCTGATGGGCCTTCAAGGCCCAAAGCGAATGGGACATGAAGAAGACGAAGCCTTAGACATCGACATAAGCAGTAAGATGAGCAAGAGCAATCCTTCTTCTTGCATTTTCATCCACGATTCTCCAGAAGAAATAAGGAAAAAGACCATCGAAGCATATTGCCCTCTCGGAAACCCAGAAAACCCAGTAAACCAGCTGGCAGAAGTAATAATAGCCCTCAAGGGAAAAATCCTGATAGAAAGAAGCCAGAAGTTTGGTGGAGATATTGAATACACAGATATATCTTCACTGAACAAAGACTTTGCAGGTAGAAAGCTTCATCCGTTAGACCTGAAGAACACAGTAGCAAGAGAGCTCAGCGAAATCCTCAAGCCGTCGCGAGAATATTTTGAGAAAAGACCTGAGTTGCTCACGCTTTTGGGATAGTGCCATGAACCAACGGGAAAGGATTGAAAAAGACATCCAGGAGTTTTTCGCAAAGATAAGCAATTCTTCTGCCGATCAAGATGTAAAAGACATTGCCATAAGATACGCAAATGACGCCTCGTACTACTTGGAAAGAGGAGACTATTTCACTGCGTGGGGATGCATAAACTATGCGTTTGGCCTAATAGATGCTTTTAAATACTCAAGCAAAAAAAAATGTTAAGATATTTACAGCTTCATTAAAAGCAGAGTTTTGATTTCTTTCTGTAGGAGATGTTTTCATTGAAAGTAGTTCTTGCATATTCTGGAGGCCTAGATACCACCATAATACTTCACTGGCTGGTCTACCAAAAGGGCTACGATGTGATAGCATATACCTCTTTTATTGGGCAGAAAGATTTCAAACCAGAAGTAATAAAAAAAAGAGCGAAGCATTCAGGCGCCAATAAGATAATAATCGAAGACCTGCGAAGGCAACTGGCAGAGGACTACGCATGGAAAGCCATAAACTCAGATGCAGTTTATGAAGATAACTACCTCCTTGGTACTGCCATCGCAAGGCCACTGATAGCAAGCAACCAGGTAAAAACAGCAAAAAAATACTCATGTAGTGCACTTGCGCATGGTGCTACTGGAAAAGGAAACGACCAAGTAAGGTTTGAGCTCACTTACAAGGTGCTGATGCCAGAGGCAAACATCATTTCACCTTGGAAAGATGCAGAGTTTCTCAAAGAGTTCTCGAGCAGAAGCGACATGTTAAGATATGCTGAAAAAAACGGTTTAGACCTAGATCCTGCAAGCAGGAGTTATTCAATAGACGATAACCTTCTCCACATTTCCCACGAAGGCGGTATTCTCGAAGACCCTGCAAACCTCTCTTATCCAATGCTAACAAAAAACTCGACCGAAATCGAAAGCAAAATAATAACCGTCCAATTTGAAAGAGGTGTACCGAAAACAATTGAAGCAGACGGAGCAAAAGTATCAGACCCTGTAGAGATGTTTAATCTGCTGAACGACCTTTCTGATAGGTACTCTTTCGGAATAGCGGACATCGTGGAAAACAGATACATAGGCATTAAATCAAGAGGAGTATACTATCAGGGTGCGATGGAAATTTTTCACAAGGCACACATAACGTTAGAGGCAACTTTATTGGATAAGAAAACCTTTCACCACAAACTGACGTTGGGCAGGATAGCTGGGGAGCTGATCTACGAAGGAAGGTGGTTCTCAAGATACCTTCAAAACCTGTTTTCCTACTGCTCTGCGGTCAATTCAGAATTAGATGGTGAAGTGAAAATACTCCTGAGACCCAACTCATTCTCTGTAGTAGGCAGGAAACCGAATAACAAAAAAATTCATCAAAAACTAAAAAACATAGGATCTTTCAGTATGAACAACTACAATCCACTAGATGCAATAGGATTTATCAACATCGCTTCTATAGAAGATTCTTGGTAAGTGAATTCTATGGTACTCTGGGCTTCAGATTCAAAAAACATAAACCATTTTTTGCTTGAGTTTACTTCTTCTGATGACCTGAAAATAGAAGAGCACTTAGTGCCTTTTGTCAAGCAGGCTCTGATAATTCATGCAAAAAACCTTTTCGAAAACCATCTTCTTAGTAAGAAAGAGTTGTTAGAGTCCATAGAGATAATAAACAAAGCAGAAGTAAATCTAAGAACAGAAGACGAAGACTCTCACACCGCATTACTGAAAGCCATCCAAGCACAAAGCACTACTTTGGCCAACAAGCTTAGGGCATTCAAGTCACGTAATGAAGAGATAGCTGTGGCAGAAGCACTGTTTTTCCTTGAAAATCTTAAAATCCTAGAGACACAGTTAAAAAAGCTTCTAAAAGCACTGCGGAATAAGTCTGAAAAGCTAAAAGACGTTCCTTGGATAGGATTTACACATACCAGAATAGCAACTCTTGGAAATGCAGGTAACTGGGCCTCTGCTTATGCCGACCTCTTGTCTATCGCAGTAGATGAGATACCTCGTCTTAAATCGTTAGTTTCACAAGTATCCATGGGCTCAGGCCCGGGCTTTGGCACACCTCTGAAAATAAGGTTTACCGGAAAGCTAAAAAACAAAGCCAACCCGCAGCTCATGCAACACCTGAGAATTCTGAAGCACACTGAAATAGCAATGTTTTGCTTTAAGATATCTAACATCTTTGCACGCAT
>FWWL01007227.1_pt1 | contig 14951 bp, 12 predicted proteins | sample 2228331 | NCBI WGS metagenome assembly FWWL01 (sample SAMEA103939775, study PRJEB20133) | metagenome
AAAAATGCATGCGGATCCAGCCATTTTCACCGGGGAAAATCCGGGCCGATTCCGGAGAAGCGGGGAAGAAATCTGCCGGGACGGCGCGGAGCCATTCCTGCGGAAGGGCCATTTCGGGGGAAACCATAAGCGACATCGGGTGCCTCCTGAAAAAGGCAAGGGCCCCGCAGTGCGAGGCCCTCGAAAATCAGCAGTTCCCGCAGGCCGCAGGGAGTGAGCCCTGCGGCCTGCCCTGCCTTGAGTTGGTCCGCCCTCTCTGAATTTAACTCACGCAGGCAAAAATCCGGCCCGCTGCGGCAGCATCCGAAGCGGCAAAAGGGACCGCTAAAATGGTGGAATCAAATGGATTTGGGTGCGCCGAGAATTTTTTCGCAACTGCTGTGACGCGGCTGTTTTCCTGCGCCGGATCAGCCAGGCATTGACTTCGCCAAGCGAGGCGAAGAACCCGGCGAACCGTGGGTCGTGCCGTTCCGGCGCCCTGAGCGTACGCCGGAAGTCCCGCGCGGTGAAGATCCCGTTTGCATGGATGACGGCAGCGCCCATCGGACGGTACTCATGGGTTCCCTGCGCCCAGACAAGTTCTCCGTCGGTCCAAACTGCGAAGCCCATTTCAGCGCAATGCCCCCGGCATGAGGGTCCAAGCAGACGGGTGGCGCTCGAATCCGATGCGCGGGTAGTAGTCGACTGCTTTCGGCGCCGCCAACAGCACAATGCGGCAGGGCGCCGCCCGAAGCACCGTCCGCAGGAGCTCCTTGCCGATGCCCTGCCGTTGGTGGGACTCGCGCACACAGGGATCGCTGCAGTAGGTCACATAGGCGAAGTCGGTGAAGCAGCGCGCCGCTCCCGCGAGCAAACCGCCGTCCCATGCGGTGGCGAGCAGGTTGGCATGCTCGAGCATGGCGGCGATGGCGGCGCGGTTCGCCACGGGGCGGCGCTCGCCGAGGCCGGAGGCGTTCAGCAGCTCGATGTACTGCTCCGGCGTGATGCGGCGTTCGATTGTATACTCCATCTTGCTATACGATAGCTTGCGAGGATCCTCGCATGACAAGAAAAGACTTTCTTCTCTCCGCGGCTGCCGCGCCAGTGATCGCATCAGCACAGCCGGCGGAGCCAAAGGTGCAGCGGAAGAACCGGCTGAAGCAGGGCGTCTGCGCGGGCGTCTTCGGGCGCAATATGCCGCTGGAAGAGCGCGCCCGCCATGCAGCGCGGCTCGGCGCGCACTGCTTCGATCTCCAGCCGCCGCAGAACTGGCCCGTATTGAAAAAATACGGACTGATTCCGACGGTGGTCCCGGGCGGCGGGCGCCTGACGGACGCCTGCAATGACAAGGCGCTGCACGAGAAGATTCTGGCCGAGTTCCGCGAGAACATCCCGCGCGCCAGAAAGGAAGGCGTGCCCAACGTCATCACGTTCTCCGGCAACCGGCGCGGGAAGAGCGACGAGGAGGGACTCGAGAACTGTTATCTCGTGCTGAAGGAGGCGGTAAAGATCGCCGAAGACAACGAAGTCACGATCGTGATGGAGCTGCTGAACTCCAAAGTCGATCACAAGGACTACCAGTGCGACCGCACGGCGTGGGGGGTGGAGTTGTGCAAGCGCGTGAATTCGCCCCGCTTCAAGCTGCTGTACGACATCTACCACATGCAGATCATGGAGGGCGCCACGATCCGCAAGATCGCGGATGAAGTGGAGTACATCGGGCACATTCACACGGCCGGCAACCCGGGGCGCCACCAGTTTGATGACACGCAGGAGCTGAATTACAAGGCGATCGCCCAGGCGATTGTCGACACCGGCTACACGGGCTACGTCTCGCACGAGTACACGCCAACGACGCCGGATCCGGTGAAGACGCTGGACGAGATGATGACCATCTGCGACGTCTGACGCGACGCGTGCTTGCCGTGTCGAGCCTCACCCGGCGCCAGTTTCTTGCCGCAACAATTGCGGCGGCGCAGTCTGCTCCGAAACGCCGCATTTTTGTCGAACTGGCTGGAAAGGATCCCCTGGAACTGCGCGCCGGAGAAGTGCACGAGACCGGTCCGCTGCGGATCGATCTCCGGCAGGCTCCTGTGGCGGATGTCTACGCGCGCGAACCCGCCACGTTCAACCTCGAATGGCGGTACGAGGAGCCGGCCGGTGCAGCGTTTTATTCGTGGCGCGGACTGGAACCTCAGCGTGTGGCGTTGACGCAGGACACCGGCGAAGACGACCGCCGCAAGCTGCCCGCGCAACTGTTTCCGTTCGCCGCCGCGCTCGCCGGGGGGACGTTGCACGGCGCGCTTGGGGATTGTCCGGCATTCTGGGAGAACCGCTCGCAGCAGATTCTGGATCCCGCCGCAGGTTCTTTCTCGATCCGCACGGGCGATGGCTCGCCGCGCCGCGTGATCCGCAAGATCTGGGGCGATTCGACGGACTTCTACTCGGGCGAGGTCGATGGCTGGCAGCATCTGGCAGGAGGGGAGACGCGGCGCTACCGGGTGGTGGAATTCACGGAGACTGTGAGGACGCTTTACGGAGTGCAGCTGGCGGCTCACAATGCGCTGGCGCGCGCCAACGGCTGGAATGGATCTCTGCTGGAGGCGATCCTTCGCAACACGGCGTTCCTGCACTTGCGCCGCAACCTGCTGCGTCCGGAGAGCCGCTACATCTTCATCAGCGGTGTGACTTACGGCTGGAAGCAGTGGGCTTCCGATGCCGCCATGACGGCGCTGGGGCTCGGGGATCCGGAGATGCTGGCGGAAGCGGTGCGCGGGCTGTTTTTCGATCGCCTCAATTACGAGGACAACGCGCAGTGGTTTCTGATCGCGAGCGCGCTGGCCGCGCGCGAGGGGTTCCGCCCGAACCTTGCCCTCTGCCGGCGAGCCTGGGACTTCCTGCGGGATCACGAGGAGCGCGGCGCCTATCAGCCGCCGCGGCTCGACGCGCCGAATGCGGGGCTCGGCTGGCGGACTTATATGGATCTGTTCTACTACGAAGACGGCGACGTGCCCTCGTCGAATCAGGGCTTCCACTGCGGCGCGCATCTGGCCGCGCGCGAGCTGGGCCTGGCAGCATCCGAAGAGGGCTTCCGCGCCGCCTGCCGGGCGTACGCTGAAATCTTCAACGCCCGTGGCGGCTTCTTCCCGACCAGCCTGCGGCGTCAGGACGTTTTCGGTGGAGATGCTCTCTACGGCGCGGCGGTCACTTTCGCGGCGTTCGGGCGGAAGTGCCTGCCGGATGAGCTCGTGCAGCGGCACTGCCGGCATGCGATGAAGATCCGCTCTCCGTTCGGGTTGCGGGTCGTTTGCAAGGCGAACGGGGATCTGCTGGAGAAAGACCAGTATGGACCGGGCAACCCGCACGGGCTCGAGCCGGAGAAGGCGGGCGCCTACGTGCAGGGCGGTTCGTGGTTTTTCTGTGACGCGGGCACGTGGCTGGCCGGGCTCGTCCACGGCATGGATCCTCGTGTTGTGGATCGTCTGCTGATCGAAAGAATCCGCGTGGAGCTGGAGGAGATCCCGGCGTTCAGCGAATCGATCCACACGCGCACGGGCGCGCATCACGGAAACGTGCTCTACGGCGCGAACTCGCTGTATCTCTGGCTGCGGCGCCGCATTCGCGAGCGGCTTGGTATGCGCGGCGCAGATCCCGTCGACCGCGCCATCCACGAGTGGCTTTCCGCGAAGGGGACAGCCTGATCTGGCACCTTCGCCGCGCAGACCGGAAAAGCCGGCTTTCTGACGAGGGCGAGACGTTTCACCCCGAAAAGGCACTATTCGGATGTATGCCGAGGAACCCTCGTTGCGTCTTGCCGGGCGTTGCGTACCACATCACGCAAAGGGGTACGAATGGGCAAGAAGTCTTCCTCACTGCATCCGACCGCGAGACTTACCTGCGGCTGCTGGCGAAAACCAGAGAAGACGCCGGAGTGCGGCTGCTCTCCTGGTGCCTGATGCCAAACCACGTTCACCTGATTGCCGTGCCCGAGAACGAGGATTCGCTTGCCGTGCTCCTGCGACGTGTGCACGGGCGTTACGCACAGATGCTGAACGCCCGGGAGGCAAGGACAGGGCACCTGTGGCAGAACCGGTTTTTCAGTTGCGCGCTGGACACAAAACACTTGCGGCGCGCGCTGGCTTATGTGGAGAAGAATCCCGTCCGGGCAGGATTCGTTGCGCGTGCAGAGGATTACCCCTGGTCGAGCGCCCGCGTGCACCTCGGATTGGAGGAGGACTGGCGTGGACTGTTAGACCTTGAATTCTTGAGGGAGATCGGCGGGGAAAAGGCGTGGCGCGAGTTGTTGATGACACGGGAGGAAGCGGCCATGCTTCGGCTGTTGCGCCGTTGTACCTATTCTGGAAGGCCCTTCGGGCCAGAGGCGTTCCTCAGCGAATTCGAGAATCACTTTGGACGCAAGTGGCGCAGATGGGGCTTCGAGAACGGCCTGTGGGAAGAGGCATGCCTGGCGGCATCGTCGGTTTGACGTGCCGGTATCGTTCCCCCGGCACCGGGATGCGTGCCAGATTCCCGTCTCGCATCGATCCATTCTGCTCAAGCGTTAACGGCTCGTCCCGCAGGGCTGCAATGCCTGGGACGGCGCGGGGCGTACCACACGCGTTTTTAGGCACACGGCGGTAGAGGACGAATTTGCGGCTCATCCGTCGAAGGTGCCAGATCAGGCTGTCCCCTTCGGGCAATGTGGGGCCGGAATCGGAGAGCCCGTTGCTCTGTTGAATCCGTCGAAGGTGCCAGATCAGGCTGTCCCCTTCGGCCGATCAGCCAGCTTGGCGGGTCCAGCGGACCTTGGGCTTGCGCGCGGCAGTGACTTCGTCCACGCGGGAGACGCGCGTGGAGTGCGGCGCCGTCTTGACGAGCTCCGGGTTCTCCTCGACCTCTCTTGCGATGGCGATCAGCGCGTCGCAGAAGGCGTCGAGTTCGGCTTTCGGCTCGGTCTCGGTCGGCTCGATCATCATCGCCCCGTGCACGATTAGCGGGAAGCTTACCGTGTAGGGGTGGAAGCCGTAGTCGAGCAGCCGCTTGGCAATGTCGCCGGTGCGCACGCCGCGCTTCTCTTGCCGGGCGTCGCTGAATACGCACTCGTGCATGGACCGCGCCGGGTAAGCGATCTGGTAGTAAGGCTCCAGCCGCGCCCGAACGTAGTTGGCGTTGAGCAGCGCGTCGAGCGTCGCCCGGCGCAGCCCCTCGCCGCCGTGCGCCAGAATGTAGGCCAGCGCACGGATCATCACGCCGAAGTTGCCATAAAACGCCCGGACGCGCCCGATCGATTGCGGGCGGTCGTAGTCCCACCGCCATAGCTCGCCATCGCGCTTCAATCTCGGCACGGGCAAGAACGGCGCGAGGTGCGGCTTGACACCCACCGCTCCCGCGCCCGGTCCGCCGCCGCCGTGCGGCGTCGAAAATGTCTTGTGCAGGTTGGCGTGCAGCACGTCGACGCCGAAGTCGCCGGGGCGCGCCACGCCCACCAGAGCGTTCAGGTTCGCGCCGTCCATGTAGACTTGCGCGCCCTTCTCGTGCAGGATCGCGGCGATCTCCTCGATCTGCTCCTCGAACACGCCCAGCGTGTTCGGGTTCGTGATCATCAGCGCGGCCACGTCCTCAGTCACGGCAGCAGCGACCGCCGCAGGATCCACCATGCCGCGGTCGTTAGAAGGGAGGGTCTTGACCTCATAGCCCGCCATCACCGCCGTCGCCGGGTTGGTGCCGTGCGCGGAATCCGGCACGAGCACTACCTTGCGCGGGTTGCCCTGCGCCGTCAGCCAGGCGCGGATGAGCATGATGCCTGTGTATTCGCCGTGCGCGCCCGCCGCCGGCTGCAGCGTCACCTCCGCCATGCCGAAGATCTCGGCGAGATATTGCTCCAGCGTGGCGATGATCTCCATCGCCCCCTGGCTCAGCTCCTCCGGCTGATAGGGATGCGCCCATGCTAGGGCCTCGGTTCGCGCTACGGCTTCGTTGATCCGCGGGTTGTACTTCATCGTGCAGGAGCCGAGCGGGAACATCCCCAGGTCGATTGCGTAGTTCCACGTCGAAAGCCGCGTGAAGTGCCGCAGCACCTCCACTTCGCTCACCTCGGGGAAATCCTCGATTTCGGCGCGCACGTTCGCGGCGCCGAGCGCCCCCGCTGGATCGACCTGCGGAACGTCCAGCGGCGGGAGCTGATATCCCTTCTTGCCCGGGCTGGAAAGCTCGAACAGCAGCGGCTCGTTCTGCGTCGGATGGGGACGCACCTTTCCAAGTGTCTTCGGCATCAGCCCAGCACCTCCTTCAGCGCGTCCATGTCTTCGCGCCGGTTCATCTCCGTGGCGCAAACCAGCAGGCAATCGGCCAGCTCGGGGTAGAACCTTTTGAGCGCCACGCCGCCAAGAATTTTCCTTTCGATCAGGATTTGCAGTGCCTCCTCGACGGAAACACGCCTCGGTTTTACGACGAATTCATTGAAAAACGGGCCGCGGAATTTCAGATCGAGGCCCTGCGCGAGGTAGTGTGCCTTGGCCAGGTTCTGTTCCGCGAGCTCGCGCAAGCCCTGCTTGCCGTAGACGCTCATGAAGACCGTGGCCATCAGCGCCACGAGAGCCTGGTTGGTGCAGATGTTCGATGTGGCCTTCTCGCGGCGGATGTGCTGCTCGCGAGTAGAGAGCGTCAGGCAGAAGGCCCGGTTGCCGTCCTGGTCCTTCGTTTCCCCGGCCAGCCGTCCGGGCAGTTGCCGGATGTACTGTTCCCGGGAGGCGATCACGCCTGCGAACGGCCCTCCATAGCTCGGGCTGATGGCGAACGATTGCAGCTCGCCCGCCACGATGTCGGCGCCGCGAGGAGGCTCGAGCAATCCGAGGGAGACAGCCTCCGTGAAAGCCGCCACAAGCAATGTGCCGCGCTTGTGAACGATTTCCGCCGCCGCCCGCATGTCCTCCACCACACCGAAGAAGTTGGGCGACTGCAGGATCACGCAAGCCGTTTCGTCATCGAGCGCCTGCTCCATGGCAGCGAGATCCGCCCGGCCGGTTTCCGCGTCATATGGAAACGTGGCGACCTGCATGCGCGCGTTGTGAGCCGCCGTGTCCAGCACCTGCCGGTATTCGGGGTGCAGGTTCGCGGGTACAAGCAAGCGCGGCCGGCCGGTGATCCGGTAGGCCATCATTCCCGCCTCGGCAACGGCGGTCGAGCCGTCGTACATCGAGGCATTGGCCACCTCCATCCCGGTGAGCTGGCAGATCATGGTCTGGAATTCGAAGATCGCCTGCAACGTGCCTTGCGCATATTCGGCCTGGTAGGGCGTGTAGGAGGTAAGGAACTCGCCGCGCTGCGCGATCACGTCGCAGAGAACCGGCCGGTAGTGCGCATACACGCCCGCCCCCAGAAACGACGCATAACCCTGCGCCATTTTCTCTGCCTGTGCGCGGAAATAGGCCGTGATTTCGTATTCCGACATTCCCGCAGGAATTTTCAGCGGCTCGCGGATCAAAGCGTTTTCCGGGACATGCCGGTACAGGTCTTCGCGCGAAGTCAGGCCGCAGGCGGCGAGCATGGCCTGCCTGTCGGCGTCGGAGTTCGGTAAGTAGCGCAAGGATCAGGACCTCGGAATCCACCATTCTATCGGAGCGGGGAGCGGCGTCCACCACTCCATAGAGGGGGATGCTTGCACGCTTGCGCCCGCCGCACGATCTTCGCATGCTGCCACGCTGCTAACATGAGCCTGTATGCGGAGCGGGCAGCACCTACCGTTTTGGAGGCGCTTCCTCGGGCTCTTCCGCCCGCCCGGCCGACCCGAAGGCTCCGGGATGGGCGGCGCAGGAGCTGCCGCTGGCGGCCCGCCGGTTCCCACCCGGCTCACGCCACGCTCGGTGTGGGACTGCTCGGTCGAAGACATTCTGAACCTGTCGGAGGATCTTCGCACCGGAGAGGAATGCTCCGAGGCGGTCCGCCTGGTGCTCCGTCTTGGCCCTCAAGATCTGGATCCCGCCCTCTTGCACGATGGCGAACGGGCCCTTCCCTCGGAGCCCCGGTTCCTGGAGTCCGGATACTCCCGCATGATGCTGGCACGCTACCTTGTTCCCGGTGCGCTTCATTGCCGCGGGCGTTGTGTGCTGGACTCGGGCTGCGGCCTGGGATGGGGAGCCTTCCTGCTGTCCTGGTTCGCCGCCCGCGTAGTCGCCTTTGACCGGGATCCCCTCGTGGTGGAATTCGCCCGCCGCACGTGGCCCGCGGAGAACATCGAGTGGCTGACCGGCGACGTCCTCGACGAAAGCTTCCTCGCTGGACGGCGCTTCGACGTCATCACAGCCATGGAGACTATCGAGCATCTCCACCGGGAAGATTCGGAGCGCTACGTCGCGTGGATGGCGTCGCGCCTCGAGCCCAATGGGCTGGTGATCGGAACGTCCGGTTTTCCGTCGACGCGCGCCGAGGCGGAACGGCTCGCCGCGCAAAACCCTCACCACCCCTGGATTCACACGGAGGGATAGATGCTCGATTTGCTGCGCCGACACTTCCATCGCGCCGCCGTGATCGGCGGATGGATGTTCGTTGGCGAACGCGGGCACGAAGCCTGGCTACTGCCCGAGGTACGCCTGATAGTCTGCCGCGCTCATCAGCCCCTCCACCTCGGAGAGGTTCGACAAGCGGATCTTCACGAGCCACGCGGCGCCGTGCGGATCTTCGTTCAGCTTCTCGGGCGCTGTGGCGAGCAGATCGTTCACAGCAATCACCTCGCCCGTGACCGGCGAATAGATATCGCTCACCGCCTTCACGCTCTCCACGGAGCCAAGCGCCTTGCCTGCCTCCACCGCGGTGCCGGGCTTCGGGAGGTCGACATACACGATGTCGCCGAGCTCCTTCTGGGCATGGTGGGTGATGCCCACCGTCCCGGTGTCGCCCTCCACGAGGATCCACTCGTGCTCTTTCGTATAACGGAAGTTTTCTGGATAGCTCATTTCGGCCGCCGATAAAAGGGGATGGGGACGGTCACCGCCTCGACGGGCTGTTCGCGGACGACGACCTCGATGGCCACGCCCGGCTGGGCCAGCTCCACGGGCAGGTAACACATCCCGATGTTCTTGTTGAGCGTCGGCGAAGGCCCCCCGCTGGTCACCCAGCCCACGGGCCGGCCTCCGGCGCGCACCTCATAGCCATCGCGGCCGATGCCCCGGCCGCGCATCTCAAAACCGGTGAGTCTCCTCCGGATTCCCTCCGCTTTTTGCTTTTCCAGCCGCGCCCGCCCGCAGAAATCCCCCTTTTCCCATTTCACGATCCACTCCAGCCCGGCCTCCAGGGGCGTGATGGAAGCGTCAATCTCATGCCCGTAGAGCGCCATTCCGGCTTCCATCCGCAACGTGTTCCTCGCGCCCAACCCGCAGGGCTTGATCCCCTCCCCGCGCCCGGCCTCCAGCAGCGCGTTCCACACCTCGGCCGCATTCTCAGGCGCCACGTAAATCTCGAAGCCGTCCTCGCCCGTGTAGCCCGTGCGTGCGATCCGCGCCTGCCGGCCGCAGACCTCGCCGTCGCGGAACCGGTAATAACGGATCGACTGCAGGTCGACAGGCGTCAGTTTTTGCAAGACCTGCTGCGCCAGCGGCCCCTGCACGGCCAGCTGCGCGTACTTCGCTCCGTTGTTCTCCACCACGCAGTCCCAGCGGTTCTGCTGCACGATGTGCTCGTAGTCCTTGTCCTGGTTGGACGCGTTCACGCACAGGAAGTAATGCTCCGCGCTGACGCGGTGCACCAGGATGTCGTCCACAAAACCGCCGTGCTCATAGAGCAGCCCGGCATAGTGGATTTGCCCGTCGGCGAGCTTCGCGGCATTGTTCGTGCTCACCCACTGGATCAGCTCCAGAGCCTGCGGGCCGCGGATCTCGATCTCGCCCATGTGGCTGACGTCGAAAAGCCCGACGGCAGTGCGGACGGCGCGGTGTTCGTCGAGAATGCCAGTGTATTGCAAGGGCATCTCCCAGCCGCCGAAGTCCACCATCTTCGCGCCAAGGGCGCGGTGGGTTTCCGCGAGCGGGATCTGCTTCAGCATGACGACCTTAGCCTACCATAACGCCCCGCCTTCCGGTCCGGCGCAAGAAGATCCGGCAGTGCCGCTCCAGATGCAACTGAGTTTCTCGTAAGTGATTGTATTTAAAGATGTTGTTGTCCGAACGCCATTCCCGCTACAATGCGAGTGTCCGTTCACGGCAGTGCAAACCCGTTTCCAGGAGGCTGTATGAAAGGCGATCCGAAGGTTCTTGAGTATTTGCAAGAGGTGCTCACCGCCGAGCTGACGGCGATCAACCAGTATTTTCTCCACGCAGAGATGCTGGAAAACTGGGGTTACGAGCGGCTGGCGAAGATCACCAAGAAGGAATCCATCGAGGAGATGCGCCACGCCGAGGCGCTTCTGCACCGGATGCTGTATCTGGAGGGCTCGCCCAACATGGCGCGGCTGTTCGATCTGCATATCGGGCAGAACGTGAAGCAGATGATCGAGAACGACCTGGAGCTCGAATACAAGGCCGTGCCTCGTCTCAACAAGGCGATCAACGCCGCCGTGGAAGCGGGCGACAACGGCTCGCGCGATCTGTTCGAGTCCATCCTGAAGGACGAGGAACACCACATCGACTTCCTGGAAGCCCAGCTGCACATGATCCAGGAAATGGGCTACGAGAACTACGTTGCCCAGCAGATGAAGGAAGAGGAGTAGCTCCCTGTCCGCCGTCCCGCGGCTGCGCCCTGCCGGGGGCAGCCGCGCGGACGCCGCCTCGAAGCCCGCTTTCGCGCCCGTACAATAGAAAAACCGGGTTCACATGCGGAAGCGGATTCACTCTCCCCTTGCACTTGTTGCGCTCCTACTGTGCGCGCCCGTCGCCGCGCAATGGCGAGGCGCGGCGGGCTCTGCTGCCGTGCGGCAGCAGCTGGAGAAGCTGCGCGTCGTCGGCAGCGTGCTGATGATCGCCGCCCACCCGGACGACGAAAACACGGCATTGCTGGCCTGGTGCGCGCAGGGGCGGAAACTGCGCACCGGCTATCTTTCGCTCACGCGCGGCGAAGGGGGGCAGAACCTCATTGGCAACGAGCAAAGCGAGCTGCTCGGAGTGATCCGCACGCAGGAGCTGTTGGCGGCGCGGCGCGTCGACGGCGCCGAACAGTTCTTCACCCGCGCCGTCGACTTCGGGTTTTCGAAGACGGCAGAGGAGACGCTGGCCAAGTGGGGCAGGGAGCAGGTGCTGGCGGACGTTGTCTGGGTGATCCGCAACTTCCGCCCGGACGTCATCATTCTTCGTTTTTCGGGCACGCCGCGCGACGGCCATGGCCATCATCAGGCCTCCGCGATTCTCGGGCGCGAGGCGTTCCGTCTGGCCGGCGATCCCCGGGCGTTCCCCGATCAACTCCGCCATGTGCAGCCCTGGCAGCCGCGACGCGTATTCTGGAACACCTTCTCGTTTACGCGGCAGCAGGAGGCGGAAGCCGAGAAGATGCCGCAGCGGCTGCGGATCGACACAGGCGAATACAACCCGCTGCTCGGCCTCAGCTACGGCGAGCTGGCCGGGCTCAGCCGCAGCCAGCACCGCAGCCAGGGCATGGGCTCGCCCGAACGCCGCGGCACTTCGCCGAATTATCTGGTGCTGTACGAAGGCGATCCCGCCACATCGGACTTTCTGGAAGGCGTGGACACTACATGGAACCGCATCCCCGGCGGCGCTGCCGTGGCCGCGCATCTGGACGCCGCGCTTGCCGCTTTCGACGCCGCCGCGCCCGAGCGCGTCATCCCGCACCTGATCGAGGCGCGCCGTGCCGCGGCTGCGCTGGCGCATCCCGATGCGCGCCGCAAGGTGGAGGAGATCGATGAAACGATTGCCGCGGCTGCCGGGTTGTGGCTCGACGTCAGCGCCTCGCCTGCCACGGCAACGCCTGGCGGCAGCGTGAGCCTGGTGATGACCGCCCTGAATCGATCCTCGCTGCCCGCCCGCCTTGCGGGTGTGACGCTGGAAGGGATCTCCGGCGCGCCCGCATTCGATGCCGCCGAACTCGAATGCAACCGCCCGCACACGGCGCGCGCGACGCTGCGCATCCCCGGGGATCAGCCGCTGACGCAGCCGCTTCAGCTGCGCCACCCGCAGAAGGGAAATCTCTATGACATTCAGAACCTCGCCGAAATCGGTCCTGCCGAAGCCCCGCCGGTGCTTACAGCGCTGTTTCGCATCGCAATCGCCGGCGGGGAGATTCTGATCCGCCGTCCAGTGGAGCATCGCTTTGTGGACCGCGTGCGCGGCGAGCTCACGCGCCCGTTCCGGATTGCGCCGCCGGTTTCGCTGCATCTGGCAGCTACGCCGCTTTTGTTTGCCTCCCCCGCGGCGCGCCCTGTTTCGCTGGAGATCCGGGCCGTGGAAGGCGCCGTTTCGGGCAGTGCGAGGCTCGAGGCTCCGCAGGGTTGGCGGGTCGAGCCTGCGGAACAGCCCTTCGAGCTGGCGGAAGCGGGGCAGCGAACCACGCTGACTTTCCATGTCACGCCGCCAGCAGGCGCCGCCCGCGGCGTGCTGCGCGCGACTGCGCGCACCAATGGGCGGGAATGGCGCGACGGGGTGGTTCCCATCGAGTACGAACACATCCCGCCGCAGGCGGTCCTGCGCCCTGCGGAAACGCTGCTGCTTCGCGAGGACATCCGCGTCTCTTCGCGCCGCGTCGGCTATGTGATGGGGGCGGGCGACAGGATTCCCGATGCCTTGCGCGAGCTCGGCTGCGAGGTGGAGCTGCTCGACGAACGCAGCCTCATCGCGGGGGATCTCTCGGTCTATGACGCCATCGTCGCAGGGATCCGCGCCTTCAATGTGCGTCCGGACTTGCGTGCCGCCCATGCGCGGCTGCGGGAGTACGTGGAGCGCGGCGGCGCGCTGATCGTGCAATACAACACGCTGGAAGGCTTCGGCGCCGAGGCGTCCGATTCCATCCTGCGTAACGTCGGTCCCTTCCCCATCCGGATCGGGCGCAGCCGCACCACTGTGGAGGAGGCGCCGGTGCGCATCCTGGCTCCCGATCACCCGCTGCTGCAGAAGCCGAACCGCATCACCCCGGCTGACTTTGAAGGCTGGACTCAGGAGCGCGCGCTGTATTTCCCCGCAGAGTGGGACAGCCGCTACGAGGCGCTGCTCGAAACCGCCGATCCGGGCGAGCCCCCGCAGCGCGGCGGGCTGCTGTACGCCCGCCTCGGCAAGGGCGTCTACATCTACACGACGTATGCGTGGTGGCGGCAGCTGCCCGCCGGAGTAACCGGCGCATGGCGAATTTTCGCCAATCTCGTGAGCGCCGGACGATGAATCCTCTGGACGAAAGACCGCCGTTCTGGGGCTCGTGGGGCCGCATCTATGCGGGGCTCGTGCTCTACCTGGCCGGGCTGATCGCGCTGTTCGCCTGGTTCACGAGGAGCTGGAACCGGTGAGGCCGCTCGACTGGGCCGTTCTGGCCGCCTCGCTTGCCGGCGCAGCCGCTTATGGGGTGTCGCGCAGCCGCGGCAGCCGCACGACGTCGCAATATTTGCTCGCCGGGAAGACCATGCCGTGGTACGCCATGGCGCTCTCCATCATGGCCACGCAAGCGAGCGCCATCACGTTCATCTCCACCACCGGGCAGAGCTACGCCGACGGGATGCGTTTCGTGCAGATGTATTTCGGCCTCCCTCTGGCGATGATCCTGATTTCGGCCTTCATCGTGCCCCGGTTTCACGCTTCCGGGGTGTTCACTGCATATGAGTATCTGGAAAGGCGCTTCGACGCCCGCACGCGGGCGCTGGCCGGGATCATCTTCCTGCTTTCGCGAGGGCTCGCCGTGGGCGTGGCTCTCTCCGCGCCGGCGGTAGTTTTGACGGTCCTTCTCGGTTGGCCCTCGCAGTGGACCACGCTGGCCATGGGCGTCATTGCCGTCGCTTACACGGTTTCCGGCGGCATCGCCGCGGTCACGTGGACCGAGTTCGTGCAGATGCTGGTGATGACTGCCGGCATTGTCGCTGCGCTGGTCACGGCGCTGTGGGTGCTTCCATCGGGCGTGGGACTGAATGACGCCCTGACGATCGCCGGCGCCGCAGGGAAGCTGAACGCTGTGGTCTGGCGCTTTGATCTGAACGATCAATACAACGTCTGGAGCGGGCTGATTGGCGGGATGTTCCTGGCGCTTGCCTATTTCGGCTGCGACCAGAGCCAGGTGCAGCGCTATCTGACCGGCCGCAGCATCGCGCAGTCGCGTCTGGGGCTGCTGTTCAACGGCGTCGCCAAGATCCCGATGCAGTTTTTCATCCTGCTCACCGGGGCGCTCGTGTTCGTCTTCTACGTCTACTCGCAGCCGCCCCTCGTTTTTCAGCCGCAGGCGATGCAGGCGCTGGAAAGCCAGCCCGGCTACGCGCAGCTGCGGGCCGAATATGACGCGGCCTTTACGTCGCGCCGTCAAGCCGCCCTGCGCATGGATCTGGAGGCCTTTCGCAGCGCCCAGCAGGACGTGGACCGGGTCCGCAGCCGCGCCCTCTCCCTTGCCGGCGAGGCCATGGGGCAAGGCCGGATCAACGACACCAATTACGTCTTCCTCTGGTTCGTTGTACACCATATTCCCGCGGGCGTTGTCGGCCTGATTATGGCTGCCATCTTCGCTGCCGCCATGTCCACCATTTCCGCCGAGATCAATTCCCTGGCCACGGTCAGCATGGTAGATATCTACCGGCGCTTCGTGCGCCGCGAGGCGCCGGACCGCCATTACCTGGCCGCCTCGCGGTGGCTGACTGTCTTTTGGGGCGCTTATGCGATCGTCACCGCGCTTTACGCGCAGAATCTCGGTTCACTCGTCGAGGCGGTCAACCGCCTGGGCTCGCTGTTTTACGGCACGCTGCTCGGCGTCTTCGTGCTTGCCTTCTTCTTCCCGCGCGTGCGCGGCGGCGCCGCGTTCCTTTCCATGCTGCTGGGGGAAGCCGCCGTTTTCGCCGTCTGGCATTTCAC
>FWWL01007419.1_pt1 | contig 14951 bp, 14 predicted proteins | sample 2228331 | NCBI WGS metagenome assembly FWWL01 (sample SAMEA103939775, study PRJEB20133) | metagenome
GCCTCAATTCCTTGGCGGTCGCGTCCCGAACGTCACGATGCTCTCGCTGCCGTCCGCCGCGACCGCCGACACGCCGATGAAGTGATCGTCGACCACGACATCCTTCAGCACCGTCTCGGTTCGCCCGGCGACACCGCGCACCTCGGCCCAGTTCTGCGTGTCGTTGCGACGCCAATAGACCTTGTAGCCGCGCGCACCGGGCACCGCGTTCCAGCGTACCTTGGTATCCGCGCTCACCGCGCCGTCGAGCACCACACCTGACGGGGCCGAGGGCGCGTTGGCGAGGCGGCGGATCGTCGCGATGTTGAGCGCGGTGACCTTCGCCAGATAGGGGAAGTCCATCTTGTCGACCGTGTCGCCATAGACGCGGCCTTTTTCGGTGCGCAGATCTTGATGCTGCTGGTCGTAATTCTCGGCCGCGACCGAGAAGCGGACGGCGGGATAGCCGAGGCGCAGGAACGGCTCGTGATCGCCGCCGCGCCCGAAGCGGTCGGGGCGGCGGACCACGAACACATCGAGCGCGTCCTTGTCGGACTCGCGCATCTTGTCAGCGACGCCGTCGATCGCTTTGGCGAGCGCGCGGCTGGGGCCGTCATCCTCGCCGCCATCGCCGCGCCGACCGATCTGGCCGGGCAGGTCCTCCGACGCGCGGATGCCTTCGGAGAAGACGCGGACGCGGTCGGCGACGCGCACGCCATTCTGGCCGACCGTGTTGCCGACAATGTCGTTGTTGAAGACCGCGATCACCTCCCAGCCGCGCTCCTTCGCGGTCTCGGCGAGTAGCGTGCCGCCCCACAATCCCTGCTCCTCGCCCGACAGCAGCGCATAAACGACCGTCGCCTTGAGCTTGTGCTTCGACAGGATGCGCGCCGCTTCGATCACCAGCGCGGTGCCCGAGGCGTCGTCATTCGCGCCCGGCGCGTCGCTGGTGAAGTCCATCACGTCGCTGACGCGCGAATCGATATGACCCTGCACGATCACGACACGCTTGGGGTCCTCGCCTTCCTGAAAGCCGAGGACATTGACCACCTCGACCCCGTTCGGCGCGCGCGGTCCGGTGAAGCTGCGGCCGATCCGCGCGACCTTGATGCAGTTGCCGCACGCTGCACCGATCCGGTCGAGCTCCTCCGCCCCCCATTTGCGCGCCGCGCCGATGCCGCGTGTCGGGTGGTCGGGGGAGGAGAGGGTGTGGCGGGTGCCGAAGCTGACCAGCTTTTCGACGTCTGCCTTGAGTCGCTCCGGGCTGGGCGCTTCGACGGGCTTTTGCTGGGCGGCGGCGGGGGCTGCGATCAGCAGCGCGGGCAGGATCAGTGTTCGCATAGCGCCTCAGCTTAGCCGGTCGATCGCCTCGCGGTCGAGGCTTCCCGGGATGATCATCAGCGGGACGGGAAGAACCGCCATGTCGCCGCTGGTGAAATGCGTGACGATCGGGCCGGGCTTGCCGCCGACCGCAGCGCCCAGGACGAGCGCGGCGATGTCGGGATTGGCCTCGATCCGTTCGCGGATGACCTTCGGCCCGTCGCCCTCGACCACGGTGATGCTGGGCTTCAATCCCGATTCCTGGATCAGCGTGCCTGCTGCGGCGGCGACCAGCGCTTCGGCACGCTGGCGTGCTTCTTCCTCGATCGTCGCCATCACGCCGCCCCATTGGACGAAATCGGGCTTGGGAATCAGCGCCAGGATCTCGACCCCGCCGCCGGTCTTCACCGCGCGACGCGCCGCAAACCGTAGCGCAATCTGCGCTTCGGGGCTCTCATCGACCACGACCAGATAGGTACGCATGAAACCAGTTCCCCCTCCGTAGGTGACAGGTGGTGACGCGTCACGGTCCCAAGCGCAAGGGGCGGGGTTGACCCAAGCCGTTCATCGCGCAAGGAGGGCGCGAGAACCCACCCTTAAAGCACGACAGGATCCTCCCCACCCATGTCGATCGAAATCAAGATGCCCGCGCTTTCCCCGACGATGGAGGAGGGCACGCTCGCCAAATGGCTGGTCAAGGAAGGCGACACCGTCAAGGCCGGCGACCTGATGGCCGAGATCGAGACCGACAAGGCGACGATGGAGTTCGAAGCGGTCGATGAGGGCGTGATCGCGAAGATCGTCGTGGCCGAGGGCACCGATGGCGTGAAGGTCGGCACCGTGATCGCGGTGCTGGCGGGTGAGGGCGAGGATGCCGGGTCGGTGTCGGCGCCGAAGGCCGAGGCGCCCAAGGCCGAAGCACCCAAGGTAGAGGCTGCTCCGGCAGCTGCTGCACCTGCACCTGCTCCGGCTGCTGCCCCCAAGGCGGATGGCGACCGCGTCAAGGCGAGCCCGCTGGCGCGCCGCATCGCCGCCGAAAAGGGCGTGGACCTGTCCGGCGTCGCTGGCTCCGGCCCGAATGGCCGCATCGTCAAGGCGGACATCGAAGGCGCGAAGCCCGGCGCGGCTCCGGCGGCTGCTGCACCCGCTGCGGCCCCGGCTGCGACGGCACCCGCTGCGGCTGCACCCACCGCCGCCCCGGCATCGGTCTGGTATGACGAGAGCATCCCGCACGAGGTCGAGAAGCTCAGCAACATCCGCAAGACGATCGCGCGCCGCCTGACCGAGGCGAAGCAGACGATCCCGCACATCTACCTGACCGTCGACATCCAGCTCGACGCGCTGCTCAAGCTGCGCGGCCAGCTCAACAAGAGCCTGGAAGGGCGCGGCGTGAAGCTGTCGGTCAACGATATGCTGATCAAGGCGCTGGCGGTTGCGCTGACTCATGTTCCCAAGTGCAACGTGACTTTCGCGGGCGACCAGCTGGTCAAGTATAGCCGCGCCGACATCTCGGTCGCGGTGTCGACGCCGACCGGCCTGATCACCCCAATCATCCGCGACGCGGCGAATATCGGCCTGGCGTCGATCTCGACCCAGATGAAGGCGCTGGCCGACCGGGCGAAGGAGGGCAAGCTCCAGCCGCACGAATATCAGGGCGGCACCGCCAGCATCTCGAACATGGGCATGTTCGGGATCAAGCAGTTCGACGCGGTCATCAACCTGCCCCAGGCGATGATTCTGGCGGTCGGCGCGGGCGAGAAGCGTCCGTACATCGTCGACGACGCGCTGGGCGTGGCGACGGTGATGTCGGCGACCGGCAGCTTCGATCACCGCGCGGTGGACGGGGCCGATGGCGCCGAGCTGATGAAGGTGTTCAAGGCGCTGGTCGAATCGCCGATGGGCCTGCTGGCCTGAGTCCGCTGCCATGCGTGTCCTGATCGAAGCATTGCACATCGCCGCGGGAATCGCGGTCGCGCTGCTGATCGGGGCGCTGGCGAGCTGGGCCTATCCGCTCGCGCGGGGCGATGTGTGGCTGGTCACCGGCGTTGCGATCGTGTGCATCGTCCTGATGGGCGTCGGGCCGATGCGCCGGGCGATGTGGCTGCAGCGCAACCCGCAGGGCGGGGAGGGCGGCGACGATGCCTGACCGCACGCCCCCCGCGATCGAACCGTCGATCCGCGTCAGCACCATGCCCGCCGATGCCAATGCCTATGGCGACATTTTCGGCGGTTGGCTGGTGGGACAGATGGACCTTGCCGCCGGCCTCGTCGCCGCGCGCCGCGCCAAGGGGCGTGCGGTCACGGTGGCGATGGACTCGATGCAGTTCCACGCGCCCGTTGCGGTCGGCGACGAAGTGTCGGTCTATGCCCAGATCGTGAAAATCGGGCGCAGCTCGATGCTGATCGAGGTCGAAGCCTGGCGCCGCTGTCGCCATGGCGAGGAGCGCGAACTGGTGACCCAGGCGAACTTCACCTTTGTCGCGGTCGGCGAAGACCGCAAACCGCGGCCGGTGGACGGTTAGTCCGCGCGACCCCATCTCTCTTTTCAACCCTTCCTTCCCCAGGGGCAACAACATGGCTGAATCCTATGACGTGATCGTGCTCGGCTCCGGACCCGGCGGCTATGTCGCCGCGATCCGCGCGAGCCAGCTCGGTCTCAAGACCGCGATCGTCGAGCGCGAACTGCTCGGCGGCATCTGCCTCAATTGGGGGTGCATCCCGACCAAGGCGCTGCTGCGCTCGGCCGAGATCTTCCACTTCATGCAGCATGCCAAGGACTATGGTCTGGCAGCGGAGAAGATCAGCGCCGATCTGGACGCCGTCGTCAAGCGCTCGCGCGGCGTCGCCAAGCAGCTCAATCAGGGCGTCACGCACCTGATGAAGAAGAACAAGATCGCGGTGCACATGGGCACCGGCAAGCTGACCGGTAAGGGCAAACTCAGCGTTACCGCAGCGGACGGTAAGGTGACCGAGCTGGTCGCGAAGAACATCATTCTCGCCACCGGCGCACGCGCGCGTGACCTGCCCAACCTGCCCGCCGATGGCGAGCGCGTCTGGACCTATCGCCATGCGATGACGCCTAAGGAAATGCCGAAGAAGCTGCTGGTCATCGGATCGGGCGCGATCGGGATCGAATTCGCCAGCTTCTACAACGACATGGGCGCGGATGTGACGGTGGTCGAGATGCTCGACCGCATCGTGCCGGTCGAGGACAAGGACATCTCCGCGCATCTGGAGAAGGCGCTGAAGAAGCAGGGCATGACCATCATGACCAGGGCCAAGATCGACTCGATCAGCGCCGACAAGAACGGCGTGAAGGCGACGATCACCGGCAAGGACGGCAAGGCGGTCGCGGGCGAATTCAGCCATGTCATCGTCGCGATCGGCATCGTGCCGAACACGGCGGACATCGGCCTCAAGGAACTGGGCGTCGATGTTGACGATCGCGGCTTCCTGAAGACCGACGGCGCGTGCCGCACCAATGTCGAGGGGCTGTGGGCGATCGGCGACATTACCGCGCCGCCCTGGCTGGCGCACAAGGCGAGCCATGAGGGCGTGATCGCGGCCGAGGCGATTGCGGGCAAGCATCCGCACGCGATGGACCCGCGCAACATCCCGGGCTGCACCTATTGCCACCCGCAGATCGCCAGCGTCGGCCTGACCGAGGCGAAGGCGAAGGAAGCGGGTTATGAGGTGAAGGTCGGCACCTTCCCCTTCATCGGCAACGGCAAGGCGATCGCGCTGGGCGAGCCGGACGGGTTCGTGAAAACGGTGTTCGACGCCAAGACCGGCGAACTGCTCGGCGCGCACATGATCGGCGCGGAAGTGACCGAGATGATCCAGGGCTATACCATCGGCAAGACGCTGGAGACGACCGAGGCCGAGCTGATGGAAACGGTGTTCCCGCACCCGACGATCAGCGAGTCGATGCACGAAAGCGTGCTGGCGGCTTACGGGCGGGTGATCCACATCTGATTGACCCTAGCGGGTGCTGAGCGTCCAGGCGCTTTGCACCTGCGCGCGGAACACCGGGGCGTAGCGGCGCAGTTCGGCGGATGCTGCCGCGTCAAAGCCCGGATGCGCGGACACCCGGTTGCGAATGCCGTCGCCTGCGGCGCGTAGTAGCGTCCGTGCCTCGGGCGAGGCAGGCTGATCGCGGACGAGTGCTTCGGCTAGGCTCCAATTCGCGAGGATGCGGTCGGGATGGGCGGCGTCCGGCCACACGCTGGAGAGGCGCCACGCGCGCCGGAATAGCGTAATCGCCTCCGCCCGCTTCCCCTGGCCCATCAGATTGCCGGCGAGGTTCGCGGCGCTCGTCGCAACGAGCGGGTGGCTCTCCCCCAACGCCGCCTCCCTCAGCGCCAGCGCGCGGCGGAAAAGCTCTTCGGCCTCGCCCGATTTGCCCTGACCGTGCAACACCACCGCGAGGTTGCCGATTGTGGCGGCGCGTGCGGGGTGGGTGGGGCGGAAGGTCTTTTCCTGAATCGCCAGCGCGGCGCGTAGCAGTGGCTCTGCGTCGGTAAGTCGGCCCTGCGCCTGAAGATTCGCCCCGAGATTGGCGAGCGCCAGCGCGCGGTCGGGATGGCCGGGCGGCAGGGCGGCTTCGCGTAGGGCATCTACGCGGCGATAAAATGGCTCTGCTTCGGCAATGCGGTGCTGGTCGCTCAACACGGCGGCCAATCCTTCATAGGCCGATGCGATATCGCGGTGCCCGGATGGAAGCGCGCGCTCGCGGATGTCGAGCGCCCGCCGGTACAGCGGCTCCGCTTCGGCAAAGCGTCCCAACGCCCGCAATGTAGCAGCGAGATTTGCCGCGCCGGTGGCGATGGCAGGATGGCCGGCGGGCAGGGCCGCCTCCTGCATCGCCAAGGCCTGACGATACAGCGTTGCCGCTTCCGCGTTGAGGCCGCGCGCCTGAAGATTGCCCGCCAGATTGGCGGTGGCGACCGCGATCTCGGGGTGCCCGGACGGCAGGGCGACAGTGCGAATCGTGAGCGAGCGGCGCAATAGCGGCTCCGCCTCGGCAGTGCGCCCCTGCGCTTCCAGGCTGGCGGCGAGGTTGTTGAGGATCACTGCAACGGTGGGATGGGTGGGGCCGGCCGCAGCCTCGGTCATGGCCAGCGCACGCCGGAATAGCGGCTCGGCTTCGGCATCGCGTCCGACGTCGAGTAACGCCCCGGCAAGGTTGCTCAGCGCTCCGGCGATAAGGGAATGTCCCGGTGGCAGAGCGGCTTCATAGAGCGCCAACGCCGCGCGGTAGAGCGGTTCGGCTTCGTCGGATCGACCCAGGTTGCTGAGGGCGAGCGCGAGATTGTTGCGGGCAGTTGCGCGATCGGGATGTCCGGCCGGGGTGGCGGCGTCCGCAACTGCGAGCGCGCGGCGGGCGTGCCGTTCGGATGCGGCGTTGTCGCCAGCCCGCCCTGCGAGGGTCGCCGCGGCGTTGAGCAGGTCGAGGCAATGGTCCGGGGCGGGAAGGGGGGCAGCGGTGCAGCGTTCTGCGGCAGCACTCGCTGCCTGGCTCGCTCCCGCATAGTCGCCACGCTCGAACGCCGCGACGATGTCAGCGTCGATCGGCGCACGCTGGGTAGTGGAAGCGAGGGCGGCCGTGGCGGCAAATGCCAGCGAAAGAAACATCGACATTGTGCGATGCTAACCCAAGACAGGGCGGCTTTCATCTGACAGCATCTGGCCAGGTTCGATCCTGCTTGATCTTTGCGCTGCGCGGGTCAAGCTGGCGGAAACCAAGGGGACTGTATGCACTATCGATTGTCCGCGCTCGCAGCGCTCATGCTCGCTGCCGCCACGCCCGCCGCCGCCGAAACGGTGGTCGTCACCGCCGACCGGATGATCGACGTGGTTAGCGGCAAGGTGATCGAGCACCCGGCGATCTTCATCATCGATGGCCGCATCACCAGCATCGCTGACGCGCGCACGGTGCGCTGGGGCAGCGATGTCCGGCACATCAACCTGAGCGGGAAGACGGTGCTGCCGGGGCTGATCGACATGCATGTCCATCTCGACAGCAACCCGCTCTATGGCGGCTATACCGGCCTTCAGTTCACCGACAGCTTCTGGGCGATCCAGGGGACGGCGAATGCGCGCGCGATGCTCAAGGCGGGGTTCACGACGATCCGCAACGTCGGGTCCGAGAATTACGCGGACGTCGGGTACAAGCAGGCGATCGAGGAAGGGCTGATCGCCGGACCGCGCATCGTGCCGGCGGCGCATTCGCTGGGAGCGACCGGCGGGCATTGCGACAGCACCTATCTGCCCCCGTCGTTCAAGTCGAAGGGCGTGGCCGTCGGCGACGGCGCGCAGGAACTGCGCCGGATCGTGCGCGAGCAGCGCAAGTACGGTGCGGAGGTCATCAAGATCTGTGCCACCGGCGGCGTCTTCTCGCGCAACACCGAGCCGGGGCAGCAGCAGCTGTCCGAGGATGAGATGCGCGCGATCGCAGACGAGGCGCATCAATGGGGGCTGAAGGTCGCGGCGCACGCGCATGGTGCGGACGGGATCAAGGCTGCGATCCGCGCGGGCATCGACACGATCGAACATGCCAGCCTGGTCGATGATGAGGGGATCAAGCTGGCGGCGGCGCGCAAGCAGCCGGTGTGGTTCTCGATGGATATCTACAACACCGATTACACCCAGGCGGAGGGCAAGAAGAACGGTGTGCTGGAGGATAACCTGCGCAAGGATCGCGAGATTGCGCAGATCCAGCGCGACAATTTCCGCAAGGCGCATGCCGCAGGCGTGAAGATGGTGTTCGGCAGCGACGCCGGGGTGATGCCGCATGGCACCGCTGCGGGTCAGTTCCGTATCATGGTCCAGTACGGCATGACCCCGATCGAGGCGATCCGCGCCGCAACGCTCAACGCCGCCGAAGCGCTGGGGCGGACCAAGGATGTCGGTGCGATCGAGGTCGGGCGCTATGGCGACCTGATCGCGGTCGAGGGCGATCCGCTCAAGGACGTCGGCCTGCTGGCCAAGGTGACCGATGTGATCAAGGGTGGCGAACGCGTCGGCGACTAATGCCGAAAAACGTGCCGGGCCCGCGGCGGGAGAAACCGCAGACCCGGCCATGTCGCGCTCAGGCTGGGGCGAGCGCGTCGGCGGTGGCGGGAGCCAGGTCGAGGCCGATCGGACCTTCACCGGCATAGGTCATGCTGCCCTCCAGCGCCGCGCCGGTGCCGGTGACGTTGACCGCCACGACGCCCTGCGTGCCGCGGCAGCCGATGACCCAGGTGCCGCCGGGATGCCAGGGCGCGTCATTCCCGCCCCATTGGTTGAGCACGCTGTAGGTGTTGGCCATGGTCTGGGTGCCGCGGAACCCGATCGGGCCTTCGCCAACATATGTCATCGATCCGACCAGCGTCTTGCCATTGTCGGGGCTGGTCACGTCGATCGCAGCCACCGGCTGGTCCGGGCGGCAGCCGAGAACCCACAGCCCGCCTTGATGCCATGGTGCGCTGTCGCCGCCCCATTGGTTGGTCGCGTTGAACCCGGTGCCACCGGACACTGCGCCCTTGACCGCGATCGGTCCTTCGCCGGCATAGGTCATCGATCCGCTGAGGGTCTGGCCCCCGTCACTGGAGGTGAGGTCGAACGCGACGGCATTCTGGCCGTTGCGCGCGCCCAGCAGAAACAGCCCGGCGTCGTGCCACGGGGCGTCGTTGCCGCCCCACTGGTTTTCGACCTGATAGCAATTGGTGGTGACCAGCGTCGCGCGGACGCCGATCGGACCCTCGCCCTCATAGGTCATCGACCCGGTAAAGCTGCGTCCGCCATCGCCCGAGCTGATTGCCAGGGCGACCGGATTCTGACCGGCGCGGTTGCCGATGCTGAACAGGCCGCCATCATGCCACGGCGCGCTGTCGCCGCCCCATTGGTTCTGAATCGTATAGATCGTCACGCTGTTCTCTCCTGAACGTCCGCCCTCGACAGGCGCGCGCGATGCGCGGGCCGGGTCGCGGCAGGGTTGTGGCCGATACGCTGAGACCGATCGCCGGAGTCGGCGATGACCGGAACCTAGCGTGACCGGCACGCGCGCGCTGGAGAGTGAGCGCCATTATGGATGCAGCCGCCGCCAAGACTCGCGGCCGCATGCAAAAGGGGCGCGTCCCGCCAGCGGAACGCGCCCCTTTCAGCTCCTTGAAGGATCGGACTCAGTTCGATCCCATGACCGACGCGACCGTAACCGGCGCGGCGACGCCCGGCTGTACCGGTTCGGCGCGAACCGGTGCAGCGGTGATGGCGCTCATATGCTTGAGGCGACCATCGATATGGCCACCATTTTCGATGGTGATGTTTTCATATTCGACATCGCCGGTGATGCGCGCGGTGCGCTCGACAGTCAGCAGCTTGGCGCGGACCGTACCCTCGATCGCACCGGCGAGGCGGGCGCTTTCGGCAGTGACGCTGCCGAAAATCTGGCTGTCGGCACCCTGCGCCAGCGTGCCGCAATCGACATCGCCCTCGACCCGGCCTTCGATGTGCAACTCACTGGTGGCGCGGATGCTGCCGGTGATGACGATGTCCGGGCCGATGACCGAGAACATGCCGCGCTTCGATGCGCCGTTGCTCGGCGCAGGCGGCGCGGGCGGCATGCTGGGACGGTCATCACGCGAACGGTTGCTGTTGAACATTGTTACTCCCCACTTCCCCGGAATCTGAGTCGCTGTTCAATATCATAGCGAAATGGCGGCTGCAGCACGGCTGGTCCCGGATTTCGTCCCGTTGGGGGATTATCGTTTGCATTCGGGACGGCGAGCGGTCGTGCAGCGATCCAGGTCGCGGCGAGCATGCACGCCGCGCCCAGCGCGACCATCGGCGCGCCCAGGCCAAGATAGCCGGTGATCGCGGCGAACGATCCGATCTGGACCAGTGCTGCCAGAGCAAAACCCGCGCGCGTGCCCCGGGCAATGGCGAATGCCAGGATCAGCATGTCGGCGAGCAGAAAATAGCGCTCATGCATGCGCGGCAGCAGCCCGGCGGTGAGCAGCGCGGCGAGTGCGGCCATGCCCACCAGACCGGCAGCGTCGAACCGGACCACCTGCATCTTCGCGATGAACCAGGCGGCGGCGCCCAGCGCTGCGGCGAGCGCAAGGCCGAACAGGCGCGGGGCAAAGTCGGGGGCGATCATTCCGGCGAGCGACCAGATGTTCGGCGCGTTGCGTGCGATCTCGTTGCTGAACGTCCCTGCCTGCCGGAAATAGATCGTCGCGAGGTCCGACGGCGGCCAGCCGGCGAGCAGGGCAGGGGCCATCAGCGCGAGCAAAGCGGCGGGCGCGGCGAGCCACTGGACCAACGACACGCGGCGCTGGATCGCGATGGCGAGGAAGAAGGGGGCGACCAGTACCGCCTGCGCCTTGAACGCCACCGCCACGCCGCACCAGACGAACATCGCGACATGCCGCCGCTCGACGGTCATGGCGACGGCCATCAGGCAGGCGGCGACATAGATCGCGTCGCACTGGCCCATCAGCAGCGCGTTGAACGCGACCGAGGGGAGGGCGACGACCAACGCTGCCCAGTGCGTGCGCTGCGCGACGCCGAGCGCGCCGAGCAGCCGGTGCATGGCGAGCGCGAGTGCGACGGTCCCGGCGACCGAGAGCAGTTTGATCACGCTCATCGGATCCAGCCATGCGGCGAGCGGGCTGACCAGCGCGAGCAGGTAAAGGTAGCTCGGCATGTAATTGGAGAAGGGGCGCGCGAAGGCGTCGGCGACGCCGTTGGCGCGGATCGTCTCGAGCCACGGGATCAGATAGGCGGTCATGTCCGGCGTGAAGAGCGGCCACAACACCCAGGCCTGCACCGCCGCGACCAGCGCGACCAGCAGCGGGGAGGGGGCCGGGAGCCCGGAACGAGAGACGGCGGACGACATGGCATCGCGGATAGGGCGCTGCGCTGAAGATCGGGTTAAGCTGGCGCCGCGCATGGCCGGTGGACAAGCCGCTGTCGCCGTTGCAGAAACCGCGCACCAATGCCGCGTTCCCTGTCCTCCGCCGCCCGACTTCGCCTGATTGCGCTCGTGCTCGCCATGCTGGCGCTGGGGCTGATCGCGCTGGGCGGGCGGTGCATGCTGCCGACGATGGTCAGCTGTTCGGCGACGACGCTCTTTGGCGGGCCGAAGCTGGACGTCCCGTACAAGAGCACGCGCCGCGATGTGGTCGCGCTGATGCTTGAGATGGGCGAGGTGAAGGCCGGGGACACGGTGATCGACCTTGGCACGGGCGATGGGCGCATCCTGATCGCTGCGGCGAAGGAGCGCGGGGCGACGGGGCTGGGCGTCGACCTCGACCCGGTGCTGATCCGCACGGCGCGCGCGGCGGCCGAGGATGCCGGGGTCGCGGATCGGGTGCGATTCGAGGCGGTGGATCTGTTCAAGACCGACCTTAGCTCCGCTGACGTGGTGACGATGTATCTGCTGCCCGAAGTCAATCTGCGCCTGCGTCCGCAGCTGTTCGCACAGTTGAAGCCGGGCACGCGCGTGGTGAGCCACGCCTTCGACATGGGCGATTGGAAGCCGGAGGCGAAGCGGAAGGTGGGCGGATCGACGGTCTATATGTGGCGGATCCCGCAAACCCCTCCCGCAACTACCCAAACACCCCGTTGACCGTCGGGGGGCACGCGTATATAGGCCGCGCGCTCGCAGGGATTCCGTCCCGCGAGCTTTATTGAGCTGAACGTTGTTGGAGACGCCAGGGCCCGGAGGCCGCGCTAGGCCGCCAGGGTCCTTTCGTATTTTCCGGAATCATGGCTCCAGCAAAGTAACCATTGGAAGGTGAAGGGCTTCATGCCGACGATTAACCAGCTGGTCCGCAAGGGCCGCGAACCGCAGAAGGCCAAGAGCAAGGTCCCTGCGATGGAACAGAACCCGCAGAAGCGCGGTGTCTGCACCCGCGTCTATACCACGACCCCGAAGAAGCCGAACTCGGCACTGCGCAAGGTGGCCAAGGTTCGCCTGACCAACCAACGCGAAGTGATTTCGTACATCCCCGGTGAGGGCCACAATCTTCAGGAGCACTCGGTGGTCCTGATCCGCGGCGGTCGCGTTCGCGATCTTCCCGGTGTGCGTTACCACGTGCTGCGCGGCGTTCTCGATACCCAGGGTGTCAAGGATCGCAAGCAGAGCCGTTCGAAGTACGGCGCGAAGCGTCCGAAGTAAGCCAAAGTAAGCCCCGGACAGGTTCCGGAACCGGCTGAAGTTTTAGAAGGAAATTCAAGATGGCTCGTCGTCGTCGTCCCGAAAAGCGGGAAATCCTGCCCGATCCCGTGTACGGAGATCAGGTTCTGTCGAAGTTCATGAATAGCGTGATGCTGGACGGCAAGAAGGCCGTCGCTGAAGGCATCGTCTATTCGGCGCTTCAGGTTGTCGAGCAGCGTGCGAAGAAGGACCCGATCGGCGTCTTTCATGAAGCGCTCAACAACATCAAGCCGGGCATCGAAGTCCGCAGCCGCCGCGTCGGCGGTGCAACCTATCAGGTCCCGGTCGAAGTGCGCCCCGAGCGCGCCCAGGCACTGGCGATCCGCTGGCTGATCAGCTCGGCGCGCAACCGCAGCGAGAACACGATGTCGGCACGCCTGTCGGGTGAGCTGCTGGACGCTTCGAACAACCGCGGCAACGCCGTGAAGAAGCGCGAGGACACGCACCGCATGGCCGAAGCGAACCGCGCGTTCAGCCACTACCGTTGGTAATGACGGCGTTGCCGGTCTTTTCCCGGTAACATTCTTACCTATATCCCGGGGAGTCGCTTCTGGCGGCTCCCCATACCCTTAAGGAACCACGATCATGGCCCGCAGCCATCCGCTCGATCGCTATCGCAATATCGGCATCATGGCGCACATCGACGCCGGCAAGACGACGACGACTGAGCGCATCCTCTATTATACCGGCAAGTCCTACAAGATCGGCGAAGTGCATGAAGGCACCGCGACGATGGACTGGATGGAGCAGGAGCAGGAGCGCGGGATCACGATCACGTCGGCGGCAACCACCTGCAAGTGGAAGGCCGAAGACGGTCAGGGCCCCGAGCATCTGATCAACATCATCGACACCCCGGGCCACGTCGACTTCACCATCGAAGTCGAGCGTTCGCTGCGCGTGCTCGACGGCGCGGTTGCGTGCTTCGACGGCGTTGCCGGCGTTGAGCCGCAGTCGGAAACCGTGTGGCGTCAGGCGGACAAGTACAAGGTTCCGCGGATGTGCTTCGTCAACAAGCTCGACCGCACCGGCGCCGATTTCTATTTCTGCGTGGACACGATCGTCGACCGCCTCGGCGCGCGTCCGGCTGTCCTGTATCTGCCGATCGGCATGGAAGGCGGCTTCAAGGGCCTGGTCGACCTGGTCAACAACCGCGCGATCGTGTGGCTCGAAGAGTCGCTGGGCGCCAAGTTCGAATATCAGGACATCCCTGCCGATCTGGCAGAGAAGGCCGCGAAGTATCGCAGCGAGCTGATCGAAATGGCGGTCGAGCAGGACGACGCCGCGATGGAAGCCTATCTGGAGGGCAATGAGCCTGACGTCGCGACGCTCAAGAAGCTGATCCGCAAGGGTACGCTCGAAATGGCGTTCGTGCCGATCCTGTGCGGCTCGGCGTTCAAGAATAAGGGCGTTCAGCCGCTGCTCGACGCGGTCGTCGACTATCTGCCGTCGCCGCTCGACATTCCGGACGTTCAGGGCGTGAAGCTCGACGGCGAGACCCCGGATTCGCGTCCGGCGGACGACAATGCGCCGTTCTCGGGCCTGGCGTTCAAGATCATGAACGACCCGTTCGTCGGCTCGCTGACCTTCACCCGCATCTATTCGGGCACGCTGACCAAGGGCAGCTACCTGAACTCGGTGAAGGACAAGAAGGAAAAGATCGGCCGTATGCTCCTCATGCACGCGAACTCGCGTGAGGACATCGATGAGGCGCGTGCGGGCGACATCGTCGCGATTGCGGGCCTCAAGGAAACGACGACCGGCGACACGCTGTGCGACGCGGCCAACCCGATCATTCTCGAGCGGATGGAATTCCCCGAGCCGGTGATCGAGCTGTCGGTGGAGCCGAAGACCAAGGCCGACCAGGAAAAGATGGGCCTCGCGCTCAACCGCCTGGCTGCCGAGGATCCTTCGTTCCGCGTTTCGACCGACCATGAGTCGGGCCAGACCATCATCAAGGGCATGGGCGAGCTCCATCTCGAGATCCTGGTCGACCGCATGAAGCGCGAGTTCAAGGTCGAGGCGAATGTCGGCGCGCCGCAGGTGGCGTATCGCGAATACCTCAAGAAGCCGGTCGACATTGACTACACCCACAAGAAGCAGTCGGGCGGCACCGGCCAGTTCGGCCGCGTCAAGGTCAAGCTGACCCCGGGTGAGCGCGGTTCGGGCTTCGTCTTCAAGGACGAGATCAAGGGCGGTAACATTCCGAAGGAATATATCCCGGCGATCGAAAAGGGCTTCCGCGAGACCGCGATGACGGGTTCGCTGGTCGGCTTCCCGATCATCGACTTCGAAGTGCTGCTGTATGACGGCGCGTATCACGACGTCGACTCGTCGGCGCTGGCGTTCGAAATCTGTGCCCGCGCCGCAATGCGCGAAGCGGCGCAGAAGTCGGGCATCACGCTGCTCGAACCGATCATGAAGGTTGAGGTCGTGACCCCCGAGGATT
>FWWL01007421.1_pt1 | contig 14947 bp, 13 predicted proteins | sample 2228331 | NCBI WGS metagenome assembly FWWL01 (sample SAMEA103939775, study PRJEB20133) | metagenome
GGTTTAAAATGTCGCAATCCTTGTTGTAGTGGACAATGTACTCAAAGAGTAACCTTTGCAAAAATATTGTGTTTCAATTAATTAAAAAATTATTTTCACAAAATTTAACATTTATTAACGGTAATTAACATTTCAGCCGGTCAAAGAACTTTATGTTTTTTCGTTTCAAATATAATACATTCTTTTTAAAAAAACAAGGTATGTTGGTTACCTAAAATAATATCGAGGTCAATATTTTTTCCAATAATTTTCATTGCACGCAGATCGTCGGCAGCAATTGGAACTAGTACTATGCTATCGTTATTGTCGTATGCTTCCTGAACTTCTTTCAGTGTTTGACGAATCTCGTCAAAAGTTATACGGTCGGTATCGGCCACAAAAATACTTTTTTGTATTCTGATTAAACCTTTGCGTTCGAGGTACTTTGCAACAAGCCGGCGTATCTTGTTGTTTTCTATATCGTACATCACAAAATATAACATAGTATGTTGTTTTGGATTATGTTTATTGATTAATTGCTGAATTTGTTGAATACGTTCAGGTAAATTTTCTATCAAAGATTCTTCATCAGACAGTTGTTTTATTTTTTCGTTCTTAGAACAAATTCCTGAATCTTTAATAATTTGTATAAGCTCTTCGGCAGTTAGTGTATGTTGCTTTCTACGTCCCATCAGAATTGTATTTGATTAATGATAGACAAAATTTCTCTGTAAACTAATTCGCAAAGTTCGGCATTGCTGCCATTTTTAGGAGTTTTTACAACCGAAAAACCTTTCTTTCCATAAAAGACATTTACTTCTGCCCATAGTAGGCCTATCTTTACTCTTATTTTTTTACCATATTGAATAGGCTCAATGCTTTCAACAGGCATTCCAGACTGATTTAAATGGTTAACTATAATAGGAGCTAATTCATTTAAGGGTTGTGGGTTTATGATGACTTTATCTTTAACCACTGGAGGGCGTTGTTGCAATTTTTGCTTTATCATTGTCATTACATCATCGTCGAGTGGCTTTATTTCCTTGTGTTCTGTATGTTGCAAGTCTTGCTTTACTTCTTTTTCCATCTGGCTAATCAGTTCCGGTGTAGTTTCATTAAAAAGTTTCTGAACATTCAATGGTTTTGCTTGTGGATTTAAAAAAGCCTCCGGATCATAGCTAAAAAATGTTGCTCGGGTTACGTCGTGAGTTTTCATATCTACTTGTACAAGCTGGTATCTATCAGCAAATAATCTTATATAATATTTATATAATAAGGTATATATCGAAGCATCGTAAATTTTTTCGTTAAACATGCACAAAACCTTAATTCCATCGCCGCCTGGTGAAACAAATGCTAACATAATTTCTTCGTCGTGAATGAGCTTTTCTTTTAGTTGAAACAATTCTTCCTTGTGCAAATGGTCAATATCAATAACCATAAATTGGGTGTAGGCAAAATTTTCTTTTTTCCGAAAAGGTGGATTAAAAACCGATGACGTAAAATAAGGCAGTTCTCTTTTCGATTTATGATAGGCATCTAAGGAAATGTTTTTCATTGTACGTAGTGTGTCAATGGTAGTGTGTAGTTTTTCAGATGTTTTTATCCACTGGTAAATTTGTTCAATACTGGCTTTTTGTAAAACATCGTTCATTTGTGTAATATTTTTACCAAACATCATAACTTTATGAATTAAATTGTTCAAACATTCTTGCTAAATCGTAGGCATATTGCTGTATGTGCGTATTACGACTTCGTTCTTTCTGGTCAATCTTTATAATTTCATTCATATAGTCATTAATTGACTGTACCAATATTCTTTTTCCTAAACCTTCGAGCCAATATATGCCTTGATTATCAACATTAAACCAGTCTTCCGAAACCGCATTCTGCATGCATAAATCAACCACCACATAATCAATCCACACTCTAAACAGCTCAATGATATCGAATACTAAAACCGGACGATTGTAATTTTCGCGATGAAAAATACCCACATAGGGGTCTATTCCGGCTTTTATTAATGCACCTTCTATTTTTCCGTAAAGAATACCATAACCATAATTCAACAACGAATTAAACATATCGTTAGCTCCACGCTGGCTTCGTTCTTTGAATTTGTATGGTTCGGGCAATATTGCTGCAAGAGCCTCAAAATATCGTCGCGAAGCAATGCCCTCCCACCCTCTTAAACTGGCCGATATATCGTACACCGTTTGTCCTTCAAGATTGCTAACTTTTAGCATATAATCTTTCAAAGCATTTAGCGTTTGTGTCAACTTTGCCTTCTGTTCGACGGGATAAAAAGACATGAGCAATGCCATCTGATTTTTTAGCTTCTGAATAACTACTTCTTTTATCCAATCAACAGCTTTTGTGCTATAAGCAAAATCTATCTGGTTTTTCCGAATTGTAGAAATAGAGCCATATTTTATGCTCCATATTCTGCCTTTGGGTTCGCCTACTGCCGTCAAAAACAAGACATCAACCTCATGCTCTATTGCCAGCAAAACAGCTTCGCTCGATATTTTTGCCCCTTTGCTAATATGAATTGCTTTTACCTTTGAAGGTTCAATTAACTGTTTGCCATCCTGCGTATTAACAGCAAATAATTTATTTTCCACGTGTAAGTAACTGCCAAAACTATTCAAAAAAATTTCCATAAAAAAATTTGTTTTATACAAAAATAAGAATTATTTTGCAACGTTTTTTAAGCAAACTATGAAAACTATTAAAACCTTACTTATATCATTCGAAAATCCTATACATACAAGCGAATTATATGCATTCAGAGGTGCTATTGTCGAAAAAGCAGGTCGTCATCATGTTCTTTTTCACAACCACCTGAACGATAAAGAATATTTGTATCGTTACCCAAAAATTCAATATAAAATTATCTATAAAAAACCATCCATTATGTGTTTAAACGAAGGAATAGATGAAATTCACAAGTTTTTTATTCAGAAAGACTGGAATTTTTATTTGTACAATAGGCTATACGAAGTAAAAGTAAAAAAACTTCTTGTCAATCAGTTTAACATGCAGGTATGGAACAGCGAATTTGAATACAACCTGTATCAATGGCATCCACTTAATCAAAAAAACATTAATACTTATAAATCATTAGCTTCCGACGAAGAAAAAGCAGAATTTTACAGAAAAATTCTTATAGGTAACATATTATCGTTTGCTAAAGGCATTGACTGGCACATAGATAAAGAAGTAGCAGTTACTGTTTTGAAAATCAATAAAGAACGATGGTTACCTTATAAGAAAACAAAACTGTTAACAATTGATTTAACTTTTAAAACCAATGTTTTTTTACCCAATTATATAGGATTGGGCAAAAATGTATCGCTGGGATATGGTATTGTTAAACAAGTAAAACAAAAAAATAATGGCAACGCGTGAAGAAATATATTTAGCAGCATTGCTGCATGATATAGGGAAATTCTGGCAGAGGGCGGATACATACTGGGATAAAAGTGAGAATATAAAAGAAGAAACAAAAAATAACGTTTACAACATTACCCGTAAAAATAAAGATGGATACCCCACTCATCAGCATGTTATATGGACTTATGAATTTTTACGAAAAAAAGGATCGAAATTAAAGATATTAAATGATATAGTAAATTTATCAGCTCAGCATCACTATCCCGATAATGAATATCAAGCATTAATTCAATTAGCCGACTGGTGGGCAAGCGGTATGGAAAGAGACTACGACGAAAATGAAGAAGCTCTTAAACTAGGAAAAGAACGATTTAAAAAACAACCCATTGGTAATATTTTTGCCAAAGTAACTGTAAATGAATTAACAGCAGAAGAAAAAACAGCTTTTCCTCTTCAAGCCCTTACAATAAAAGAAGAAAAATTTTTCCCGGTTGATTTTAATGAAGAAAATGCAAACTCTGAATTAAAATACAAGAATTTATGGAATGAATTTAAACAAGAATTTGATAAACTATTAGCTTTTAGTGAAAATAAAGAGGATAAAAATGCTATAATACAATTTTCAGAAACTCTTTATTTTTTACTAAAAAAATATTGCTGGAGCATACCTGCCGACACCAATGAATCCTATCCCATTAGCAGTTTATTTGAGCATTCTAAGGTAACAGCAGCAATAGCCTGGTGTTTTAAGGTATTTAAAGATGAAAACCCCGAAAATAGTTTCGAAGCTTATAAAAAAGGTGGAAAATTATTATTAAAAGAAGGTCAACTTCCATTACTATTGCTTTGTGTTGATTTAAGCGGGATACAAAATTTTATTTATAACATAGCCAGTGCTTATGCGGCAAAAACATTGAGAGGTCGTTCGTTCTTTATACAAATGCTTCTCAACGATGTAGCTCGTGAAATACTACATCGCACAGGTGCTTTTCAGTCCAATATTATTTATTCCAGTGGTGGTAAATTATTCATGTTGCTACCCAATACTCAAAAAATTAAAAAAACAATAGATGACTTTGAAAAAGAAATTTTAAATAAACTATGGGAAAAGTACAAAGGAGAAATTTACCTGTGCTTTGGATATGTTGCATTTGCTTATGATAAGGATATTAAGGATAACACTAAACCAAAAATAATTATTGAAAATGAATCGGAAAAGATAAAATTCTCAGATTTATGGAGAAAAGCTATTAGTAAAGCAGCCGAGAAAAAAAATAAAAGATTTATACACAAACTACTGAATAAAGATGATTTTGAAAAACTTTTTAAACCTTCAGGTGAAGGGGGTAATAAAGAAATATGTGCAGTAACAGGATTTGAGAGCAAAGATTTAATTGAAATAGAAGAAAATATTAAAGTAGATAAAGAAATAAAACGTCAGATAGAAATAGGGGAAAACCTACCAGGCACCGAATTTATTGCTTTCGGTGATGACCAATCTTTTATGAAAGAAGAATACATTAATCTTATTACCAAACATAAATTACGATTGGGTACTCAAAATAAAATTGATTTTGATAATGCTGAAATATATTATGTTCTGAAAGATAACGAACCCCAAATACTTCCAAAAGAAGATCCCAAAGAATTTTCATATAAAAAGAATATATGGGGCTTTACTTACTACGGAGGATGTTCCTTCCCGCTTAACGAAAATAAAAATATAAAAACCTTTGAAGAACTTGCAAAAACTAATGATAAGGATAATGTAAATAAAATGGGTATTTTAAGAATGGACGTTGACGGACTGGGATTGTTGTTTACCAATGGATTTAAGAGAAAAGATGAAAAAACAGGGAAAATTATCGATTATTCCAGTTTCTCTAATTATGCCACTTTGTCGGGAATGCTCGATTTGTTCTTCAATGGCTATATTAACACCATAAGAGAAAAAGAAGAATTTCGTGATCATGTTCTTATTATTTATTCCGGTGGTGATGATTTATTTGCAGTAGGACACTGGAATAAAATCATTGATTTTGCCTATGATGTACAGGCCAGCTTTAAGAAATTTACCGGACGTAACGAAATTACCATAAGTGCAGGAATAGAAATACTCAATCCTAAGTTTCCCATTTCAAAGGCAGCTCTGATGAGCGGTGAAGCTGAAGAAATTGCAAAAAACCATAAATACAATGAACAGGGAAAAAATTCATTATGTCTTTTTGGAATTCCTATTAATTGGGATTATGAATTTGAAAGTGTAAAAAAATGGAAAGAGAAATTTGTTGAATGGCTTGAAAAAGATATTATAACTAAGGGATTATTAATGAAACTCTTAAGCTATTATGAGCAATGGATAAAAAGCGATAAAAATGATTTAAGCTGGAAGTGGAACGCAGCTTACAATCTGGCTCGCAGAAGAAATTCCTTAAATGATGAGGAAAAGAGAAAAGCTATTGATGAAATAAAAAATTGTTTATTTACTGAAATTTATGAAAACCGTTTCCGTTTCGATGCCTTTGCTGTGGCATTGAGATGGGCTGAACTAGAATGTAGAAAATAACCTAAAAATATAAAACTATGGCATCACAAAATTCAAGTTATTTTCAGCAAAAAACTAAGCCTAATATTTTAAATGTTTCTGTACTTACAGAAGGTATAAAAGATACAGAAATTTTAAAAAAATGGGGACATTATCTTGCTGAAGGTAATGATAAAGTAAAGGTAAAAACATCACAGCTACGAAAATTTTTTGGGGCTGTTAAGAAAATTCAAGCCGATTTTGAAAATCAAAAACATGAGATTATTTTATTACTACCAAAATTGGCTTATGCAGTTGGAAGAAATAAGGAAAATTCAAAGATTAAAGATTTTTATGATTTACTCGAACCTCTTATCAAAGATATAAATGAGGATAAAAAGAAGTTTAAAAATTTTGTGAACATTTTTGAAGCTATTGTAGCCTATCATAAAGAAAAAGGTGAATAATGTAAATGTAAATAATTAATTTAAATAAGAATATTATGAAACTTCATGAAAAAATAATAATTACCGGAGAACTCGAATTGTTAACCGGTTTGCACATTGGTGATAGTAAGGACAATGTGGAAATAGGGGGCGTTGATAACCCTGTAGTACGTCGTAAGGACAATAACCAGCCATACATTCCCGGGAGTTCATTAAAAGGAAAAATGAGAGCTCTTCTGGAAATAGCAACTGGTACAAATGCAAATAATGATTTTAAAAAGAATGCTTATAAAAATAAAGAAAATAAAAAATATATAGATGAAGAAAATGGGCAATATATACCACTACTTTTTGGATCTGCAGGAGATGATGGTAACCCTTCACGTATAATCGTTCGTGATGCATATCTTACGGAAGAATGGGCTAAAAACCTTGCAGAATCAGAATTCACAGATATGCCCTATACCGAAATAAAATTTGAGAATGTCATAAACCGTATCAAAGGAACAGCCGAACATCCCAGACAAATAGAACGTGTACCTGCCGGTGCAAAGTTTAATGTTGAGTTTGTGATTAACATTTTTGAGGAAGAAAAAGAGAATGAGGATAAATATCTTAATCTTCTTAAATCAGCTATCAAACTACTTGAAGATGATTACTTGGGAGGTAGTGGTTCAAGGGGTTATGGAAAGGTGAAATTTTACGTGAATATTGATAATGCTAATAAAAAGAAAATTGATGAATATTTTAATTCAAATACAAACACTTAGACACTTAGGGCACTAGGAAAAACTAAGAATATCTAAGTGCTTCTGAGTGTCATTAGTGTTTAAATGGTAAAAATAAATTTATGACCCAAAAGTATGTTGACGAATTTGCTTATAAAATTGTTGGCTGTGCTATTTAAGTGCATAAACAACTGTGACCAGAACTACTCGAATCGGTTTATGAAACTTGTAATTAATGAAATGAGTGAAATAGGTTTTGAGGTTAATTATCAATTATCTATTCCAATAATCTACAAGGGTAAAGAACTTAGTAATCATCTAAAACTCGATTTATTGGTAGATGAACTACTAATAGCAATAAAACAGTTGATTCCCTTATACCAAACACATTTACTTACCCATCTTAAACTTACAGGCATAACAAAAGGATTGATATTAAATTTTAATTATGAAAATATTACTAAACAACTGACACCAAAGATTACAGATGTTAATTGCAAGGCTGCCAGAGTAATAAACATTAAAAAACCTATTTGTAAGTTCACAAAGCAGTAAAATTTTATAAACATGAAAACAAAAATTTATAGGCTTACATTTACAACCCCTCTTCATATAAGTAACGTAAGAGCCGATTATGGTAAGAGCGAATATCGTTTGCATTCCGATACACTTTATGCAGCTATAATGCATGCGTGGGCAATGCTGGGTAAAAGCGAATGGATTAACAGAGAGCCGTCTTTTGCAGTTTCAAGCTTTTTCCCTTTTACCACTGATAAACAAAAAAATATTATTTACTTCTTTCCAAAACCTTTTGTATTGCCCATAAAAGATGAAGACAAAAAGCCGGAACTATCGAAAAAATTTAAAAAAATTCAATACCTCGATAAAGAATACTTTGAAAAAGTACTCAAAGGCGAATATAACCCTCCAGCCGAAAGTTTGAAAGGAGAATACTTAACAGATAAAGACTTTGAGGAAAATAAACCCAAAATATATGAAAAACAAACTATACCACGAATACGCTGGAATAGAGATGAGAAAAAGGATGCAGAGCCTTTTTACATGGAAAAACTCTTTTTTACCGAAGGTTCGGGATTATGGTTTATGATTTTGTGCAATAATGAAGAAGAGAATAAAAAATTCGAATATGCACTTAACTTACTTGCTGATGAGGGATTAGGAACAGATCGTAATGTTGGTAATGGAAAATTTATTTTTGAAAAAGATGAATTAAATATTGATATACCTGAAGAAAGTAATTATTGTTTAAATCTATCTCTCTATTGTCCAGAAAGCTATGAAGTTTTAGAAGAAATGTTGACAAAAAAAGAAAATGAAAAAACAACCATTGATAAAAACATTGGATATGAAATAATAAGACGTGGTGGATGGATAGGTGAGCCCTATAATACTTACAGAAAAAGAGATATTTACATGTTCTCTGAAGGCTCAGTTTTTAAATATAAATGTAATAATATTTGTGTAAAAGGTGCTTCTCACGATGTTACTCCCGATATTATAAGAAATAAAACAAACTCTCATAAGATTTATCGCTCGGGTAAAGCCATATTTATACCAATAAAATTTTTAGGCAATGAAAACAAATGATCAGGTATATAAAATATCCATTGAGCCTCTAACACCTGTTTATGTTGGTGGGGCCACAGAAAAAAATTATGTTTATGGTTTGGATGTCATAAAAAAAGACAATACTGTTTACGTTATTGATCATAATAAATTAGCAAACATTTTGAAAGATGATATAAATCTTTTACAGAAATATACTTTGGCTGCATTAAATAGAAAATTAAACTATGATTTTTATAAAAATCATAATTTAAATATTGACGATTTTACTTTACATAAGTTTAATTTTATTGAAGAAAACGACATAAAAGCATTTATTAGAAACGGCATGGGGAAGCCCTATTTACCTGGTTCATCAATTAAAGGAGCTATTCGTTCTGCACTATATCATCATCTTGTTAAAACTATTGATAACAATAGAAGAGAAATAAGAAATTATGAAAAAGAAGTATTTGGGGAAATTTACAATAATCTAATGAAATTTTTTCAAATTACCGATATACCTTTTTACAAAACAGAACTGGTAAATACAAAAATTTTTACCCTGAATGGGAATAATAGTAATTTTAAAGGAGGATGGAAAAATCAAAGAGAAGGAGGATACGTTTACGAATTTAAAAAAGATGGATTCACAACTCCTTACGAAATATTAAAAATAAATAGTAAAGGTATAGGAATAATTACCTTCAATCAATTGTTTTTAGATTTTATTAATCAGAATACTAATAATATTCCTCCTAATATTCAAAAATTTAATAATAATCCTATCGAAGTACTTTTTAAACTGGTTAACGATTATACTCATACCCATATTGATAGAGAAATAAATTTCTTCAAGAAATATGAAAATGATACAACTGATGAAATACTAGAAGAATTTGGAAAACTAAAGAATTTAATTTCCAATAATAAAAGAGCATGTATATTACGTCTGGGGGGAGGTAGTGGATTTCATAGTATAACAGGCGATTGGCAATTCGAGACACACTTTATTGATTCTATTAATAAAAAGAAAAGAAATCGTGGTCAATATAATGAGAAAGATTCTGCTAAAACCCGAAAAATAGCATTTATTCAGAAAAATGAAAATTCTTTTAAATTTTACCCCTTCGGCTTTGTAAAAATAAGTTTGATTAGTGATGAAGAATATGAAAATTTACAAAAACAACTAGCTTACAATCAACAGGTTAAATCTGAAATATCTAAAACTTCTGTTACCACTCAACAAACAAAAGAAGTACAAAAGCCCAAAGAACCACCAAAACCTTTTAAAGGTAAAATTCAACAAGGCATTGGCAAAATACCAGCCAAGGTTGTTAAATCAGGTAAACCAAATATCGTCCATATTTTAATCGAAGGTAACGAAAAAGAAATGCAATTAAATACTTATTCATCTGAACTACCTGAAGGTACTTATGTTTATGTAAAAATCACTCAATTTTCAAAAGGCGAAATCAAACAAGTATCATTCGATGGACATTATTAGTACAACTTTATGAATAAAAATAAAAGTTTTTTTTCATTATTGTGTTCACTTGGACAATCACCAATGATTATTCCAGAGGCAATTTTAGCTTTAAATAAAAACTACAATATTACTTTTAATGAAGTTCACATTATCACTACAGATAATTCCAATTTAGATCAACACTACAAGGTTCTTGATGAAATTTTCAAACAACTCACATTTATTGAGAGATGGACATTATCGGCAGTCAAAAATTTACCAAATATTTCTGAAACTGATGAATATTTGTATTTTGAAGAAATTTTATATCATTGGTACATTGCTTATGCAAATGAACGTTTGCCTTATGTATGTGTAAGCGGTGGTATTAAATTAATGCCATCCATGCTACAGTACATTGCCAGATTATTTGGTGCTCAGGATATTTTTCATGTAGTATTCAATGGTCCTGCTCAGACTAATCCAAAAGATTTTAATGAAGTAAAAAAAGCAATTGCTAATAATAAAATTAATGTAATATCTATTGGCTTTGAACCTGGGTGGAAGTACCTAAAATATTTATTTTACAATAGATTACACAATAACTTGATCATTGAAGAAGAAAAACCAAATTTTTATAAAATTGGACTAAGAAATTCCCAAAATAATTTTTTATCAAAGGAACTAAAAACCATTGTAAAAAGAATAAGTACCGGGAAGCATGAAAAATACCATTTGCCTTTTCATAATTTAGTATTGTTAGATGATGATATTTTAGAATGGCTCCATCAACCACTCAATATTGAAACTGATAAAGAGTGGATTAAAAATCTACCAAAAATAGATTTACACTGTCATCTAGGCGGATTTGCAACTTCTGGTTATATACTTGAACAAGTTAGAAAAGCAGCTTTATATCCAGAAAAGTTACCAAGCTTAGTAAATATTCAATATCCTGAACATTGGCCACTACCTGAAAATCCAATCGGTTTGAAGGAATACATGAAACTTGGCAAAAATACAGGTTCTACATTACTTAAAGATCCTGGTTGTTTAGTCAAACATGTTGAATTGCTTTATCAAAATTTAGTAAACAACAATGTGAAATATGCAGAAATAAGATGTTCACCCGATAATTACTCATCAGAACAATGGAGTTCCTGGGAAGTATTAGAAAAAATAATAGATACATTTGACAGATGTATCAATCAAACAGAAGAAAAGAAAAGAACATACGTAAATTTAATTATCATAGTAACCCGAAAATCCAGTGGAGATTTATCTTCAATAAGCAGACATATTGCACTTGCAGTCAGTGCTGCTCAACACTTTAATAAGAAAAAGATATGTAAAATTATTGGAGTTGATTTAGCAGGATATGAAGAAAAAGATACGCGCGCAGTATATTTCAGTCAGGATTTTGTCGATGTTCATCGTTGTGGTTTATTTGTTACAGCTCATGCCGGCGAAAATGATGATCCAGAAGGAGTATGGCAAGCATTATTTAAGCTCAATGCAATGAGATTAGGACATGCCCTAAACATCAAAGATGCACCAGGACTATATAAATCTATTATTGATAGAAGAATTGGTGTTGAAATGTGTCCGTATGCCAATTATCAAATAAAAGGATATTATCCAATGAAACATATTGAAAAAAAATATCCTTTGCTCGACTATCTTAATGATGGAGTGCTTGTTACTGTAAATACAGACAATATTGGAATATCCAATGCATCGCTAACAGATAATTTTTTATTTTTAAAACATTTGTGCCCTTCAATCAAAAGAATTGATATTCTAAAATTAATTAAAAATAGTATTGAAGTGGCTTTTATTACAAATTACGAAAGAATTAACCTGACAAAAAATTTTAATGATTTGATTTTTTTCAATACTATTGATTTTTTTACTAATATAAATTAATGTATGAATAACACTTACTACATATTAACCTTTGGTACCAGCGACTTACAATATAAAAAGGAAGATATATTAAACGCATCGAACGTCGCATTTTTACCTGATGAGAACGAACCTAAACAAATTGAAATTACCTTTAATAATGGAAATAATATAAAAGTTAATATCAAAAAAAATCGAAGTTTTCATGATTTTTTTCTTTTGAATTCACCACGAAATGACGGTAAAACAATAATAGAAAATTTCGATATATTCAAAAATTTAATCATATTTCCACTAATTTACCCAATTTTTGAAAGCAGAAATATATCGGAAAATGACAAAATTATTTTAGTTTATACTGATCAACATGAAGAAGGATTTAACAATAACGACACCTTATATTATTCAGAGATATTCAAAAAATTTTTATGTTACAAAAAGAATATTCAAAATCCAAATATTTTTATTGATTTTCCGATTAATGAACAGGTAGTTAACATTGATTATCAATATAGAAATTTTGAATCTGCAATTATATCAAAAAAACTTATTCCAGATGATAATTTTTCTAATATCATTCTTTTGGCACAAGGTGGTATTGACCAAATTAATTATGCACTTACATTACAGCTCATTAAGCATTATGGGACAAAAGTAAAAATTCTTCAAATAAAAGAAAGCAACAATGACAGAAAGGAAAATGAACTAAAATTTGCCTACATTTTTACAAGAGATTTGTTATTTGATAAAATTGAACACTTAGTATCAAGAGGAGATTATGCCGGTTCATTAGAAATTTTAAAGAGTTTTGACTCTAATAACACCTATAATGATTTAATTAAATGGTTAGAGTTTGCCGATTATAGATCGAGATATTTATTCAATTTGATAAACAACATTGGTAAAAAAGCTTTTTCAAATCAACAAATACCTGAATTCATTCAAAGTATTAAAAATAAACATTGTTCTGCTACTGATGACTTAAAAAATTTGTTTAATATTAATGATAATCAAAAAGATTGCAAAGACTATCTTTTCCCAATTTGTGAACGTTTTGAAAAAGTGAAATTTTTGTTTGATATTAATGCCAAAGAAGAAGCTATTTTGAACTTTCAAATAGCCATTGAAACATTTTTATTGTATTATATAAAAAAACATTTCATATTAGATATTACAGGAGATAATTACAATAATAACCAATATGCAGTACTTGAAAAATTAAATAATGATAAAGAAACTAGTAATTTAGTGAACTCTGCATACAAGAAATATTTTTCTAGAAACAATAATTTTACAGAAATCAAAAATTTAACTCCACCAGTATTATTATCTATTATTTTTGTAAAAGAAGGCCTAATAACAAAGAACGAAAACAATGAAGTTTTGTTAAATACAAATGATGATAATAATAAATTAATCACCTATATAGCTCAAACAAATAGTAACTACAAAAATTCCGAAATTTCATTAGATAAAATGAGAAATCAGATTGCTCATCGGGGTGAAGGAATTAATGATCAAGATTTTGACAAGGTTAAAAAATTCTTTCAACAACTTATCACACATGTTTTATCAGACGATTCTCTGTCGTACCAAAATATGAATAAACATATTATTGATTGTTTTTACTTGCTTATAAATTCAGAATAACTTTCGTAACAAATATAAAAAAAGGCTCATGAATAAAGATAAAATAATCAGGGATGTTATGGGAAAATAAAATTTTACATTTTCCTTTTCAATTCTTATATCACCTGGTAAATGCCCAAACCATGAAAGCCGATTACCAGTAAAATATAACACTAGACCCAATACAATAAGAATAATGCCAATGATTATGAGGTATTTCCCAATATCATTCATCATAAACCGGAAAAATAAATTAATAATTTGTTGTCCATACTTCGCGTTCTGGCAGAAATATTAACCAAAGTACATTCAAACTGTAATAAGATTTAAGTATGTTATCGCCTATAACCTTTTTTATGGGATGATAAGCCGCTTCGAACATTATTCGTGAATTTGCCAACGGAAAACCAAACGATAACCCGAGCGAAACATCGGGCTTTAGTGCAACTTCATCGCTTACATAAACCAATTCTCCTCCAAATTTTGCAGAAAATGAATATTTCAGAAATCTTTTATCTGAATAAAATCGAGGGCCCAAATATAAAGCAAAAGAATTCCATCGTGTGCGTTGACTATCAGAAGAAATATTTTTATAGTCTAACATATATTCAAGAGAAACCGAATGTTCATTTTTATTCGGTACACTAAACCCACCCAAACCAAACATATAAAAACTACCATCATTTATTCTATTTTGCTGATACTGCAAATCAAAAGCAGGAACCATACCACCATACAAATAAACAAAGCTATTCGCTAAACCCACCAGACGCGGATATTTATGACTTACCTCAACTTGAATATCCTGAGCTTTTAAACATGTAATTGCTAACATAAAATATACAATGAAAAAAGTTTTTTTCATAAATGTTTTTTTTAACTGAACATATTATTTGATTATTTCGGACGCAAAATTATCATTTAACTATTAATAATTCAATTCCTCGATGTTAAAATAAATTATGACATTTAAATTCATAAATCCATGTAGCAACGTGTTTTTTTTATGAAATAAGAAACTACGTTTTATTTCGTTAATTAATGTTTATTTACAAAGCCAAAATTATATATAGTAAGCAATAAAACACTTTGTTCCGCAAACAAAAAAATTCACATTGACTATCTAGCTACAACAAAAAAATAAAAAATTGTACTTAAAATTTATTTAAATTGTGACAGCATTCTGACACTATTCGTTGCCTGATAATCTATATGTCTTTGCTTCGTAAAAATTAAGAGCCTACTCACTTGTTCTTCTGCCTAAAGCAGAAGAATGGACAATGTACTCAAAGCGATGCACCGAGCG
>FWWL01004150.1_pt1 | contig 14946 bp, 10 predicted proteins | sample 2228331 | NCBI WGS metagenome assembly FWWL01 (sample SAMEA103939775, study PRJEB20133) | metagenome
CACTCCCCCTCTGAAAAAACAAACGAAGGTAGTGAAAAACCACTACCTTCGTTGAGGCACTTTGCACTCGTGTTTCTCAAAACCGTTACAGGGCTGCAGGCATATCGCCCTGAGCACCCGCCGGTGGCGGCGCAGGCGTGGAGAAATAAGGCTTCAATTTGGGCCATGCATACACCCCAATGAGAATAACGGCTAACACGATGAGAATGATGCCAACGACGTTCTTGTTCACTTTACCATAACCCCGCCAAAAAGGATTTTTTTCTAACCTTCCTGAGGTTTCTACACTCAACCGGCCGTTGAATTTTCTGAGAATTCAAGCAAAATGTGACAACAAGTTCATTCCCGCTTTTCATCGGTGCTCAGGAGCGATGCCGTATGCATTCGATGGACTACAGACTCTGATGTTGACAGAGATGAGCCACGGTGCCCAGCATCCAGTCGAAATTCGCCAGCGTAACCAGCGCTGACTGGCGTCGATTTTTGCAAAAGGTGCGTAACAGCCATGGCTATCCTCGTTGATCGCGATACACGCCTCATCATTCAGGGCATCAGTGGAAATGAAGGGCGTTTCCACGGCCAGCAAATGATTGCGTACGGGACTCGTGTTGTTGCGGGCGTTGTCCCAGGACGTGGCGGAGAAACAGTCCTCGATGTGCCCGTTTTCAACACGATGAAAGAAGCGGTCGCAGCCACAGATGCGAATGCTTCAATCATTTACGTTCCCGCTCCTTTCGCTGCAGATGCAGCGATCGAGGCCATCGCGAGCGGAGTCAAGTTGGTCGTCATTATCACGGAAGGCATTCCCGTTCGGGACATGATCCCCGTTTATTGGTATGCGAAAGAAAAAGGAGTTCGCGTTGTTGGCCCGAATTGCCCCGGAGTCATTTCTCCTGGCAAAGCGAAAGTTGGAATCATGCCCGGCCACATCCACAAAGAGGGCCGTATTGGTGTGGTGTCACGCAGTGGGACCCTTACCTATGAAATTGTGAAAGAGCTCACCCTTCACGGATTGGGACAATCCACGTGCATCGGCATTGGCGGGGATCCTATTATCGGGACGACCTTCGTGGATGCACTGGAGCTTTTTGAGGCCGATCCCGAAACCGATGCTGTTGTCATGATCGGTGAGATTGGCGGTACGGATGAAGAACAGGCTGCGGAATTCATTCGCACCCGCATGACCAAACCAGTTGTCGCGTTCATTGCCGGGCGCACCGCGCCACCCGGAAAACGCATGGGCCATGCTGGCGCTATCATTGCTGGCGGCAAAGGGACGGCTCAGGAAAAAATCCAGGCCCTCAGCACTGCTGGGGTGCCCGTCGCCGAGCGTCCGGATCAAATCGGCTCCCTCGTCAAGGAGTGCTTAGCTGCGAGAGCCGGTTCCGCGCAAGGCTAGGCCAATAGAGTCGCCGCTGCGGCGTTGTTCTTACAGCGCGCGCGTGAGAGCCTGATTGGCGATGAGCGGCTGATCGAGATCCACGAGGCCACGTAGGGTGGGAACGCGCTCGCCTTCGATGAGGATTTGCACTCCGTCGACGCCTTCAATGTTGAAAAGCAGGCTGTTGACGAGGGAGTAAACAGCCACCAACTCGGCCTCGCCGTCACCCATCAGGTTGTTCACAAACTCTTTAGACAAATTGATAATGATGAGCCCGTCCGTGACAAAAACCGAAAGGAGCTTTGTCCCCGCAGGGATAGGCGAGCGCAGCCCAAGCGCCATGCGGCCTTCCAATAGTGAGGAAAGAATCGCGCGAGCGCGATCAGTGGGAGTCACAACACCGGCATCGAGCTCTGCGATCGTCCCTGTTAGGGTTTTGCCGTCGCGGGTGTAATAGAGCATCACCTGATTCGGCCCCAGGATGTTGCGTTGCGACAGGAGTTTCTGGGGCGAAGGGACATTGGGCAGAGGCACCGCGCCGTAGTTGAAGTAGTACCAAATGGCCGCAAGCCCAAGAACGGTGACAAAAAGCCCAGTCACCGTGACAACGTAGAGAAACCGACCGAAATGATCGTTGCGCCCTCGACTCATGGTGTCTCCCTGCCTCCTGCGCCGCTAGCAGTTGCTGGACTCTTTCTCGTAGCGGCGGCCTTGTACTGATCAATCGCTTCTGCAAGACGCTCAACGAGTTGATTCTGATGCGATTCGTCGAGAAGGCGGTTGCGGTCCCCCGAATTGGAAAGATAACCCAAGAGAACCGTGATCGATGGCATTGGGGCTCGGCGTGCCAAGAATAGCGGTGCTGGCAAGGGGCCGGCATTCTCCGCCGGCAATTCATTTTTGAGCGCACCTGCGCAGACCGAAGCAAATGTTTTGCTCTTTTCGGCAAAAGGTCGGTACGTTTGCTCGATGGGGTATTCCACGTTGTTAGCGCTCAGGGCTTTGCCGAGCGAGTAATCCGTTGCTGGGCTTGGATAGAACACGCGTCCCCCCGATACAGTGGCGGAGGAGTTCCAGCCAGCCCGCAAACTCAAGAGCAGATCCGCTGATGAAGACCGAATCCGTTCTAGCTTCTGCGCCAGCGAAACATAGTGTGGGTCCTCGCGCGTGAGCTCCACCTTGTAACCACGCGCCTCCAAGATCGCCCGGAGTTTCATGGCTAGCTCCAGCGTGAGATGGCTCTGCCGCCGTTGCTCGGATCCCGCATTCGCCGCAACACCTTCATCGGGGTCGAGCAGGATTGTTGTCACATTTGCGCGTTGAGCTCTTCGCTCGAGTTCTCCTTTTGGGAAGGGCTTTAGACCACATTGGTTGATGAATTCTCTTTCGTGGACGAGTCTTTCGAAGATATTTCCGCTTGGCTGAAGAGCTACGATTTTCGTGGGGAGGGCTGTTGGCCGGGGGCTCGGACGAATCTCTATGGCGATCGATGGCCTGGGCGTGGCCGGCCTAGCCGTGGCCATGGGTTCCTGAGGCGTTGGCGAGGGTGTGGGCGGGGGAGGAGTTGGCGTCGTCGTTGGAATGGGGGAGGGGGGCGCCGACTGCAGGGGTGTTGGTGTAGGTGTCGCCACAGTCACGGGCGTTGGTGTAGCGGGTGTTGCTGTCGGCGAGGGCGTCGGGGGCGCGACCGTCGGCGATGGCATTGATGTGGGGGTGGCAGTAACTTTGGCCAGTGTTTCAGCCAGCAAATCCACCGCATCCTGCGGCACGAAAAGCTCACCTCGATAAACACGCAGTGGACTCGAAATGCGCTGGGGAACACCGTTGACCACCACGTCAGAGCTCGTTAGAAAAAGCGTGAATCGCTGTCCTTTTGCTGTGATCCGCAGACGTCGGCCATCCCATTCAACAACCGCTCCCGGATCGAATTTTCTGAGCTGATCGGCCAAATCCGGCACCGCAACAAATTCCTGCCCAGTTTGAGCCTGAGGCGAGGCAGTCACAGGACTTTCCTCTTCGTCCTCGCGTGCCGCAGGCTGAAGCATCTGACCAAAACCACTCGTCACCATGAGGAGGCAAAGTCCCATGGCAATCGCACGAGTATGCGCCGCTTTCTTCTCTCCCTTCGAATTTTGAGAGAGGAAGCTTATATCGTGTGGCCCTCTGGCAAATAGCTTTCCCATCGTGTCGTACGCCTAGGTGATCGTGGACAAGCACTGAAATTCAAACAAGAAGAAATAAGCACCAGCTCATGTCAGATTCCGGAAGCCATAACGATCTTGATTTTCGGGAAGCCCTGTTTGCGTTGAACCCGCTTCTCGCACGAAGCGTGCTCGCTGCACTCGAGGCTTGCCCACAATCTCATGCCCATAAACCGGATTCTGGCGGTCTTTCCTTCTTTTCAAGCAAGCCTTATGCCGATTCACGGCACTTGCCACATGTGAGTTTTCGGCGCCCGCGCAAAGTTCTCGTGGCTTGGGAGCTCGACGAAGTGCTTCCTCGACTTCGAGAGGTTGAGCACTACGTTGCGCAGGGCGCTTTTGCCGCCGGATTCATTGCCTACGAGGCAGCACCGGCGTTCGACAAAGCTTACCGGACGCACGGACTGGGTTCGCACTGTCCCTATATGGTTTGGGCAGTCTTCTCCCCACCCAAAGCCGAGTTTCTCGAGACAAGCCAACTCGCCCAACCTTTGGAGCCGATCGCGTGGCAACCGCTTCTCAACGCCCAAGAATACTCCAGTAGATTTTACAGGCTGAAAGAGTGGTTGCGCGATGGCCACACTTACCAAGTCAACCTGACCTTTCCCCTCGAAGCCCGGTTCGATCAAGATCCGCGCGCTCTTTATGCCCAGATGGTCGCCCTGCAGCCAGCTGAGACCACATGCTTTTTTGACCTCGGCCGGTGGCAAATTGCCTGTGCTTCCCCCGAGCTTTTCCTTGAACTCGACGGCGAGCAGATCCGTGTGCGCCCCATGAAAGGCACGATGCCGCGTGGATTTTGGCCTCAAGCTGATGAGCAGAACCGCCTCATGTTGCTCAAGTCGCCAAAGCAGCAAGCCGAGAATGTGATGATTGTTGATTTGCTGCGCAATGATTTGGGCCGTGTCTGCGATGTGGGGAGTGTTGCCGTGGAGCAGCTTTTCCAAGCCGAGCGCTACCCGACAGTTTGGCAGATGACATCGACAATTGTTGGCACCACTCGGGCCACCCTGAGAGAAGTTTTTGCGGCCCTTTTTCCCTGCGGTTCCGTTACGGGCGCCCCCAAGGTCCGGACGATGGAGATCATTCGGGAGCTCGAGCCGGTCGAGCGGTGGGTTTATTGTGGGGCCATCGGCTGGGTGGCGCCCGGACGTCGTGCCCGTTTTGCCGTTCCCATCCGCACGGCCATTATCGACCAAGCACGAGGGAATGCCCGCTATCATGTCGGGAGTGGGGTGGTCATTGATTCGGAGGCCACCGAAGAGTACGCGGAGTGTCTGGCCAAAGGGAGGCTCCTCAGCAAGCCGCCCTTGCCGGAGTTTGATCTGGTCGAAACCCTTCGATTTGAAAACGGGTCCCTTGTGCGTCTCCGCGAACATCTGCAGCGCTTGAAGAGCTCCGCCGAGTACTTCAACTTCCACTGGGACGAAGACGAGTTTTGGCGTGCGTGTGAGAACTTCGTTGCAACCCAATCCGCAACCTCTCTGCCCCTTCGGGTTCGGATCTTGCTTGCGCGCGAAGGAGTGGTTCGATTCGAGGCCCAAGGACTCACTCCGCTCCCCTTGCCTTTGCGTGTCGCAGTGAGCCCCCCACTCATTGACCCCTTTGACGTGCTGCTCTATCACAAGACCACAATCCGCACGCGCTACAACGAAGCACGTCGACTTTTCCCCGACGCGGACGACGTCATCCTCTGCAATCGCGACGGCTACGTCACCGAAAGTACCATCGCTAACCTCGTGGTAAAGATAGGTAACGATCTTCTCACCCCGCCGCTCGAGTATGGTCTCTTACCGGGAGTGCTGCGCGAAGAACTTCTGCGCGCGGGCAGAATCCGTGAACATCCTCTCCTGGCAAGCAAGCTACGTGAAGTCGACGCCATTTATCTTATTAACTCATTACGTGGTTGGATGGAAGCCGTCCTCATCTAAGCTGCCGCTGCAAGCATGGGTGTTTTCCAGCAAGCGGGAAAAAGTGACGAAGCTAGTGGACCTATCAAATTCCAAGCCTGTGACGAGTAAACAACTCTTCCTGGGGCGAATGCTTCAGGCCTCGAAGCCAACGGTCCGGATAGTAAATTGCGGCTCCGTTTGATAGATCTCGTAGCGACGCATCGAGTGCTCCTTAAGGAAGGGGGCATTGTCGAAGAAATCGATGATCGTCGCTTTTGTCTTGTTGGGCGCGGGGCGAAGCGCCCGCCCAATGCGCTGGAGCGCTCGCGTTTCGCTTTTGCCGCCGCTTGCCAAGATGACAGCGTCGAGCGAGGGGACGTCGAGCCCTTCATCCGCTAACGTCGTGGCAATCACGATTGGTTGAGCCTTGGATTCAAGTTTGGCGAAAATACGCCGCCGCTTTGTTGCGGAGTCACTTCCCTGAACGAATGCCGCTTCAGGCATGAGTTCGCGAAGCCGCTCACCATGAGCAACTTGCGAAACCAGGACCAGCACACTCTTCCCTTGTTGAGCGAGCTCTCGTGCTTCGCGCACGATCATCCCATTGCGGGCTGGGTTCGTCACGATGTACTCATGGTATACGGTTGCGTAATCATGTGTCCGCGATGGAACCGAACGATACGCAGGGGGAGCCAGGAAGAGAATCTCAGGCGGAACAAGATAACCTTTCTCGATAAGAACGCTTGCGTTCGCTCGGTAGGCCTTGGGGCCCACGGCTGCTTCTAGCAGGATATCGAGCTTGTCCGCTCGATAAGGCGTCGCACTCAGGCCGAAGCGATAGAAGGCGCCGGTCGTGTGCGTGGCGAGCGTGTAGAAAGTTTCAGCTGGCAGATGGTGGCATTCGTCGAAGAAGACTACGGGGCACTCAGCCAAGAACTTTCTCAAACGGTCTTTGCCCGACGAAATATCCGTCGAGTCGTCCTCCAACACCTCTTCGTCATCGATCGTCTTGGGAAGGGGGATATCGAGCACGCGGGCGACGGTTTGCAGGGTGGCCACAGTGAGGAGACCAAGCCTCATCTGGCCATCTCCCACGATTCCCGTCCGCTTATAGAGCTGCTGGCTGAAGAACTCGTGCGTTTGGTACAGCAAATCGCGAGTGTGGACGAAAAAGAGAGCCGGAAGCCCCAATTCGTAGATCAGCTTGGCTGCTACGAGCGTCTTGCCCGCGCCTGTCGCCAGCTCAAGGACGCCGCGCTTGGCTTTGAGCGCTGCCTTGACGCATTCATCCTGATAGTCTCGCAGCTCAAAGGGGGGTTGGTGATACCGAACTCCCCGAACAGGCGGAAGCGGATCGTGGACAACCTCGAAAAGCCACTGGCGGCTCTGGAATACTTCGACGATGCGGTTGACGAGCCCTGCCGGAAACGTCTGGTGGCGCCGGTCGTAGAGGCAACGGCGTCCGTCCCAACGGCCTTCCTGAAAGGCAGGGGTAAATTGGTGCCCAGGTACGACGTAGCTTGTCGCCTGCACGACCTCTTCCACAGGAAAGCGATCTCCCTCGATGCGCGCCGTCGTCGTGCCCACATGGACTCGCAGACGGCTTGTGCGGATGCGGTAGATCTGGTAGGCGCGCCATAGTCTCTCTGGAAGCTCCTGCTTAGAGATTTGGAAGAGCTGCATGACCTCCGGCAGGTGAGAAAGGTGAATATACCAGCACTTCTCCGATGGATCCCATCGGCGGTTGTTGAGACCATGAACACAGCGCACAAAATGGCGATGGTAGGGGAAGCGCAAGCCAAAGTAGTCGCCCCCTCCATATTCAACCTTCACGCTCATGGTCTCACTCCACGTCCCACCCTCTTTTGGGGCCGCACCCTAGCCATCGAGTGGGGGCAACTCAAAATTTGCCGAAAAGAAGTTCGTTGATTAGCCGAGCTTTTCTCGAATGTCTTTGAGGAGATCACCCAGGCGGATCGTCGCATCCACCGGCCCCTCGTCGCGATACTGCTCGATTTCTTTGCGTTCCTGGTCGATGAGATACTGCCGGCGACTGAGGCTGATGCGTCTATCGTCGCGATCCACTTTGATGATCTTCGCCGTCACCTCGTCGCCCACATTGACGACATTAGCCAGGTCGTCGACCCGCTGCTTGTCCCACTGCGTGATGTGGAGCAGCCCCTCGACTTTCGGAGCCAACTCGACAAATACGCCGAAGTTCGTGATCGATTTGATCTTCCCCGTCACGACGCTTCCTTCCGGATGTTGCGTCAGGTAAAGCTCGAAAGGATCATCTTCAAGCTGCTTGAGCCCAAGGCTAATCCGCCTGACCGCGGGGTCGATCTTGATCACGACGGCCTCAATTTCCTGACCTGGCTTGACCAACTTTTTGGGGTCACGGAAGTTCTTGTCGTAGCTCATGTCGCTGACATGGATGAGTCCCTTTGTAGCCTCATCGAGCTCGACGAAGGCTCCGTAGGCGACCACGTCTAGGACCTTTCCGCGGACCCGGCTTCCGACAGGATACTTTTCTTCGATGCGAGTCCAGGGGTCTTCGGTGACTTGCTTGAGGCTCAAGTCCAGAAGCCGTCGATCCTTGTCGTACCCGATGACGACCGCGCGCACCTCGTCGCCCTCCTTGACGACGTCGGAGGGCTTACGGACGCTAAAATTCCAGCTCAAATTCTCGCGGCGGATTTTGCCTTCGATTCCCGTCTCAAGGATCACGTAGGCTGTCGTCGGGGTGATGTTTGTCACTTTGCCGCGTACCACGAGCTCAAGTGGGTACTCTTCTTCAATTTTGCTCCACGGATCGGGCTTCAGCTGGCGGCGGCTTAGGGTGACTCGCTCGCGCCCGCGATCAACCTTGATCACCTTGAACTTGTAGTTGTAGCCAATGCGCAGCGTCTCCGAGGGATCAACCTCTTTGACCCACGAGAGTTCCTCTTTCGGGACGAGAGCATCCATGACGCCGGCGAGTTCCACGAACACGCCAAACTGCGTGTGGCGCCTGACCTTGCCGGTGACTGTTGAGCCTTCTTCCAGCGTGGCCAGGAATTCCGCGCGCTTTTTGGCCAGCTCTTCTTCGAGCAGCTTGCGTCGCGAAAGCACCACACGCCCCCGGCCCTTGTCTACAGAGAGAACATGAGCATCGACTTCCTGATTGAGAAACTCTTTGAGATCGACACCCGGTTGGACATCAACCTGCGAGGCGGGCATGAAGGCGGGCACGCCGATATCAACGAGCAGTCCCTTATTCGGCAAGACCTTAGTGACGAAGCCGTGGACAGGAAACTTTTTCTCCATGGCCTCAGCCACGTATTCCCATGTCGCCTGGCGCCGGGCCAGCTCGCGCGAAACAAGCACCTGCCCAGTTTCGCTGTCTCGCCCTTTGACAACGACCTCAACCACATCCCCTTCCTTGACTACCACATTGCCATGGTGATCGGTGAACTCGCTGATGCGAACGATCCCCTCAGCTTTGTCCCCAACGTCCACCAGGACGTATTCTTTCATCACGGAAACGACGCGTGCCTTGATCGGTTTGCCGTACTCCAGTTCTTGGGTTTCGCCCAAGTAGGACTCTAGGAGCTGAGCAAAATCGACGTCTTCGTCAGCGTCATGGGCTTGGAACATGGTGTCGTCTTGTAAGGGCATGGTTATCTAACTCCAGCAGGTCGTCGCAGTCGCACAATTTTCGCAGTAGGGCAAATCAGTAACCCTACCGCCATGGGAAAATGCCTCACCTCTCCAGCGCCTCGCTTCGTCGATGGCTTTGGCCCCTTGGGATACAGGACCGCCAACGTCAGCTCTCCCACTAAGGCTTAGCACGGCGAGCAGTCGGTGTTGTCCAGATGTCTTTCGAGACCTTCTGATAGGGTGCGGCATGCTCCAAAAGGCCGTTTACATAGTCCCGGTAGACTTTATTTAGCTCTGCACTGCGGATGAGAACACTTGCCTCGTTGCCGCTTTCTAGGGCCGGACCAGTCCAGTTCGTTGACCCCACACTCACGAGATCATCGTCGATGACGACGAGCTTCGCATGGGTTTGATTCTGAAAATCATCTCGAAGTACGCGCACTCCATGCGACTTAAGGTACTCAGCTGTTTGGTCGTTGGACGCGTCGTCAAATCCTTCGGTCTGATCGAGAATGACGGTGACGTCCACGCCTCGCCGATGCGCCGAGATCAGATCGTCAACGAGGACGTTGACTTCGCTTGCCGGCTGGCCAGGGAGGGCTCGCTGACCCTGGGCCAAGCGGGGCCGGTCGCTCATGGTTATGCTGCGTTGCACGACCACCACGGAGCGGGTGGCGCTTAGCAAGGCCTCATGCATGGTGGGGAAAAACTTTCGATTGGTGACGGGTTCCACGTCGGCAACTTGGTAGGGCCGAAAGCCCAACTCGGAAAGCTCTCGTAAGCAACGTCCCTCATTCGGAGGCAATTGGGGCGCCCCAGTCGCATTGCGTAAAGGTTTCCCCGCGCGACTGCGCAAAAGAAAATACTGGCGGAAAAATTCATTGAGCGGCTTCGAGTCGATGAGCACTGCCACCTCATTATTTTTTGCGATCGAGTAGTAGGACCAGTTGTGAGATGAGACGACGGTCAGGTTGTCGTCCACCACAATAACCTTTTCATGGCTCACGTCTTCAGGCGAGTCCTCCCACACCTCAATTCCAGCCGTGGTCAGGCGGTCCACAAAGTCCAGATTGTACTCATTCTTGTTGCTCGGGTTCCAGGAGCCCGTATCGATGAGGATCTTGACATCAACCCCACGCAGCTTGGCTTCGATGAGATCGCGCAAGAGGTGATTCGTTTGAGTGTCGGGGTATTCCTCGTAGTAGCGCGCTTGATAGAGCATGAGATAAATGTTCGAGCGCGCATTCTGCACCAGCTTGCGTACCGCCGAAATGTATTCCCGGTTATTAATGGGGGTCACGGCGCGAGCCGGCAAAGACCAACTCGCTGTCGTAACGATCAAGAGGAGCGCAACGAGCGCCAAGCAAGGTTGCCGCTGTGGGCGAAGCCAATGCGTACTTCCCGTCTGTCCGGATCCCCCGCGTATGCCTCTCTCAACAAACTCTGTTCGTGCTGCCAAAGCCATCGTGAATCCTTTCTCCCAAGTGCTTGCGCCATCGGCTTCGCGCAATTGAGCGATGCCATGACTGAATCAAAGAACGCAGTGTGCAATCTTGCACCGCGCCATGCAACGACAATCCGCCCGCACGCTCCGGTGACCACAGACGATGGATTACTTGGCCGAAAAGCTTCGCAGAATGTCCCAGCTGAATTCCGGTGTCGCTCCCGGCTGAGTGGCCACATAAGCGCCGGCGACATTGCCCCAATAGAGGGCCGTTTGCAGAGATGCCCCACGCGCCAGTTCCATGGAGAACGTCGCGATGAAGGCATCGCCACTTCCCACCGTATCCTTGACTCTCACGAGGAGCCCCGGGACCTCGGCGCGCTGGGTTTCTGACCACGCACGTGCACCATTCTTGCCCAAGGTCAGGACGAGAGCGACAAGGTCGAACTCCTCAACGAGCTCGCGGGCAGCGGCCTCCACGTCGCCAGGCAGCCCCAAAATCTCCTGAACAAGGGACAGCTCGGTTTCATTGACCTTCACAACGTCACTTTGAATGAAGCTCTCCGTCAGGAATTCGGGTGATGCGTACTGTTGCCGTAGGTTGACGTCGCACACCCGAAGGCACTCGTGTTTGGCCAACGCGAGAAGCTGGTGAATTGTGCGCCACGAAACCTCTTTGCGTTGGGCGAGCGTGCCAAAGTTCATGATGTCAGCTTGTCGCGCCGCTTTGCAAGTTTCCGGCCTGTGTTCGATATAATCCCACGCTGCGTCCGCTTGACACTCAAACTCAGGGACACCCTCCGGGCCAACACGAACTCTCACGAGCCCAGTCGGCTTGTCTGGGTCTTCTTGAATAAGAGAGGTGTCCACTCCCAGTTGCGCAATGGCATCAACGAGCGCGCGCCCCTCTTCGTCCTTTCCGACTCGGCTCACAACGGCTGCATCCGCCCCCAAGCAACGACAAAAGTACGCAAAATTAAGAGGAGCTCCTCCTACGCGTCTTCCGTCGGGAAAAACATCCCAGAGGACTTCTCCAATGCCAAGCACCCGAAGCTTCTGTTCCCTGCGTTCGCCCATGGGGTCTTCTTGCTCCTTCTCGTTGCCCGTGCTTTCTGCCCTGCAGAAAAACCTAGCATGATTCAACCAGAGAGTATTCTCCTTCGGCATCACTCGCACCCGCAAGAGCGATCTCGCGCAGGACAAACAGAGAGTCGTCGCGAGCGTTGGCAAAACGCGCCTTTCGTGCGGGCCGAGAGCCGCGCTTGACCAAGTAGTGGGCCGACGAAATTTTCAGCCTCTTTGGGCGCTCAAAGCCAGGAGGTGCTTTTCTGTCGGATAGAAAACCATATCCTGATGGGGGACACGAGCGTCGAGATAATGCGGACCATAGGGGATGAATCCCAGCTTGGCGTAGAAGCCGATTGCTGATTCTTGGGCGCTGAGCACGATGCGTCGAAACCCTCTCGCTACGGCAACTTTGATGAGGTGCTCGAGAATCGCGCGACCACACCCGCGTCCTCGTACTTCCCGCCGGACAGCCATCCGTCCGATACGTCCGGCGGTAGGGTCCAGCCAGTCGCTGTAGAGCCGCCCTGTTCCCCAAGCTTCGCCTTTTGAGTCGAAAGCCACGACGTGATAGGCTCGAAGATCAATGTCGTCAAATTCCTCTTCTCTCGGGAAACGCTGCTCCTCCACAAACACCTCAAGACGAATGCGTCTTGCGGTGTCTGCATGGGGCGATTCCCAGGCAACTGGCTCGACTCGCCATTCATGGCCAGATGGTGTGCTCGTTGCTCCTGTCACGAAAACTCTCCTTGTGAACCCCTACCGACGATCTCTCGTGAAAATCCGCACACTGGGCTATTCTCTGAAACGGCCATGTCAATCGTGGAGTGGCAAACTGTTTTTCGCCGCGACGTCGGCCGCGGCTGAACTCCACGGCTCTTTCCATAAGTCAAAGAATGACTATGAAAGAGTGAACGCAACGCAAGCATTTGTCGTAGTAAGCTCAGGAACAAGAACTTCAAAGAAACTTTGAAGAGGGTCTGACGTGACAGCGAAAGTTTTCTTTGGATCGCCCCAGCAGTCTCGCCTCGATGCGAGCGAAACCCTTCCCATGAAGCTCGACAAGATTCTCGACGCTCTGCACCTGCGCGATCGGGTCAAAGGCGAGACGGTTGCGATTAAGATGCACCTAGGCGGAAACGTCGGTTACTCAACGATCCATCCCGTGTTTGTGCGTCGTGTGGTCAAGGCGGTCCTCGATGGTGGCGGCAAGCCGTTTATCACCGATCTGGCAGGGGCGGTCGCGACCGCAGCTCAGCGCGGTTACACACCTGAAACCCTGGGCTGCCCGATCTACCCTGTGGGTGGCCCCGACGAAAAGTATTATTATGTTCACAAGTATCCGTATAAGAATATCGAAGAGTGGCGTCTCGGCGGGATGATTGCCGATGCGACGTTTCTGATCGACCTTGCCCACGTCAAAGGGCACCCCTCCTGTGGTTTTGGGGCTGCGATCAAAAACCTTGCCCTTGGCTGCATGATGACTCCCACGCGTAGCGCCATTCACGACACCAATCACTTCGATCGTTACTGGTTTGGCGAAAAATGCCCAAATCCCGCCGTGCGCCAAGCCATCATGGCTGCATGCCCCTTTGAAGCGCTCGTTGAGGATAAAAATCACCCTGGTGAGCTCCATCTTCACTATGAGATGTGCAATCAATGTGGCAGGTGTCTCAAAGTGGCGCCTGAGGGATCGCTCTTCATCCGCGCCGACAATTTCTGGGCCTTTCAGGAGGCGTGCGCGATTTCAACGAAGATTGTTCTCTCCACGTTTGAGCCTGGCAAGGCCGTCTTCATCAATATCGCCACGCAAATCCACACTGTCTGCGATTGCTTTGGCTTCACCGGCCAAGCCATTCTCCCTGACCTTGGTGTTTTCGGCTCGGACGACATCGTGGCTGTCGATACGGCAGTGCTCGACGTCGCCGCGAAGTACTCGATCGCAGAGCACGCCCTGCCTCTGTCGATGGAGCTGCAGCCCAACGCCGGTCATCCTTTCCAGCAGGTCCACGGCCCTTACAAAGACCCATACAAAGCACCAGAGTACCTCGAGCAGCTTGGCGTGGGCACGCGCCAATATGAGCTCGTGGACGTGATGCCGGCGAAACGCCCCGAACGAGTCGCAGCCGTCTACATTTCAGCTGCAGAGCACTAAGAGTGCCTTCATGCAGACGAGTCGTTCATTGCGTCCGACGCGGCAGGTTCCGCTACTCGAGCAATGGGGAGATGCTCAGCTCAGTCCGCTAGCGAGCGCTCTTGCTTTGAGAAAGGCACGCGGATTGCCTATCTACGATTTCGTTCAAGCTAACCCGCAAGAGCACGGCTTTGAATATCCGCAGGATCGCCTGCGCGATATTCTTGCCCGTGCTGCGGAACGAGCGCGATGGTATCGGCCGGATTCCAAAGGACAACGCGCCGCACGCGAGGCGGTGGCCGCCTACCACGGTCGGGGGTCTCCGGACAGTGTCGTGCTGACCCCCGGCACAAGCATGGCTTATTGGTACTGCTTTCGCCTCCTGGCAAGGCCTGGGGGCGAGGTGCTGTGCCCGGTCCCTACTTATCCCCTTTTCGATGATCTGGCCCATTTGGCCGGTCTTCGCACTCGCTCATACCACTTGACCTACGATGCTGCTGGCAAGTGGCGGCTCGACCTCGAAGACCTCGCATTTCAAATCACGCCCCACACGTGCGCCGTTGTTCTGGTGTCGCCCCACAACCCCACGGGAATGGTAGCCAACGATGCGGAATTGGAAAAGCTCGCGCGCCTATGCGAGCGCCACAATCTCGTCCTGATTTTTGACGAAGTCTTTCGCGAATTTCTTCACGCCGTGGAGCGTGTGCCACGTCCTGCCGAGTTTGGTTCGCCCCTCTGTGTGACTCTCAACGGGCTTTCGAAAATGCTGTCTCTTCCCGGACTCAAAGCGGGCTGGATGGTCGTTGAGGGCCAGGATGCTCGTTTGGTCCGTCAATTTCTGACGGCCCTGGACTACATGGCGGACACGTTTCTTCCCGTCACAGAAGTGGTTCAGGCGGCGCTTCCCGATTTGCTCTCGTCGGAGTCATTAGCTGTAGCGCGAGAATTTGCCGCCAAATATCGCGAGCGCATGGAGCAGCTCTTGGGCGAGTGGGCGCGGGTCGGGCTCCCACATTCATCCCCCGAAGGCGGCGTTTACCTGCCCATCATACTCCCTGACGAAAAGCAGGATGACGAAGCTGTGGTGCTCGATTTGCTCAACCGTTGCGGAGTTTACTGCCACGCCGGCAGCTCGTACGCCATGCCGCGTCCTGCGCTCATCACCACGTGCGTTCCGCGCCCCCCTTGGC
>FWWL01007096.1_pt1 | contig 14938 bp, 13 predicted proteins | sample 2228331 | NCBI WGS metagenome assembly FWWL01 (sample SAMEA103939775, study PRJEB20133) | metagenome
CGTTGCCTTCTGCGCCGGGGGCAAAGTTCAACGGATCTGGGGACAGACTGTCCAGATGAGCGCTTGCGACCAGAATTTCGTCTGGGTTGGTTGAGCCAGGGATGGTCAGGAGAATGTTCTTCCATGTCTCTCCGCTGAATTTGAAGGCATGTTCTTCAATCCATGATTCCGGGTACCAGAAGGAAAGCCATTGGAGAATGTACTCATACGCTCTGGCATTCGGGGCATCCGAAAAAAGCGCTGAGGAGAAACGAGTGGTAATGTGATAGGACTTTGTCTGAAGTTCAATCGCTTCTTTCCCTGAAAACTGGCGAATCCAGGTTGCCCACTGTTCTTCGCTTGTATGAGTGAGCAGTTCCGAAACGAGCGGGGACCCTGTACAAAGAGATAAATCTTGTAAAGGTAGGTATCCATGATCTGGTACGGGGGTACCGGCAAGCAAGAGAATGGTAGTGAGAAGTGCCAGGGCAGGTAACCGAGAGGCAAAATGATGGAGTTTCATGATTGACTTCAGTGTAGCAAAACTCTATGGAAAAACAAAGATAATACGAGGTGAGATAAGCATGAGAAGAGCGCACCTTTGGATCTTTTTAGGTTTGTTCGTGCTGGCAGTATTCGCTCAGGTGGGGAATGCCCAGGCGCCAGTTCCTACCCCCTCTGATGACGAGGTGAACCGCATTGCCAAACAACTGTATTGCCCGGTTTGTGAAAATGTCCCGCTGGATGTTTGTCCAACGCAGGCTTGCAGCGAATGGCGGGAGTTGATTCGCCAGAAGTTGATCGAAGGGATGACGGAAGAACAAATTAAGGAGTATTTTGTCCTGCATTACGGCGACCGCGTGCTGGCAGAACCGCCTCGTCGAGGGTTGAACTGGGTGGTTTACATCTTGCCGGTCGTGGTGTTTTTGGTTGCGGTGATGATCACCGTACGGGTTTTACGTTCCATGCGAAAACCCGTTTCGGCTTTGAATACCTCATCTTCTGCAGTAGGGATTGACGAAGAAGAGTTAAAGCGAATCGAAGAAGCGTTGAAACAAGAAAAGGAGTAGGAGGAAATGAACGAGACTGCTGTGACAGCACCTCGAAGACTACCTGCGTGGGCAATTGTTCTTTCTTTGCTCATTTTACTGGCTTTCCTTGCCTTGATTGGATGGGGATTGAAACGTTCCATGAGCGGTCCCATAACTGTGGGACAGAAAGTCCCGGAATTTCAGATGACAACCTTTGAGGGGGAAAGCCTGCGAAGCACAGATTTTGCCGGGAAGGTCATTGTGTTGAATTTCTGGGCATCCTGGTGTAAACCCTGCGAACAGGAAGCCCGGGAGTTGGAAGAAGCCTATCAGTATTATAAAGACACCGGGAAAGTAGTTTTTCTGGGATTGGCTTACGTGGATACGGAGTACAAATCCAGAGAATACCTGAAAAAGTTTGGCATTACTTATCCAAATGGACCAGACTTGAGAACCGCTGTTTCACAAATGTTCCGTATTCGCGGTGTCCCTGAAACCTATATTATTGATCAGAATGGAAAACTGGCATATATCAAAATCGGTCCATTTGGTTCTACTCAGGAAATTATCAGTGTGATTGATCCGCTTTTATCCAGATAACAGGAGAATGTGACGGATGGATGCAGGTTCATTACTCATCGTGCTTGCAGTAGCGGTAATCGTTGGGGCGTTCGTAGCCCAACCGTTCATGACGTTCAGGAAGGAAAGCCAGACCCCGTTGGTGAAGGATCCGGTTGAACATCAGTATTCTGCACTATTGGCTGAGAAGGAACGCCTTGCCCAGACTTTGCAGGAATTGGATTTTGATCACACGCTCGGAAAAATTCCCCAAGAGGATTATCCGGTTATGCGGGCAGAATTACTCAAACATGCCGCTGAAGTCTTGCAAGCGCTGGAAAAAATGGAGCAGGAATTGGCTGTCAGGATGCATCTGGAGGACCCTCATTCAGATACTTCAGCGTCTCCAAAAGCAGAACAATCACAGCCAGCCGATGAGATTGAAGAAATCATACGTCTCCGGCGTAAACAGCGTCAGGAAAGAGCATCAGGCTTTTGTTCGAAGTGTGGCAACCCGGTGCAGAAGTCTGATCGTTTTTGTCCCCGTTGTGGAAACGCTTTATCGGTACTGAATGAAGAGAGGTGATATGCGTTGGTTTTCTCGCCGATTTTTAATGCTGGGATGGATCCTTTTAGTATTTCTGACCGGTTGTAGTGGTTTATCTCTTGCGGCAGATGTTACCCCTCCACCAGATTACACTCCGCAGGTACCACCGTCTTCGGAACAGGCGATTGCCAGCCAGTCCTCAGTGTTTCCGCTTGTCCCTTCAGACCCTGCTCAAGGGGAAGCAATCTATGCGGAAAAATGTCTGCCCTGTCATGGGGAAAAGGGGATGGGCGATGGTCCTCAAGCGTTAGACTTGCCTAATCCTCCCCCGCCTGTCGGTAGTCTGGAAGTAGCCAGAACCGCTCGCCCGGCAGACTGGTATGCCATTGTCACTTCCGGGCGATTGGATCGGTTTATGCCCGGCTTTTCTGAATCGCTAACAGATCGGCAACGCTGGAACGTTGTAGCGTATGTTCTCTCCATGAGCATCTCTCCAGATCTTGTTGAACAGGGGAAGGCTGTTTTCATTTCCCGTTGTGCTGAATGTCATGGAGAAGATGGCAAGGGAATGGGAACGGTTACCGACCTGACTCGTCAGGATTTACTGGCGAATCGCTCCCTGGATGACCTGATTAGTGTAATGAAGAATGGCAAAGGGAGCATGTCCCCAGTAGCGGGCTTGACGGATGAGGAGATGACGCAGGTTGCCATGTATCTCAGAGCTCTTTCGTTTACGGCATTGCCGCAAACCGAAATATCCCAGCCCGAATCTTCCACCACCCCATCGACTTCATCTTCCGAATCCTCCTCTGATCTTCCGCTTTCTGCGGTCGTGGTCAAAGGAATTGTCAAGAACGCTAATGACGAAGCCATGCCCGGAGTGCCGGTAACATTGTTCGTATATAACGGCATGCAGGTAGCACTGGAGAAGTCCACGACCAGCGGTGCCGATGGCGCGTATCAATTTGAGGAGATCCCTTACCAGCCTGAACAAATTTATATCGCTCAGGCAGCGTATGGAGGTACCACCTTTAATTCCGAAGTCGTTCACGGCACACAGGTTCAAGGAAATGAAATTACCTTGCCGATCACCATTTTTGAAACGACTTCAGATCCCAGTTTCATTAAAGTGGAGCGGTTACACATCTTCTTCGATTTCTCCATCCCTGGAAAAGTTCAGGTAGCCGAACTGTACATTCTTTCCAATACGGGAGATAAAGTTGTCGTACCATCATCTCCTGAACAACCCGCATTGCGATTTCCATTACCCAATGGAGCCGCTGGTTTGCAATTTGATGAAGGTGAAATCGGCTCAAGGTACGTGGCTCTTGATAGTGGCTTCGGCGATTTAACCCCCGTTGCTCCGGGACAGGGCACGCATCAGGTGTTATTCTCGTATGAGTTGCCTTACGAACGAAAAACCAGTGTGGCGCTTACCATGCCTTTTGATGTTACCGCGGCGGTGGTGTTGTTACCTCAATCTGGGGTGAAATTGCAGAGCAAACAACTGTCACCCATGGGGCAACGCAATGTCCAGGATATGACCTTTGAAATGTTCACAGCAGGAAATTTGAAAGCCGGTTCCACCATTGAAATTCAACTTTCCGGTAAACCCGGCGCAGGTACTGCAAACTCTACTGGATGGATTTCTCTGGTGGTTGGCGCTGTGGCATTCGGCTTGGCAATGATTGGTACCGGGTACTGGGTCCTGCGTCAGCGGCGGTCTGTACAGCAGGATCATTCTGATGCTGAAACCCCCGAAACGGAGGAAGGTCTCGTGGATGCCATCATTGCCCTGGACGATTTATATCAGGCAGGCAAATTACCCGAGAAGGCGTACCAGAAACGTCGCATGGAATTGAAAAAACGGCTGGAGACGATTCGAGGCACAAAGAAAGAGTAGCCCTTCATGGAAAACCATGCATTGATTGAAGTGCAAGGTTTGGTAAAACGATTTGGTCCCAAAGTTGTCCTTCGGGGATTGAACTTTTCGGTACAACCTGGGGAGTTCGTGGCACTGCTGGGTCCCAATGGCGCGGGAAAGACTACCTTTTTGCGCATTCTGGCATCCTTATCCAGCCCCAGCATGGGAGTGGTTCGCGTGGCGGGTTATCCATTACCCAGAGAAGCAGCAGCAGTTCGTCAAAGATTGGGGGTGGTTTCACATCTACCTCTGCTATACGGTGATTTGACAGCCGAAGAAAACCTGCGCTTTTTCGGGAAGATGTATGGGGTGAACCCGCTGGAATCACGCATCTACGAGGTTCTGCATCAGGTTGGACTGGAAAAACGCGCCAGAGATCTGGTCAGAACCTTTTCTCGGGGAATGCAACAGCGCCTGGCAATTGGCAGAGCGATTCTCCATGATCCTGATGTCTTGTTGCTGGATGAACCCCACACCGGATTGGATCAGGATGCCTGCGAGATGTTGGACTCCATTTTGAAAGAAGAAGCCCGGCAGGGACGTACCATTGTCATGACTTCCCACGACCTTGCAAGAGTAGAGGACTTGAGTTCGCGTTTTGACGTTCTTTCTCGTGGGGTGATTTGTGCTTCTGTTTCAAAACAGAACATGCCAAAAGACGGATTGCTGGCATTTTATCGCAATGCGCTTGGCAATGGCGGTGAGGTCAAGGGGGTGGAATGAAAGGCTTTCTCCGTGCCATGCTGGCAGTACTCTGGAAGGACCTGGTGGCGGAAATTCGCAGCCGTGAGTTGCTTTCAGCCATGTTGGTCTTTGCGTTGCTGGTGATTTTTATTTTCAACTTTGCTCTGGATCTTGAACCCAATATCCGTGCCAGTATTACCTCGGGTGTACTCTGGGTCACTTTTATCTTTGCCGGCACATTAGGGCTGAATCGCTCGCTTGCCATTGAAAAAGATCGCGGATGTCTGGATGGCTTACTGCTTGCCCCCGTAGATCGAGCGGCGATTTATTTCGGAAAGACCGCGGCGAATATGATCTTCATGCTGGTGGTTGCCGCCATTGTCCTGCCGGTATACAGCGTTTTTTACAACCTCAATCTCTTTGCTCACCCGGGGTTATTGCTGGTGATTTTTCTTGGTGCAGAAGGGTACACCGCCATTGGTACCCTGCTGGCAACCATGGCAGTTCAGACGCGCACCCGCGATATGCTCCTGCCCATTTTGCTTTTCCCGGTCGTCATACCAGTGCTGGTGGCGGCTGTAAAGGCTTCGGCGGGTTTTCTGCAATCCATTCCGTTTGAAGAGATTCAGCCCTGGTTGAATTTACTCATTACTTACGATGTCGTTTTTACGGCGATTGCCTTTATGGTATTTGATTCCATTGTGGAGGAGTAGCATGAAGACACAACCTCGTTGGTTAACGTTTGTGGATATCCTGGCTTTCGTTGCCATGCTTGTGGCAACCGGGATGGTTTTCCTGTATGCGCCTGTGGAACGCGTCATGGGAGCGGTCCAAAAGGTGTTTTATTTCCATGTTGCCACTGGCTGGGTTGGTATGTTGGGATTTCTGGTAGCAGTCGTGGCAGGTGTGGCGTATCTGGTTACCCGGAAAACCCACTGGGACCTTGTGGGTGTCGGTGCGATTGAAATTGGCTTGACCTTCATGTTGATCAACATCGTCACGGGTTCGATTTGGGCTCGTCCCATCTGGAACACCTGGTGGACGTGGGATCCAAGGTTAACCACCGCCACGATCATGGAATTGGTTTACGCTGCTTATTTATTGCTACGTCAGGGAATTGACGATCCGGAGAAACGCGCCCGGTTTGGCGCTGTGTATGCCATTGTTGGCTTCATCAGCGTCCCACTGACGTTTTTCTCCATTCGAATTTACCGAACCATTCACCCGGTGGTGATCGGCGGTGCGGATCCGACGGTAACAGGCTCTTTTGCCATGACCCCGCCGATGGCGCAAACCTTTGCGATCAGCCTGGTGGCGTTTTCCATTTTGTTTATCAGCCTTTTGTGGCATCGTATTCGCCTGGGTGAACTGGCTCAGCGGGTCGAACAATTGCGATTGAAATGGATGCAGTAAAAAAGGGAGGTTTTCATGGAAGGTCCAGCAGACACCTTATCATACATGCTTTTAGGGTATGGAGTTATTTTCGGCATCATGTTGATCTATCTGATCAGCCTTGCCGTGCGCACGCGCAATTTGAAACAGGATGAAGCCCTGCTCCAGGAACTGGAAAAAGAAAAAAGTCCAGAAAAATGATAAGGAAACTCCCCGCTGGATGATCCGGCGGGGAGTTTTGTCAGTTGGAGAAGTTAACCGTAACCCGGTCCAGATAGCGATCTACGGCACCAAACCGGTATTTGTATTCTTCGTCGCCGCGCATAAAGTCAAAGGCTTCGCGGCGATTTTCATTTGCCCATTGGATCTGGTACGCAACCAGCACCCAACCGGGCGAGAAATCCCAGAAATCGGGATGGATGCCGGAGTTGTAAACCCACAGGCGATTCAACATATCGAAAGCCAGGTATGCGGCGGCTTTGATACCGTCGATTTCCAGAAAAGCCAGATGCAAAATCCCTTTCTGGTGTGCCCAATGCACAACGCCCCTCATAAACTGACGCATCTGTGGGGTGAGAAAACGCTTTTTTTCTTCATCGAATTCCATGAGTTTGACAAAAGCGTCGAACTCTTCATCTAAATGATGGTTGCTATCTACCCGATACCAGCGCGTTACAAAGCCGGCGTTTTCCAACCGCCGCATTTTCCGGCGGATTTCATGGCGCTGTTTTTTGTCCACCGAGGCAAGGTACTGTTCCCAATCTCCCGGAAGCGCAATTTGTGGGCAGCGGTAAACTCTCTCGACTTCAATGTTTCTTCCCATCTTGTGAGCAGATTGTCTCAGGGCTTCGATAGTGGGTGAAGTTTCGAAAAGATTGTATAAATCGAGCACGCGCCATTCGGGAAGTGGTAACTGACGCAGGAAGGGGATAAGTTGTTCGCAGAACGCAGACAGGTACTCTGGAAGGACAACAAAATCCAGATAGTCCGAAACCTCGACACTGCCGAGCAGCATCAAGCGGGGACTGCCCTTAAAGTCCGGAGTGTAAAACAAGGGGGCTATACCAACCAGCCGACCTGCATCCCTTGCAGTGATCAGGACCAACTGGCATTCGTTCTGCCATTCGCCTCCTCCACGGGTTTCCCACCACAGAGAAAGGTAATCGGGATCTAAAAACGGGACGTGACAAATACTCTGAGGGAGTAACTCGGACCACTCCCGATTCAATGGCATATTGAAACTGGAATGACACTCAAATTCAAGGTTCATGATGCTCTCTACGGTATAAAATTTAAGATTCGGTATGAGTAAGGATATCCGTGCCGGTTCCCAGACGATATCCGTAACCACGCACGGTACGAATCCAGCGGGGGTGGGCGGGATCGCTCTCAATTTTTTGCCGCAACAGCCAGATGTATCGGCGCACTGCTGAACGGTCGGATGAAAGGTAAATTCCCCAAACCTGTTCGCTCAGTTCCTGCTCGGATACGGCTCTGCCTTTATTTCGCGCCAGATGCTCCAGCAAACGAAACTCTGTCGGTGTCAGGGGGATCATTTGTTCCTTACCGCGCCACAATTCGCGTTTGTCCAGGTCCATAATAAATTCCCCGAAAGTGATCTGGTTTTTCCGCTGGGCAGGGAGTGTGTGCTGTGCACGTGCAAGGATGGCGCGGATGCGGGCTGAAAGTTCCGCAAAGCTGAAGGGTTTGGTCAGATAATCATCCACGCCCAATTGAAATCCACGTAACTTGTCTTCTTCGGCAGATTTTGCCGTCAGCAGGATGATGGGAATGTCAGAAAGGTCATGCAGACGCGAACAGACCTCCCAGCCATCCATCCCGGGCATCATTACATCCAGCACAACAATATCGGGATGTTCCTGATAGGCTATCCTCAAGGCTTCGTTGCCATTGCTGGCTGCAAGTACTTCAAAAGACTCAGAACTTAAGAAGTCCTGCAGAAAACGAAGCAGTGTAGGGTCATCATCCACGATCAATACTTTCGGCTTCATGGTCCTCTCCCGCTTCAATCTGCACAACTGGCAGACAGCAGGTAAAACAGGCTCCCCCCTCGGGTAGATTTCTGACCTTAATTGTACCATTCATTGCTTCGAGGAGACGACGAACCATATACAATCCAAGCCCATGACCGTAAATCGTTTGCGAGTCGCTCACTCTGGAGCGGAAGAATTGTGTGAACAGGAGCGGAATATCTTCTTCTGGAATGCCCTGCCCGTGATCACGTACCTCCAGAAAGCCCTGTTTCCCCTCCACCCAGGCTTTGACGACAATTTCACCGGTAGGAGCATATTTCACTGCATTGTCCAGCAAATGGAACAGCACGCTGGTCAGAGCCCGTTCATCGGCTAAAAAATCGGGCAAATCGTTCGGCATCTCCCACCGGATGCGATCAAAACCGGGTGAATGGGAAAATTGTCTTTTTACAATTTCCTGGGCATCATAAAGAGACACGGGACCAAGGTAGAGCGGCATTTTTCCGGCATCGAGTGCGCTCAAATCAAGGATGGACTCGACGAAGCGCGTCAATCGGAGAATTTCTGACTGAACCAGACGCAGGGTTTGACGAGTTTCATGAGGGAGGCGTTTTGAACGGAGAAGAAGCAATTCAATTCCCCCACTGATGTTGGTCAAGGGTGCGCGCAGTTCGTGAGAGACCAGCGACACGAAGTCCGACTTTAACCGGTCAAGGTTTTGCAGGGCAAGGTTTTGACGCTCCAACTGTTGATAGGCTTCGCTCAGGCTGGCAGTTTTTTCGGCTACCCGTTGCTCCAGTTCAGCATTCATTTTAGCCAGTTCGGCATGGGCATGAGCAATTTCTTCATAGGCTCTTTGTAAAGCCATCTGTTGTTGTTTGATCTGGCTCAGGTCATGGGCTGTTCCTGCAAGCGTTTTTCCGGGGATCAAAGGTCGCAGTGCCAGCATGACGGGAAGACGGACGCCGTCCACTCGTTGCACCTCCACTTCCCCTGTCCATCCAGATTGAAGCCCGTTCTTCACCCATAAAGTCACCTCGGCTGATGGACGAAAGACCTGCTGAAGCGGAAGCCCTGGAATCTTCTCCGGGGAATCCATTCCAGCCAGTTGTAAGAAAGCGGGATTTGCCAGTCGTAATCTCCCGGCGGCATTGCAGATAAAAGTCGGCTCGGCAATGTGATTGACCAGATTGGCATATTGCTGGAATTCCACTTCCCCTGCCAGAATTCCCTGTCGGGCGATCAGCACCAGCCCCAGTAATACCGTGCCCCACAAGCCCAGAGGCTCTGATTTGCCGGAGAATTGCCAGAGGAGCAGGGTGTACCACCCCAGGGCAATGACATTGACCAGCGGTAGATAATTTCGGATCCGTTGAATCAGAAGATGAGCCGTTCGGGGGAAGGGCGGAATTCTCCCGGGTTTTGCCTGGATTTGCTGCCATGCGGCAAGGATGAAGAACCCATCTCCCAAAGTCCAGCCCAGATCAACCGGGTTTCCCGGCAGATATGTCCCATCGTTGGCAAGGTACACAAAAGCCAGGTCGCTTATGGCGTAAGCCAGTAACCCAACTGCAATCCATCCCAGCGACTGTGGAATGTGTTCTGTTTCGCTGGTTTGGAAGATGAGGATCAAGACAATCAACAGAATTAAATCGGCAACCGGGTAGAGGATGGCAAATCCTTGTGTTCCGGTGACTTTCAGGGTTTCCATGACGGGCTTCAACAGGATCAGCCAGATCAGAATCACCACAGCGCTGGCGTTTATGGTGACATCCAGCCACAAGCGCAGTTTACTTGCAGAGGGAACTGACTTGCGGGGAGCCAGTAAGAGACCAACTAAAATCAACCCTGCCCCAAGGGTGAATACCGACTCTCGCAGGGGGGAAAGCACGCTCTCTCGTGGAGCGATAAACAACCTCAGGAAATCTCCAGCCCACCACAAAATCAGTCCGGCGCTGATCCATGTCCACAACTTATAGTGATCGTTTTGGGGAATCTGCTTGCGGGTTTCAAGCGCTGCCAGTGCTGCCACCGTTCCGGTGAACAACAGGGCAAAACCTCCGCCCAATGCCCGTTCTGACGGTGTGCCGGCGGGGAAAAAGATCCACAGCGCATACAGCACAAAATAGGCAATCATGAAAACACCAATGGATTTCCAGTTGGCATTCATAGGATCAGAGTCCAGTTGATTACCATGGCGAGAAGGTTTGCAAACGCATGGGCAAGCATTGCCCCGCGAAGGTCCCCTGTGGCATTGGTCAGCCATTGTAGCAGTGCCGAAAAAAGGAGAGCCGGAAGGAACAACAACGGGCGTCCCTGCACCAGTGCAAAAATCCCCGCGGTCAACCACAGAGCCTGTGAAGGGGAAAACCGTACCTGTAAGGATTGATAGAGATACTTCCGAAAGAAAAGTTCTTCGGAAATGGGCAGGATGATTACTGCGAGAATGCCCGCCACCCATGCCTGTATTCCTGCAGGGATGGATGGGGATGGTGACTCAAAGCCGAGAAGGCGAATTTTAAGGTGAACTCCATACAATGTCATCAATGCCGTCATCCATCCCAGGAGAACCGCTCCTCGAGCAGAAGTGAAGGGCTTTTCGAGAGGATTTTCCTTTTCCCTGAGGAGAGGAAAGACAGGAAGCAGGAGTAGGAATAAAATACCCCCCTGTATCAGCCAGAGCCATGGTGCAGGCAGAGAGAATAATTGTTTAATGTCAAAAACAGGGGTAAAGAAGGAATCAACCCCCAAGCCCAGCGCAACCAGCCAGATCGGAAACACCAGGACAATGGGAATCAGGACATACACCAGAACCAGGATTCGCCAGACGGAAAAGGAAGCGGGCGGTGGGGAAACCGGTTTGTGCCTGAACAGTTCAAAGCCCAGTATGTCCATCATTACCAGAGAGAATCCCAGACCGATTAATGCCCACACCAGAGTTTGTATGGGCAACTCGGGGGGACGAAAATAAAGCAGCCCAATGATGCCCAGGAACCCCAGTCCGCTGATGATGAGCCCCAGAAGAGTCCAAATCCGTGCAGATGATTTCATCGCTCCCTTTATTATGCCACTGTTTAAAAAACACCTGTGCGCTTCGACAGCGCACAGGTGAACGGGCAAGCCTTCAGAATTATCCGCAGCCACCCAGGTCAGGCGGGGTCAGACATTTGGTCGGCGATGGCGTCGGTGTTCTGGTGCGGGTGGGTGTGTAGGAGGGACCTGGTGTGGGCGATGGTGTTCTGGTGAAAGTGCTGGTCGGTGGAGGTACCGTGGTCCTGGTTGGCGTATTGGAAGGCAGAGGCGTATTGGATGGTGTGAAGGTGCGTGTGGGCGTGTTGCTGGGACGCGGGGTGTTGGTGCGGGTGGGGGTAAAGGTCACGGTTGGGGTCGCACCCTGCAGGTTTAGCGTGTAGGTGATGTGGGTGGAGTAAACGCCCACTTTCGTACTGTTGATGGTCACACCGCTGTCTTCGGCAATGATGTGGATGGTGTAGGTGTCATTGGTGATGAGAATATCGTCGCTGGTGTTGCTGGGGGTACCGCCATTCCACTTATCCACGTAGGGATCTTTCAGCACACAGCTGCTCCTGCTTCTGCCAAACAGACAGTACGGCGTCTGGTTGGTGCTGTAGTAGTGCACCATCTGTCCGGCAGAGTTGAATACAGTAAAGTGCACCATATTGACTGTTCGCCCACTGGCTACCGTAACGTTTGCCCGCACCGAGAATCTTCTACCTGTGCCGGTCACGGTTTGTGCGGTGACGGTAGGTCCGGCTACACCGGTTAAGTTGGCTTGACAGGACAGATTCCCCACGCGGTAATACACCGTCCAGCGGAAGTCATCCCCATGGTAGTAGTTGAACTCATTGGTAGGTTTTTGTGGGCTAATGAAGGAGGCTTTCTTCCATTTGGTATCGACGCGCAGGCGCAGGTTACCGCTGGTGCTGATGGGGATGGTGTACGGGGTGGTGAAGGTATGATCCCAGTTGGTAGGCACGCTACCCAGCGCCAATCCACCGGAGGGAATAGTGTAAATGGTCGTGGTGCTGGAAGCCCCTTTCCATTCATAGAAGGTCAGTTTCTTTGCCGGGCGGGTTTCACTGGCAATGGTGTGCCAGTTTTCGATCCACGATCCGGCAATGCGCTCGATGGTCACCGGGTAAATGGGGCTGTTGTTCTGCATGAAGGCGTTCATGTAGTACGCACTGCTTTCATCATGCAGGTACAGTTGATCGGGATTGTTGAAGGTCAGCACGTCACAGGAGGGTGTGGGGGTAGCCGTGGGCGTGCGCGTAGGCTGAGGGGTGAGCGGCAGGAGGTATTTCTGCGGAATCAGTTCCTGTACCGGGATGTAGGGACCCTGCCACACCACCGATACATGGTCTCCGCCACCGCCCTCTTTGAAAATGGCTTCCATATAGTACTTCTGCCCGGCAGTCAGGTTGAGGCGGATGGATTGTTGTTGGGAATATTTGTCGTACTGTCCGGCGTTCGTCCATCCCGGCACGCTGGCGATAGTGACCTTATTGGCGGGATTTTCATCTGGGCTCATGTTGAGCACACCGTTGTCGTCACTTGCCAGCCAGAAGGTGTATTCCCCGGTGTAGGGGGCGCACAGGTAAGCCTGCAGGCGGGAGCCGTAGTTATCCGCATTGCGGGAGTAGTTGAAGGTGGACAGGTACCCGTAATCTGTTGGATACGCCGGATAATCGGGCAGGGAGGTCAGGTTGCTCACGCTGGAGCCGCTTACGCCGGTCCAGTCCTCCCTCAGCACCCCTTTGGTCCCTTCGCACAGGACGGGAGTGACCACTTCCGGTTCGGCTGGCGCCAGATATTGCCCGTCGATCAGCGTGGGATTGGTGCCAATACCCGGACCAGACCATGCCACCGAGAGATGGTCGCTGCCTGTCCCTTCCTTGTGCAGGGCTTCGATGTAGTAGAAGGTACCGGCTTGCAGCCAGATGCGCGCCGAACGGCGGGTATCGTTGACCGTCCAGTTGTCCTGTGAGGTGTAGGTGTTCAGATAGGCAATCTGCACGGCGCGTGAGGCATCCATATCCGGGCTGAGCAGTAAGCGGCTGGCATCATCGCTGGCGATGTAGAAGGTGTACTCGCCGGAGTAAGGCGGGCAGATGTAGCCACGGAAGCGTGTGCCGTAGTTATCACCGGTATTGGGCGTCAACTGGAAGGAGGTAGGATAGGTGCGCTCATCCGGAAAAGCCGGATAATTGGTACTGCCAGTCAAATCGGCAATGGTATTGCCGGGAATGCCGTTAAAGCGTTCCAGCAGAATGGTGCCGGTGTTGTCGCAGTGCATGGGAGTGGGCGTGGGGGTGAAGGTCGGTGGGTTGGTGGGGGTGGGGGTGCGGGTTGGCGCCATGGCAATCCCGCCGGTCAAGCCCGTCACGCGGGAGGTGCGGAATTTTTCCACCAGACCTTCGCGGCTGGAGTTGAGCCGCAAAGTAGGCCACCACGAACTCAGGAAGGGAGTGATGAGGGTGTGCCGGTAGGTGAGGATGATGCGCACCCGATCCCCCGGACCACCTGCGTCATCAATATACCGCTTGCTGCTGCCGCGGTTATCCACACACACCATGGGGAAGAGATGATCATTGCTGATAACACCATTGTAGTAGTGCGGATCTTGAGGAGGTCCCTCCATGTAAAAACTTTTCTCGCGGCTCGAGCAAATCATCACATTGAGGTATCCGGGGGCGGTCGGGTTACCGCGGTAGTTCTGGCTGAAATCGCTTTGAGGGAAGGTCAGGTATGCCAGATAATCGCCGGAGATGGCGGGATCATCCTCCCAGGCAATGCCTGTGGCTCCTGCCAGCGCCGCGTCCCGAATGGACGGCAGACGTGCCCAGTCCTGGAGGGCACTGGTATATTCATCCCAGTTTGGCACGGGATTGCCGTTGATTTTGTCCGGGATTGTACAGTCAATGCGCCCATCCGCCCGGTCGAGGTTTTCAAGTTGCGTGCGTCCCACGCTGGCAAGAGGGGCTCCGGGCTGGGTCAGTGCGGCAATAGCATCATCGCAGTAGTCTGGATTGAAATCGCCGGTGATGGCATAGCGAATGCCAAAGCGGGCGCCGTTCTCCAGCGCCAGCCATGCCTGCATGATGCGTCCAAATTCAATCACACCGAAGACCAGCAGGAGCAGGACCGGTAGCGCCAGGGCGAACTCCAGCAAACCCTGAGCAGGAGCCGAAGGGCGTAGTCGCTGGCGTTTGGAGGAGAAAAATGCCTGAATGGATTGGATGATTCTCATATCCCACCTCACTTTCTGTTAGTGAGAAATTCTCGTGTAAATGCGGCTGGCGATGTCGTCGAAGATGGCGCGCAGGGCGTCGCCGCTGGGAGCGTAGTAGTAGTTGCCGCAGGAACGTTTGGGACCCACGCTGGCGCACGGGTCGGTGACCCGGTCCCCGTCATCTCCCACAGCAGCCATGTAGCGCAGGATCTTTTCGCCGGTGTCCAGCCAGGCAGGCGGATTGTCCGGCGTCACCGCTCCCAGCCCGATGGTGTAAATGGCAATGTCATTACCGATAGGTTCACTGGGGTTATAACGTGGATCCAGAGGATTACTGCTTTGATTGACGGTCAAAGCCGCGGCATCTGCCATGTCGCGTGAGTAGTCTGCGGCAGAGTAGCGTGGGTCGGGCACATTTACATGCACCGATCCAGGTGGGCAGGTGGCGGAATTGGTGTCGATGCAGTAGCGGGGTGAGATGTTGCGGTCCACACACAGAGGGGGCCAGAAGCCCGGGTTGCCCGGATTGAGTGAACCCTGGCAGAAGCCGTTCGGGTAGCCTGAGGGGATGCTGCT
>FWWL01007426.1_pt1 | contig 14931 bp, 12 predicted proteins | sample 2228331 | NCBI WGS metagenome assembly FWWL01 (sample SAMEA103939775, study PRJEB20133) | metagenome
AAGAAACAACTTCAGAATATCGCAAAATGAAAGATGTGCGTAGTAGAACGAAATATGACAGGGTAAAAGTTAAAAAAGATTCAAATTATCATTTCAATAGGTTGTGTAGTAATCTTATTTTAATATAAAAATAAAATCGTAATTATTCAGAGGTCTCAATTATTTTTTTAGAGAAAAAAACTTTCTACAAATTATTTTGTCTGTGATGGAATTTTAGCCAATAACAGAATTCAACAAGAATGGAAATAAGCGGAAAAGTAATAACTGGATATAGGTTTATGCCAAAATATCCAGCAGACCAGTGATGAAAAACCCAATCCCAATTAGGAAGCCATTTGCCCTCGTTCCCGACTAATACTTGAACATATTCCTCTAACATACTCAATCCAAAAGCCCACCAAATCCATGGATAGCAAACAATAACCATAATCACCGCAATGGCATAATTCCCCAGTCCTGCCTTAGTTGCCCCAGGTGCAGAAGGTGTTGTCCATGCAGATTCCAGCAGTCCTAAATGAATGGCTACGACTAACGCAAGGAAAAACCTTATTAATCTTCTGTGTCTGTCAAATAAGTTATTATTTGTATGCATATCGTTACTTTTTATTTACCTTCACAGGACCGAAGTTTCGGAATAAATACAATCCCTCTTTACCAGGGGATACAATATCTTTCCAGCCATTCTTATCCAAATCTTCAACCCAGAAATAAATCCCCACACCACTGGCTTTACCTGCGGGACCATAATCCAGTGTATAACGATGGAACTCCCCATTAATTATCTTGAAGTAATACACACCTAACGGGTCATGGGAACCCGGGTCGTGAAATGCATGTGCACGATAACGCTTTCCAGTGACCAATTCCAATTCTCCATCATTGTCTATGTCATGCAATTGAATATCGTGATATTGGGAACGATACGCATCAATAATATGTTTCTCCCAGACTCTTATATTACCGTCAGAAATTTTCTGTTCATACCAGAACAGTCCGTAATCATGAGCCGAACCTACAATAATATCGTTCTTCCCATCTTTATTTATATCATGCGTCAAAATAGGGACACTTGCAGAACCCAAATTCCATTCCGGTAACCATTGCCATCCTTCCACATCAAACGGATTGGAAGGAGACTTTAACCAGCCCCCTGAAAATAGAAGGTCTATATTGCCATCCCCATCTATATCACCATAACCACAACCATGTCCACCGGCTCCCTGCGTCTTTATCTCGTATTTAATAAATTCTCCGGCAGGCTTACTCTCTTCTGTTAGTTTCAGTTTGAATACATACACAGGTTTTGTTACAGGTATAATCTCTGGAGTGCCATCCTTATCTAAGTCACAGAATACTGCCCGCTCAATATTTCCAACCTCCGCAATATTATGCACCTTCCATAGTTCATCTCTCCCTTGCGGATTTTCAAGCCATCGCAAAGTTTTACCCCACCATCCGCCTGTAATCACATCCATATACCCATCGCCATTCACATCCATCGGATAATTGGAAAAATCGTCATAATAATCATCTATAGGTTCCATAAATCTCACTCGATAGGCATTCTTAAAATCCGGTCCCTTATACCAGAATTCCCCTGAAAAAATATCCAGAACCCCATCGTTATTTACATCAAATACAGAAGCAGATTCATAAATTCCTTCACCAATTCGTTCCCTCTGGAAAAATAGATAATTCTCCATATCTATCGGAGACATTGTCCAACTTATACAAACGGTAAAAACGGTTAGCAACATATTTTTTCTCCTATAATGGTTTTATATCAAAGATAAGTGGTTTACCGGAACTATCCGTCAAACGGAAACAGAAATTCCATCCTCCTTTTAATTGTGTTATCTGCATAAGGATGTCATTTTCGCCTTTCTTCAAATGTAGTTCCACTTTGTCCTCATCCACTCTCATACCCCGGTCAACATGTTTTTTAGCCACTTCCTCTTGATTCACCCATAAACGGAACCCATCGTCAGACCCAATACACGCAAAAGCAGTTGTATCCTCAGGCACTTCAATCTTTGTGTATGCAAAAGCACATATATCCTCACAATCCATACCTGCCTGCGAACATAAACCCATTAAACCTACATATCCCCAACCTTCAACAGAGGCATCCTTTTTCCATATATACTCTTTATCTTTATATTTATATGTAGCCTCTATTGTAATGGATGTTGGGAAACCATAGTTTTCACCAAACGGTTCATCTTTATTCCATTGGAACGGTCCTAAAAGATTCCACTTTTCTACAAACCCCGCTAATGAATAAAACTGCTGGATATTCTTTGATCCACCAATTTGTCCAATTATCCTCTCCATCGGAATAGTTGCCAATTGTTCTCTCAATACACTATAAATCTGTTGCCGTTTCTCACCATTTTCAGCGGGTATAACATTATAGAGTTCAAAAAGTAGTTGGAAAGGTAAATCCTTCGGGTCCTGTTTTCCTAATTCTGGCAGTAAAACATCTATTGTCTCGTAGGTTGGAAATCTTTTTATCCCTTCCATAACCATTTCTCGCTCTTCTGGCGGGCATAACTTGAACAAATACAAATATGCTCTACCCATTTGTGTTTCTTCTGATTTTTCTACCTCCTTATGCATAGCGACCAATCGCCATAAACATTCCACCAACTTCTGCTTCTCAGTCTCCTCCAAACTTTCTATAACAGTTGGGATATAGTCAATATATAGCAAAGACGGATTTTCATAAAAAGTATGTAAAAATACCCGTTTCCCATTTATTCCACTTTCCTTTAGCATCCTGTTTACAATCTCTTTCCCTTTTTCATCATTTCGCTGAATTAATGCAGGTATCAGATAAAGTTGCTTTTCTCTTGGTAGTTTAGAGCAAAGGTCTACTAATGATTGCGTTATCGCAGGAGTGTTCAACATTCGTATTGCCTGTAATGCGGATATATGGAATCTCTCCTTCTCCGAATCTAAAATTACCCCTTCCAGCACAGGAAAAACGGTTTCATCTCCAAATCGTCCCAATCCAGTAATTCCCGCTTCTACTATTTCCTGTATTTTGCAATGTTCAACCACATTCTTAAACATTGCCATCGTATAATTCCAGTTCCCTCCATTTAGAGCCGATTTTTCTGCCAATCGTATATAGGCATCCCACAACTCTTGATATAAAGGTTCCGTTTCGGACATTGATAGACACAATTCAAATAATTTTGGAGCATATAAAATAGACCCCGTATTGGCTAAAACTCGGGTAGTTGCCACTTTCAACGGCATATAGGAACTATCCAAAAATTCCGCTACATCATCAATACATGGAACCTCCTTCATTTGAAATAGTCCTAAAAGAATGGGAACCTTATCTTCATCCGAAAGTTGATTCAAACTCCTACACAAAATCTTCGCTGAAAAAACATTGTTATTTTCCACCAATGCAACTCTAACCCTTTCCCTCCAGATTCCATCCAACAAATATTTTTCTAAAATTTCAGGATTGGTAGTATCATCCATAATAAAAGACAGTGCTTTCAGTATATATTCGCGTGTTTCCTCCTTCAACGAAGTATCTGCAAAATAACCTAACAAGGCATTAACGAATCCTTCTTTTTCTTTTCCCGGAGCCTTTGCCATCTGATTGGTTAAATCAAACAAAATATTCTTCGCACAACCTCTAATATCATAATTATCAGAGCCTAAAGCGGGGATAATTTTGGGCAAAACCATCATAGGATTCTTAAAAGGTAATAATTGCCTTGCTATTGCTCGCTCCTGTGCGTTCTCCGAATATAACTTTTCTATAAGTTGTTCTAATGACAATGTCCTATCAAAATCAGAAGGTGCTTGAATAAAAGAGGTGATAAGAAAAATCGTTAGTAATGGTTTTAGCATAAGTAATATTCCTCACTGGTTTCATTTTTTATTTATAAATGCCATGGCGGTCTATAGGTTCTAACAAGGTAACGATTTGCTTCCTCATCATTCACAAATTTCTCTTTCTCCGCATCCCAGACCAATTTTCTACCACATCTTAATGCAATACCTGCCAGCAATACAGAAGTAGTGGAACGAAATGCCTGTTCAATGTCCGCATTGGGCTTACATCGCGTCCTTATACATTCAAAGAAATTATTATGATGGTCGGCATTTGCCCAACTGCGTTCCGGCTCACCAATAAATTCCGGAGGTCGTGAACCGTCATTATACCGAATCACAAATGAGTTACGGTCTACAAATAAGGCACCTTTCGTCCCATAGAAAGCAATTCCATAACCTTTATTTTGATGAACATTCGCATGTCGCTGTTCCCATGTTACAAAACAGCCTGGGAATTCCATCAAAGACTCTATCGTCTCATAATTATCTGCACCGGCACCTTCTCTATAACTACCTCCGGTGGACTGGAGTGTCAGTGGTGCATCTTGCTGTATTCCCCAGTGTACAATGTCAATCAGATGAATTCCCCAATTGGTTAATTCGCCTCCTCTCGCATAATCGAAGAATCCCATAAATCCTCCGAACCGTTCCCTTGAAAATGGAACATACGGAGCCGGTCCTAACCACAAATCCCAGTCCAGTCCTCTTGGCACAGGTTCTATCTTTTCGCCGGGTATCCATCCATTCACACCAACCCATGCCCGAGCCGAAGTAATTGTCCCTAAACCTCCGGCGTGAACAATATGCATAGCCCTCTGGAATACAGGCATAGAACGCTGTTGTGTTCCCGCCTGTACTACGCGTCCATATCTTCGGGCTGTATCCACCATTGCACGACCTTCCTGCACCGTCGTACACACAGGTTTCTCTACATACACATCCTTACCCGCCCTGCAAAACATAATTGTCATCAAAGCGTGCCAGTGGTCCGGTGTAGCGATGAACACCGCATCAATATCATCACGGTCTAATAAATATCTAAAATCCTGAAACCCTTCTGGCTTTTTTCCATTTAATTTTTCTACCATATCGCATAACGCCACCAATTGACAGTTCGGATTTACCGCCAGGGCTTCAATATGCCTTGTCCCCATACCGCCATTTCCAATTACCGCAACTCGAACAACATCCGACAAACCAATATGATGTGCATTAGCACGGGAAAAATAGGTAGCACTCCCGAGCAAGGCAAGGCTGGATACCTTCTTCAAAAAGTCCCTTCTATTATAAAATCTGTTTTTTTGAACTTTTGACATATATATTTACTCCTAAAATTGCCTATTGTGTTGTTTTTTGTGCTTTCTCTGCCAACTCACCAAAACGATGAACCACTGCCAAAGCAGGGTCTAACGGAACTTTGGCTCTCTGAACATCCTTTGGCACATTGATAATCGGCGTAGGTTTTACAGACTTCCCTGCAAACTGTGGTAGCCACGACTGTTCCGCCTCTAACATTTCCGCTACCATATCTCGCACCTCTTTCAGCGATAAGCAGGCAGAGGTCAGTGGGTCTAATGCACATGCAGAAACTACTAGTTCCGGGTCGCCCTGAATTGCCGCCTCCACTGCTAATCCTTGCACATTAATATTTGTCAAATTCAAACCTGCACACTGAGGTGGCAATGCACCAATATGTGTCGGATGCAAGCCTATTTTATCCGCAAACACCGGTATCTCCACACAGCATCCATCCGGCAGATTCGTGATATAGTGGTCATTCCGAACATTCCCCTGAAACTTGAAGGTCTTCCCTGTTTCCAGTGCCTCCAGGATATAAGAACAATATTCAACACTTCTATGCGTTATCTTTGTAGGCTCATCTTTTAACAAGTCTTCATTTTCCAACTGGTCTGCTATCAATCTGCACCACTTATAATACGCACCGGATTCCCCACCAAATGATGGCTCATCACAATAAGTCTTCAATGTCCTCTCATGACTGCGAAACCAGGGAACATACTCCGATAGATGTCCCGTGCTTTCTGTCATAAAATAACCAAAATGTCTCATTACTTCAATACGCACTTTCTCATTGACATAATATTCTGGCTGTTCACAACGAAGTTTAAATAGGGGATACAAATCCTTACCTTTATGTTCAATTCGTAAAAACCAAGCCATGTGATTAATCCCCGCTACGAGATAATCAATTTCATCCTTAGGGACTTCCACATAGCCGGAGATTAAATCTAATGTCGTCTGAACACCATGACAAAGCCCTATAAATTTCAATCCCTGCACCTTTCCCAATGCCCAGCATACCATCGCCATCGGATTCACATAATTCAGCAAATAGGCATTGGGACACAATTCCTGCATATCCCGTGCAATGTCCATCATCACAGGTATCGTCCGCAAAGCCCGGAAAATTCCCCCGGGGCCCATTGTGTCGCCAATACACTGGTCTACCCCATATTTCAACGGAATCTCGTAGTCATACTTAAAAGCATTCACGCCACCAATTTGCAACATTGCAATCACATAGTCCGCCTGATTAATCGCTTCCCTTCGGTCCTGAGTAATATAATTCTTTACTTTCAAACCATTATCTTCTACCACCCTATCTGCAAAGGCTTTCATTCGTTCCAATTTCTTCCGAGTAGGACTCATAAACCAGAATTCCGCATCCTGAAAAGCAGGCACAGACACAAGGTCCATAAATAAAGTCTTGCAAAACACAACACTTCCTGCTCCAATCATTGCAATCTTAGCCATACTATTTCTCCTCTGTTAAGTTTTTGTCAACATAACACGGTGTCTATTATCTCTTTGAATGATAAAATAAATAAGTTATATGATAAAACATTATATCAACTTAAACTAAAAATAAAAATAAATACAATGTTCCCTGAACTTATAAAAAACTTATTCCGACCCTGGATAACAGAAACTTTTTTAGAAGAACTACCTGAAGAACCGAATATTAAAATCATCACCACTATTGAAAGTCTTACTCTCTTTCTCAGGTATTTAACAATAATCGTTGTCCTTATTGGATATATTTTAGAAACATTTTCCCAGAAATATTTTGTCCCTATCTTTTTAATTTCCATTATTGTTCATATCCTTTATACACATTTTGTCTTTTACACAAAAAAATATTCCTTATTTACCAATCCGATTAATTTTTTTCTATACCTGCTTATAATTACCACTGCGGTGATAGTAACAGAAAAAGAATACAGCCCATTGATACTCTTTTATCCTCTATTGATACTTGGGAACATGATTTACGCAAGAAGAAAGCCTCATCCTTTCCTTATAACTCTCCTCTGCATCATATCTTTGAATTTCACTATCATAGGTATCTGGTTATCAGTAGGAATAAAGTTTGCCACTTACTATTTATTCTGGAAAAATTTTATGATTATCATATCAGGCTTTTTCTGCTATTTCCTATTAAGTCATATCAACGCGATAAAAAAACAATCCTATTATTTGCAACAAGAACTACTATATACTCAGGGAATAATCAAATCCATTCTGGATAGTATCCAAAGCCCTATATTGATATTTGACGAAAGGGAAATCATCACCGATGTAAACTCTTATACTTCCCAATTTTTCCAGATGGACACTACTGAATTAATAGGACAGCGCATTCGTAAATTATTCTTTGACGATACTGTAATAGGGGAACATCTTCTTTCGTTAAAAGCAAGGAATAATGTCCACATAAATGCTCTTGCTCTCGCTTCAAATGGCGAGGAGATACCGGTTGATTTTATTGTTCATGTGTTTTATCAAAACCAGAGAAAACTATTCTTCGGAATACTGATTGACAAAAGAGAATTAAAACGTTTAGAAGAAATGTCTCAATTACTGCATAAACGAGAGGAAGAGATTAATAACAAAATTGCTTTATTGAAGGACCTCCAATCGGAATTGTCCTTACAACATACTGCAAAAATTTTCACATACCTCACGACTATCAAAAATATCCTTCTCCTCTTATCTCAAGAAAAATTTGGAATTATTACCGAAAAACAAAGGGAATCCCTTCAAATAGGTATCCGTGCTCTGGAACAATTAGAAGCAGAATTACACAAAGAACTTACACCTATTCCCGAATAACCATCCCTAATTTTTCTGTAAAAATAATGCCCCTCTTTGTTTTTCTTATCCAAATCGTGGCATAATATAAACCTATCCTAAAGTAATTATCAAAAATTCAAAAGAAATAGAAATTAAAACATAAACATAGGAGAAATTTTATGTCCACATTAAAAGGAAACTTACTCGTAGCCCAGGGTGGCGGTCCTACTGCTGTGATTAACCAGAGTTTAGTAGGCGTTATCACAGAAGCAAAGAAATATTCACAAATCAACCATATTTTAGGCGCCAAACACGGCGTCCAGGGGATTGTAGAAGAGAAGATATTAGACCTTACTGAATTATCTTCTCACCATTTAGAAGCAGTTGCACAAACACCCTCTTCCGCCTTACTATCTACTCGCAAGAAACCGGATGAAGAATATTGCAAGAAGATTTTCAATGTATTTAAAAAATATAATATTCGCTATTTCTGCTACATCGGTGGAAATGACAGTTCCGAAACATGCAGAATAATAGGTGAATCCGCAAAAAGTGAAAACTATGACCTAAGACTTATCCATGTCCCAAAAACAATTGACAATGACCTCGTTCTTAATGACCACTGTCCCGGATTCCCTTCTGCAGCAAAGTATGTAGCCCAGGCATTTGCGGGAATTAATTTAGATAACAAAGCCCTTCCCGGAATCCATATCGTCATTGTAATGGGGCGTCATTCCGGTTTTCTGACTGCCGCTTCCGCTTACGCAAAGAAATATGAAGATGATGGACCTCACCTAATTTATTTGCCTGAAAGACCTTTGAAACTTAGGGAATTCTTCAACGATGTAAAGAAAGTATATGACCGATTGGGTCGTTGCTTAATTGCCGTTTCTGAAGGCGTCCACGATGAAAGTGGAAAGACCATTGCAGAACGATTTACGAAAGGTGAGGTAGATTCCTTCGGGCATGTTCAATTATCCGGAACTGGAGCATTAGGTGATGATTTAGTCAATTACCTGAAAGCAAGTTTTAAGGAACTCGGTATAGATAAAATCAGAGCCCGTGCAGATACCCTTGGATACCCACAGAGAAGTTTCTTAGGTTGTGTAAGCGAAGTTGACCAAAAAGAAGCAAGGGAAGTAGGCGAAAAAGCCGTTCAATTCTCCGCTGGTCAAAACTTAACAGGTTCCGTTACAATCCAGAGAGTTGCGGAATATGCAGTTCGTTACGAATTAAAACCTTTAGAAGAAATCGCCAATAAAACCAAATATATGAGCGATTCTTATATAAATGAGGAAGGGAATGGTATAACCGCAGAATATATAAATTATCTTCGTCCACTTGTCGGTCCATTACCCGTTTATGAACAATTACAAGCACCCGAAGTAGATATAAACAAAATTTAGTTTGATTATCCAAGTTCTATAGAAAATTTTTTATAACCTCTTTTGTCTATTATAGATTGAAGGGGTTATTTTTTTGATAGGAATCCAAAAATAGAGATTAATATCTCCTCATCACAACCAATGATAAATATTTGACAAATATGTTAAAAAAGTATATAATAATATTCTATAATCAAATATCAATTATAAACATGGGGATATGAACTGTGGATAGTTTAAGTGAACAATTTTTTAATACTCTTTCTCAGCACCAGGCTGAAGGGCTACATTTGAAATGGCCCTCTCCTACCTTTTCCGAACTCAAAATGAGCGTGGCTGGTGTTCAGGCAGGTAAAAGTATGTCAATTATATTACCCTGTAACCCAAAATTTCAGGATTGTATGGGTTTCCTTCACCCCGGCTATTTATCTACCGCATTGAACGAAGCATTTTATTGCTTTGCTTTTTCTCTGGCAAATCGTCCATGCCTTCCCATTCAGACAAATTTCTCATTGGTTAATCCTGTACCAATTAGCTCATCCGCACTTACTCTGGAAATCTCTATTTCAGCAAAAAGTAAAAAAATGTTATTACTCAATGGAAAAGTAAAGAATTATCGGGATAAAGTTCATGCCCTTGCAATGGCAATTGTAACTCCATTTTCATTACCGAGTTCTAATGAATAAAATAAACATATAGAGATTACTTAATGAAGTATAAGATATTCATAACAATTTTATTTTTCTCTATCATTTCATTAATCTCTACTGGAGAGGATATTGTTCCTCTTATACAGGCACACTCCCACAACGACTACATACGTAGACAACCTTTATTAGAAGCACTTAATCATGGCTTTTGCAGTGTTGAGGCAGATATACATATAGTAGATGGCGATTTGCTGGTTGCTCATGATTTAGATAAATGCAAAAAAGAACGAAATCTGAAAGATATGTATTTAAAGCCACTATTTGAACGAATAGAAAAAAATGGTGGGCATGTATATCCGACTCCTTCAGAATTTTATCTTCTGATAGATATAAAAAGTGAACCAGAAAATACTTATGCATTACTAAAAGAACAATTAACCCCCTATAAAAATTTTCTCAGCAGGATAGAGAATGGTAAAAAAATAAATGGGAGTGTAACGGTAGTTATCTCCGGTTCTGTCCCACGAGAAACCATTGAAAAAGAAACAGACCGTTTTGTCTTTATTGATGGCAGATTGGGAGACTTAGAAAAAAATCCGTCTCCTGACCTTGTCCCATGGATTAGTAACTCCTGGTCTTCTATCTTCTCCTGGACAGGAAAAGGAGAAATTTCACAAACCGATTTAACAAAGTTGCGAGAAATTATTTCCAAGTCCCATCAACAGGGACGAAAAGTCCGTTTCTGGGGAGCACCTCAAACTCAAGAATGTTGGGAAGTGTTATATAACGAAGGTGTTGATTTTATCAATACTGACTTTCCCAACCGATTATCAGAATTCTTAAAAAATAAAATGAACCAAACGAACAATTGAGTATGAAAAAACTAAAAATTGCCTTCGTAGGTCTCGGGAATATTTGTAGGGAACGCCATATCCCTGGCTTAAAAAAATTACCCAATGTAGAAATTATTGGCGTGGTGAACAGGACAAAACAATCCAGCGAAAAAGCATCTCTTGAATTCAATATCCCAAACATCTATGACTCATGGGAAGGATTAATTGCAGACCCTCAAGTAGATATTGTTTGGATTGGCACCTGGCCCTATCTACATGCTCCAGTTAGTATTTCCGCACTCAAAGCGGGAAAGCATGTGTTTTGTCAGGCACGCATGGCAATGAACCTATTTGAAGCACAACAAATGTATCTTACCGCTGTTCGGACGGGAAAAGTGGCAGGATTATGCCCTGTTCCGTTTGGAATGACCTATGATAGAACCATCGCACGAATGAGGAGAGAAGGAATTTTAGGAGATATATATTTCGTTAAGGTAATCAGTTTCAATGACTTCAATCTTGACCCAAATAAACCTGTCCACTGGCGAAAAGACCACCGACTATCCGGACAAAATGTCCTTACCCTCGGAATGTATATTGAATTAGTCCACCGCTGGTTTGGTTGGACTAAAAATGTCTGGGGAAGTTATCAAATTTTCACCCCTACCCGTAAAACCCCGGAGGGAGAAATACTTGAAATACAAATTCCAGACCAGATTCAGGCTCAATTGGAACTGGAATGTGGAGCCATCGCACAACTAACCATATCAGGCATGTCTCATTATCCACAGGAAAGTGTAGAAATCCATGCCCAAAACAAAACACTATTCTATGATGTAATTGAGGACAAACTATATCAATTAAAAGCAAACGGACAAAAAGAACTAATAATCCCAAAAGAGGAAGATTTTTACGATATAAAGAATTGGTCTGTTGAAAAAGATTTCATAGACGCTGTTACAACAGGAAAGGAGTATCATCCGAATTTTGAGGATGGACTAAGATATATGGAAGTCCTAGACGCAATTTACAAATCCACTCACTCCAACCAAAAAATACCTATTCATTAACCGATTTTAAAATCAATTCCTCTAATCTTTCCGCTAATTCTTCTGACGATATGGAGTAATCACTTTGACCTGCTAATTCTTCACTATTTTTTGTCTCTTTATCTCTTTGTAAAATCGCGAGAGGAAAATACTTCAAATATTTTTCTTTCACACCTCGTTTCTGCAAATCATTAAGAACCTCCTTAGAGGGAACTATCACAGGTCCCGGAAAATTATCCGAAGCAGTCCATTTTTTCCCCAGCGAGAAAACAATAGGGACACTATAAAAGGACTCATTTATTACCAGGGGCAAAGGATTTACATCTATAACCTCAAAGAGTAAAAAAGGTTTTGACTCTTTGCTCACCTGTTCCAAACGGGATAGGAAAAACGATACCATCCAGCGATAAGTCCATTTATTACCTACATTCGCAACAATAAAATTTCTCCATTGCGATAAATAAGGGAATAAACTTAAACCCCTAATTCCCCTACCAGGTTGTATCCAATGAATGATATACCCACGACAAGATAACAAATAAAAGAGTTCTGCACAGTAATAAACCTTCCAATTTTTCTCATATTCCAGCAAGGAAAATGGGCTAATTACATATATTTTTCTCTTCACTTATAGTTTCCTTAATCACCTACATTCTATTAAAAACACATCATTATTAAAATGATATTAGAAAATTTGTATAATTAATATCCAAAAGAAAAATATAACCCTATAAAATATAAAAAACCAAATTTATAGAAGTGGAATAGTATGACAGATACTTTGATTTCTAAAACAATCATTGACAAGTTGCCCGAACATCTACTTAAATCTAATAATCTATACTTTTGTAGAGTTCCCGGAAGAGTAAATTTAATCGGAGAACATACCGATTACAACGGTTTTTCAGTCCTACCCATTACCATAAACAAAGAAGTCCATTGTGTCTTTTCACCTCGCGATGACAATCAAGTCCATCTATATAATGAGAATCCCCAATTCCCACATATTTTTTTCTCTAACGAATTGGATATTCCTCCTTCCCCCACAGGTTCGTGGGATAACTATATTAAAGCAGGTATCGTCGCAATAAACAAAAAATTTAAAATTAAAAAATTTCCTGGCTTTAATTTGTTTATCAATAGCACTCTACCCATCGCAACAGGATTAAGTTCTTCTTCCGCCCTTGTTATCACCGCTTCCCTTGCTTACCTAAAAATAATAGGTAAAGAATTACACAGGGATATATCCCGTTTAGAACTGGCAGAATTGATGGCAGAAGGAGAACACTATGTAGGAACCCGAGGTGGAGGAATGGACCAAACAGTAATACTAAATGGCGAAGCTGGTTTCGCATGCAAAATTGACTTCTTCCCCATTCGCACATCCCTTATCCCTCTATTTCAAGACTATATATTTATTATTTGTGATTCCACAATCCGTGCCCCTAAAACTGGCTCCTGCCTCCATAAATATAACGCGGGTCCAAAATTATGCTCACTTGCCTGCGCCCTTATACAGAGACACCTGCAAAAAGAATATGACATTCCCATAAAAATAAACCGATTATCAGATTTATGGTCCGGCGAATTATGTATGACCTACAAAGAGATTATGACCCTCGCAGAACAAGCCATTCCTAAAGAATACCTTTCGCTAAAAGAAATTGCATACTTACTGAATATGTCTCCAAAAGAAGTCCGAAACCAATGGCTCGGAGAGATGGAAGAACCGGAAAAAGGCTTCCCAATCCGACTTAGAGTCCGACATGTAATCACAGAACATAAACGGGTAGAACTATCCCGAGACGCCTTATTGGCGAACGATGCCTATACCTTCGGAATGCTTATGAACGATTCTCATTTTAGTTGTGCTCAAAATTACGAGATAAGCACCCCTGAACTGGACACACTTACCCAGATAGCACGGAAATACGGAGCCATTGGCTCGCGACTCACCGGTGCAGGATTTGGCGGTTGCACCGTTAATCTCGTACCTCGCGATAAAGTTAATTATTTCATGGAAAATGTTGAAAAACAATACTATCAAAACTATTTAGGTCTAACCTCTGCTCGTGGGATGTTTATTGCTGAAACCTCTCCCTCCGCTTCCTATATAAGCGTAGATTAGGACAAAATAATTATGTTTCTTACTTTTCGGGAACTATATGAAGCACGAGAAAAAGAGTGGCTCTCCCCTCATGCATGTCTCGCTGTAAATTCAAAAGGGAGACAGGAACCCGAAGAAGAAGACCCGTTCCGAACCTGTTTTCAACGAGACCGCGACCGGATTATCCATTCCAAAGCCTTCCGCAGACTCAAACGGAAAACACAGGTATTTCTTGCTCCTCAGGGCGACCACTACCGAACACGACTTACCCACACCCTTGAAGTAGTGCAAATCGCAAGAACCATTTCGCGTGTCCTACGACTTAATGAGGACCTGACAGAGGCTATTGCATTAGGACATGACTTAGGACATACCCCTTTCGGACATGCTGGCGAAAGAACCCTCGACGAATTATCTTCTACAGGATTTAACCATGCAGAACAAAGTCTACGAGTGGTGGATGTTCTGGAACAAAGAAGAGGTAAAAAAGGATTGAATCTTACCTACGAAGTGCGCGAAGGTATACGAAATCATTCCAGAGGCAAATGTATACTTCAGGGAAAACCCTGTCCCGAAGGCATTAGCTGTGAAGCACTCGTAGTCAGTTTAAGCGATGTTATTGCATATATTACACATGACATTGACGACGCTACACGAGCAGGAATCCTCTCCATAAAACAACTCCCCTCTAAATCCATTTCCATACTCGGGAAAACAGCTTCCGAACAAATAGATACTATGGTGCACGGCGTCATTGAAGGGTCTTCAGACGGTAAAATTAACATTGTTCCTGAAATACGGAATGCTATTGTCGAACTACGGAATTATTTGTTTGAAAAACTTTACCCATCTGAACCCATAGCCAGAGAAATTAATAAGGCACAAAGGATAATCCGCGAACTTTTTCATTATTTTATGCAAAATCCTCCTGAAGAAATACTAGAAGATAAC
>FWWL01007428.1_pt1 | contig 14930 bp, 11 predicted proteins | sample 2228331 | NCBI WGS metagenome assembly FWWL01 (sample SAMEA103939775, study PRJEB20133) | metagenome
CGTTAATTTCTGAATTTTCATTTCCTTCAATAAAGACATTATTTATTGAAAGTCCTGAACCGTTTGAAATGTATAGGTTATACATTGTTAGCTTCGAATCTTTTTCGACTTTGATTCTTAAATTTCCAATGTTGTAATCACTCTCGATAACTCGAACGAGCTTTAAATGTCCACCTCGAACTATGTAAAATCTGTTAGTTATCTGAGAATTGTCTCTTACTACAATAACTTCCTCATCTTCTACAATTTTGTAATCTCCAGAAGTTGAGAAAATATCAGTGAGAAGAACGAACTTTCTATCTGAGCCATCAAAATCGAGTTTCTTTAACTCATTTAATCCCTCTGAATCGATCTTTTCGAGTCCACAGTATTTATCGATTTCTGGAAGAACTAATGAATTGAGCCCCGTTCTTTTCCAAACTGGGAAGCTTTCCGACAAATACTCAGCAAGTTTACTCACTCTGTATTCATCAAGCATATCGTTGCCACTTTTAATAAAATTATCTGTAGTATAATCAATTACGTCTGTCAACGGTCTTTTATTTGGAACTATCGCATGCAAATTTTGATGTTGCAACCTTAACGTTTTTTCCATCTATCTCACCTCGTCTATTTCATCCTATTGATGATTCTATTTCAAGATCTACGAGTCTGTTGAGCTCAACAGCGTATTCGAATGGAAGCTCCTTCATAACCGGTTGGATGAAACCTTTAACTATGAGACTTTTTGCTTCAAGTTCGCTAAGTCCTCTGTTCATAAGGTAGAATATTTGGTCATCACTAATTCTTCCAATCTTAGCTTCGTGACCAACGTCGGAGTCTGTGTTGTAAACTTGGATAATAGGCACAGTATCGCTCTTTGATTTGTTGTCAATCATAAGCCCTGTACAGCTTACCGATGCTTTACTCTTTCGAGCGGTCTCTGCGATTTTCAAAAGCCCCCTATAGAACGACCAACCACCGCCGATACTTATACTTCTTGAATCAACGGTTGAACGTGTGTTCTTACCTATGTGAACAACTTTGCTACCCGTATCGATATGTTGTCCAGGTCCTGCGAAAGATATGGAAACATTTTCAGATACAGAATTGTCACCTTTAAGAATGCACATCGGGTAAACCATCGTTTTAAAGCTACCGAAAGACCCCGATATCCAGCTCATCACAGCATCATCGTAAGCAATAGCTCTTTTTATTTCAAGGTTGTACATATTCTTACTCCAGTTTTGCATCGTTAGGTATTTAAGCTTTGCACCTTTTTTGACGTAAACTTCGACAGTACCAACGTGCAAGTTAACAACGTCGTATTTTGGAGCCGTACAACCTTCAATGTAAACAACTTCGCTACCTTCATCGGCTATTATAACTGTATGCTCAAACTGGCCGCCTCCGGGATTGCTGAACAAAAAGTAGGATTGGAGTGGAAGTGGTACTTTTACCCCCTTTGGAACATACAAGAAAGTTCCGCCACTCCAAACTGCACCGTGTAGAGCGGCATATTTGTTGTCTGTGGGTGGCACAAGTTTCATAAAGTATTCTTTGACAAGGTCAGGATATTCCCTAACAGCGGTTTCGATATCTGTGAAAATTACTCCAAGTTTTTTCAGTTCTTCTTTTATGTTTTTATAAATCATTTCAGAATCAAACTGAGCTCCAACACCTGCGAGGTACTTTCTTTCTGCTTCAGGAATTCCTAATTTGTCAAAAGCTTTTTTGATTTCTTCTGGAACTTCCTCCCAAGTAGTAGTCTTTTTAGCATCAGGTTTTATATAAGGTACTATCTTTGATAAATCAAGATCGCTTCTGTCAACTCCCCAGTCTGGTTCATGCCACTGTTCGAAAATCTCAAATGATTTGAGCCTATGTTGAAGCATCCATTCGGGTTCGTTTTTCATTTCGGATAGTTCGTGAATAAGTTTTTTGTTAAGTCCAGCGGGTAACTTTGCAGCAATCTTAGCGTTTACCTGTATGTTGAAATCTTCACGTTTTTTTAGTTCAATAAGCATTTCGTCTATTCTTTCCATATTTTCACCGCCCTTTATTTTACGTTGGCGTAACCAGCTTCTTCAACCTCGTAAGCGAGTTCTTTTCCGTCAGATTTGACGATTCTTCCATCGATGTATACGTGGACTTTATCTATCTTATCTATATAGTTCAATATTCTCGAGTAGTGTGTGATTATTAATAGCGATGTGCCACTCTTTGCGATTCTGTTAATCTGTTCAGCAACGAGTCTCAGAGCATCAACGTCTAAACCAGAGTCGATTTCGTCAAGAATGAGTAGTTTTGGCTTCAAAAAGCTCGCTTGCAAAATTTCTCCCTTTTTCCTTTCTCCACCTGAAAAACCATAGTTGACAAACCTTTCAAGGAAAGATTTATCCATTCCAAGGTTATCTGCAAGCGTTTTCATCTCTTTGTCAAGTTCGTAAAAGCTTCTATCTTCTCCCCACATCTTTCTGTAGGCAACTAAAAGGAGTTGGTCGAGTTTGACACCCTCGATTTCGTATGGGTTTTGGAAAGTCATCATAATTCCTTTGAGTGCCCTTTCATCCGTTCTCAAGTCCTTTATCGATTCTCCGTTGAGAAGAATATCTCCATCGATTACTTCGAATTTTGGATTTCCCATTATAACGTTTGCAAGAGTAGATTTACCAGAACCGTTCGGTCCCATTATTACGTGGACTTCACCTTCACCGATTTGAAGATTTACACCCTTAAGAATTACTTTTTCCTCTTCTTTGAGTTTCGCATAAACATTCTCCATTTCAAAAAGCATTTTCCAACGCCTCCTCAAGTTATATCGTCTTTAGATTATCTACTTAGGTATTCCTAATTTATTATATCATCATCAATAAGAATTGTAAACTCTAAATTGTTGAATTGTTTTTGAAGTGTGTAAACTTTTCTTTAAATTGAGCGAAATTTTGACTTAATGGATAGAGGTTTGATATAATGTATTTGGCATTGAGAAAGGGGGGATGGCATGAAACTATTGAGAATCTCATCTTTAAGATTTAGGGTTGCAGTTGTCTATTTGATTATTTCTGTCTCGGCATTTAGTATTCTATTTTTTGTAAACACGTCTACAACTCAAAATGCGGTCAAAAGAGCTTTGAGTAGTTATTCCCACTTACTTGAAAATGTTGCTCAAGGTTTGAACATTGATACGTTCAAAATTGTGCTTCAGCAGGTGAAGATAGGTACTAAAGAATTTGAAAATATTCACAGTTATCTGAATGGTAAATTAAAAAAACTCTTGGAAGTAAAGTATCTTTACACTGCTGTGCTTGATCTTGAAAAAATGGAATGCAAGATTATCGTTGACGGAACAGATTACGGTCCTGAATTTTCGGATCCAGGTTATGTTGATAAACTTTATGGAGTTAACGCAAAATTAGTAGATATAAAGAAACCATTTTCAACTAAGATGTACAAAGATCCCGACTGGGGAAATCTAATAACTTTTTACTATCCGATAATAGATAAAAATGGTAAATTATTAGCGCATCTTTGTGCTGATATAGACGTTTCGGATGTCTACAGTTCCATAACCCTAAATTCTGTTTTTCTGATAGCTTTCCTTGTATTGTTTACAACAATTTCACTTGGTTTTATATACTACGTTTTTGCAAAATACAACACATTCATTCCAATTCTTGAACAGTTTTCAAACTATGATTTCACAAATCCAGATTCTAAGATAACGAAATATTCGGAAAGAAAAGAGGAAATAGGCATCTTTGCAAGGTCAGTTATTAAAATGTCTTCAACAATAACAGAGCTTCTCAAGACAATACAAACAAGTGCAACGAAAATAGACGATTCAGTTGAGTTAACAGCTAAGAATATTGATACACTCGAGAAAATTGTTGAATTAAACACAACGTCTTCAAATCAATTGCTCGAACAAATTCATACAATTTCCGCTTCAGTACAAGAAACAACGTCATCTGTTGAAGAAGTGACTGCAAGTTCACAGAGTATGATAGAAAACCTCAAAAAACTATCGATTGCTATGAGAGATGTTGTCCAACTCTCTGAAGATGGTGAAAAGACAATAAAAGAGATAGATATTTTTGTAAACAAAACACAGCAAGTAGTTGATACAACAACGAGAAGTGTAAATTCATTGGAGAACAGTGCAAGAAGTATTGAAGAAATAGTCTCAACTATCAACAATATCGCAGAACAAACGAATTTACTTGCGCTCAACGCTGCAATAGAAGCTGCAAGGGCAGGAGAAGCCGGAAGAGGATTCGCTGTTGTTGCTGATGAGATAAGAAAACTTGCTGAAGAGAGTAAAGTGTCAACAGGAAAGATAGCGGAAATACTAAAAGGAATCGTTGTTGATGTTGAAAATACAACTAGACTTATGGAGTCAGTTTCGAATAATGTTCAAGGACTGAAGTCCACATCTCAAGCAGCGTATGAAAAATTCACACAGATAGAAAGCAATATAAAGAGTGTTGCACAGATGATAGAGAATATCTCTGGAAATGCTGAAGAGATAGGTGCTTCAATGGAAGAAGTAAGCTCTGCAATGGATAATGCGAACAAAGCGATGAATGCTTTGACTGAAAAGGTTGAAGAGTTGTCGGATGTAACAAGACGATTAGAAAAAGTTGTAACTGACTTGGAAAAATCGAAAGAACTATTGGAATTTTCAGCAAAAAGTTTGGACGAGAATTTTGGAAAGTTCAAGATATAATTAAAAAAAGCCCTTACAAAAATTTGTAAGGGCTTTTTCCTAATTAAAGTTACTTGATTTTCTTCCATCCCTCATCAGTTTTTTCCCAAGTTTCTTCGATCATTGGGATTCCTGAAAGATTTGTGATTTTGCTCGTAAATATTACTTTATCACCTACTTTTGGTTCATTTAACAAAACTAACTGTGCTTTTGGTAAGCCTGGTGTATTTGTGAGTCGCACATTTTTACTCGGATCACTCACGTAATAAAATTCGTTACCAACCAAGGTAATATTCTCAGAAATCAAGGTCTTTGGATCCATACCTTCTTCTTCGTCAAACTCAACGTATATGTAATATTTTTCATCCCAAATTTTTGATACCTTTGGTGCTTTGGAATCAATTTTTGAAATAGACAATGCGTAGACATTTTCAAATCCTTTTGAGTTCAATACTATTTTCATATCTCCAGAAATTTTTGATGCGTCTTCCACTTCAGTACCTTTTGAGGAAATGAATTTAATCAAAGTATCAGATGGAACTACTTTCAAATTCTTTTTTAATTCCGACACTTCTGTAGGGGATTCAAGTATCAAAGTTCCTTCTTTCAAAGTTCCAAGGTTTGTTCCCAATATTCTTGGTAGTTCTCCTATATCCATACTTAGGTTTATAACAGAGGCTTTTCTGTAATTTTCAAGCTCCTTAGCACCATCCACGTAGGTTTCTTCGGAAATATAAGCCTTTGTTTCAGAAGTTTTCCTGAACTTTACAGCAAAGACCGGATCTTCTTCTTTGAAACCTTTTGGTTTATCAACTAACGAAGTGACTTCGCTTTCAGAACTGTTTATAAAATTCAATAAAACTTTTGCGATCTCGTAATTCCCACCGAAGATATTTTTTGAAGAGTATGTCGAACCTGTAGTTTTTTCAATTATTTTCTTATCCTTTGATAGGATAATCTCGTCGGTTCTTAGGTTAAACTTGTCTCCATCGGTCAAGTAATGAATTTTTACATCTTTTATCCAGAATTTCTCTTCATTACCGGGCTTTGAATACTTTGCATTTGAAACGTCCACGATAAAAACTCCGCTTAGACCCACAACTGTTCCTACACCATCTTTCAAAACAAAAGCGGTTCCTTCATCTGAAGCAATACCAACCTTTTTGCTCATATCTCTGAGGGCAACAACGAATCTTCCAAGCCTACCACGATAATCAAAATGCGAATCTGTAAGTATGTAATCATCAATTAGTCCAAATCCTGGTGTTGCAAGGCTGTTATCAGGTAATTTCGGGTCCAAATATCCAACTTTTGGTATATCTGTAACTTTATAAAATTCAGTTTGGTTGTAATACATAGCGTTGTAAGAAAGTCCAACACCGTAGTTCGGATTACTCATTATGTGCATTCCAGCACTCGTACCAGCTATAACTCCACCTTTTCTATAAACGAATCGAATTGCTTTCAGAATTTCCGTATCGCTTCCATCATCTCTGAGCAGTGCCCTTGCGTGCATAAACTGGTCACCACCAGAAATATATACCGCATCACAACTCTTTATAAGTTCGGCAAAGTATATATGGTCAGCTACAAAATGAGCACTATCTAACGCAACCGGTATAAGAACGGGTTCAAATCCAAGTTCTTCAAGCCACTTCTTGTCAGAACCACCTGGACGTTCATCGTTATAAAATCTGTCGATTATATCAAAAACAGACGGTCTACCGCTATTGATATAAGCAAGTTTGGGCTTGTCTTTTTGAGTTGCTTGTAATATAGCTCCAAAGAAAGCTTCGGCAGCTTTTCCATCGCTTGTGGCTCCGCCACCTAAAACAAGTGTACCTTTTCCATCGCCTATAGGTTTTCTTGAAACGAATGGCATATTGGCTGTAATTATCATTTCAATAGCTTGTGAAATTCCCAAAACTCCATCTTTTCCAACGCTTGCAACATATACATAGTAAACTCCTTTTCCAAACAAATCTCCACTTAGCTCCCTCTGAAGTTTTCTAAAATGAACAGGACCTGAAAGTTCTTTTGTGAAAACTCCTCGATTTTTTCTATCAAGTTCTAATATATCTGATAGAGTCTTATCTTTTAAAAATTTCTGTACATCGAAGATAACATCTCTGGAGAAAAATACAAAGTTACCTACTATCCGCTCATCATCGTGTGAAGAGAAGTTGACCTGATAATTTTCAATTTTGTTACCCGTTCCTGAAAGTTTCACATCTATCGGGAAAGGTCTTATATCGACTGTTTCTTTTGCCATCCCAAGAGCCAAAATACCATCTTTTCCAAGTGTTGCAACGTAGAAATAGTAAAGACCTGGACCAAAATCTTTACCTGTTACTACATCTTTTTGTCCTGTTCTAAATGTGTTACCTGCTCCATCTGCGTATCCAAAATTCGTTATTCTGTATATCCTGTTAGCACCTTTTGTATCCCAAAGTCTTTCAAGTTCTTCAATGCTAAGACTTTTTAAAAATTTTTCCACTTCTTCTTTAGTTTTTGTGGAATACATCATAAGCCAGGCTTGGAAAACTTGTTTAGTTTCCTCCGCATTTACCGGCGGTAAGAATCCTAACTTGAAATCGTTTATCTTATTACCTCTCGAAACTACTTTAATTTCTGTAACCTCAAATGGTTTCTGTGCGAAAATGTTAGTGGCTAAAAGCACCGAAATAAAAATTACAACCCACAGTCCCCTTTTTAGCATACTATCCCCCTCTTTCTTGCAGAAAAATCAGTCTTTTGGTTTTCCTTCGGTATCAAAATACAGATGACACGCTACTTTATGTCCGTCTTTTCTTTCCAAAAGACTCGGTCTTTCAATCTCACATCTTTCAAACTTGTACTGACATCTGTTACTGAACAAACACCCTTGTGGTAAGTTGATAAAAGAAGGTACTTCGCTGGTATCAAGTTTTAGTTCCATCTTTCTTTCTGGATTGGGTGAAGGAATTGAGCTGAAAAGAAGTTGGGTATAAGGATGTAACGGATTCTTTAATACATCTTCCGTTTGAGCTAATTCAACAATCTGGCCAAGATACATAACTGCGATTCGGTCGCTTAAAAAACGTATGACTGAAAGGTCGTGTGAAATGAACATAAAGGTGAGCTTCATTTTCTCCTTTAATTCCTTCAAAAGATTCATTATTTGAGCTTGTACAGAAACATCAAGTGCCGAAGTAGGTTCGTCAAGAACTATAAATTTAGGTCGTGTGATTATAGCTCTTGCGATCGCTATTCTTTGCCTTTGACCACCAGAAAACTCATGTGGAAATCTTCCAATATGTTCGCTCTTCAAACCTACACTCTCAAGTGTTGAGACTATCAATTCTCTCTCAGCTGTCTTAGGCATCTTTTTGTGAATTCTAAGCGGTCTTGCCAAAATATCGTAGACAGTCATTCTTGGATTAAGAGAAGAAAATGGGTCTTGAAAAACTATTTGAATATCTTTTCGCAACTTTCTGATCTCGGTTTCTTTGAATTTTGAGATATCTACCCCGTCAAATATAATTTTCCCAGAATCTGGATCTAAAAGTCTTATTATAGTTTTTCCGAGCGTTGTTTTTCCACAACCTGACTCTCCAACAACACCCAAAGTTTCACTGTCTTTGATCTCAAAAGATACGTTGTTTATTGGTTTTATAACATATTGTTTCCCAAAGGCTTTTTTTCTCACTTTGAAGGTTTTAACTAAATCTTGAACAACTATCATTCTCCATCACCAACCTGATATGGGTTGAAACAAGCGACTGCGTGTTGCTCGTTTACAAACCTATATTCAGGAGCTTGAATATCACACTTACTCTGAACAAATCTTTCGCATCTTGGATGATATCTACATCCTGTAGGTGGTTCTATAAGGTTCGGAACACTTCCGGGAATCACGTTGAGACCTTCAACTTTTTCTTCAAGTGGTGGTATAGCTTTCAAAAGTCCTTTCGTGTACGGATGCATCGCTCTTTTAAATATCTCTTCCTTTGAACCGTATTCTACAACATACCCTGCGTAAAGAACTGCTATAAAATCGCATATCTGGGCAACTATACCAAAATTATGAGTGATAAGCATAACACTCAATCCGAGTTCTTCATTCATCTTTTTAATAAGTCCCAAAATCTGTGCCTGAATAGTAACGTCTAATGCGGTTGTAGGTTCGTCAGCTATTAACAACTTTGGACCGCATGAAAGAGCCATTGCAATCATAATTCTCTGACGCATACCACCTGAAAGTTCATGTGGATATTTGTAAAGAACACTTTCAGGATCAGGCATCCTTACAAGATTCAAACTTTCTATAGCTTTTTCTATCGCTTCGCTTTTTGAAACATTCGAATGCACCATTATTACATCAGTCATCTGCTCACCTATCGTTAGAACGGGATTAAGTGATGTCATCGGTTCTTGGAAAATCATTGAAATCTTTTTTCCTCTGATTTCTCTCATCTCTTCTTCACCGAGTTTTGTTATATCGGAACCATCGAAAAGAATCTGGCCACCAAGATATTTTCCTGGTGGTTGTGGAATAAGTTTCATAACGCTAAGCGCTGTTATTGATTTTCCACTTCCAGTTTCGCCAACAACTCCTAATATTTTTCCTTCTTCAAGCGAGATATTTATTTCTTCTAAAGCTTTTACAGTTCCTTCTTCTGTCTCAAAATACAGTCTCAGTTTTTTTATTTCGAGTAATGCCATTACTATCACCTATCTTTCAGTCTTGGATTTAGTGCGTCGTTAAGACCATCACCTAAGTAATTAAAACCCATAACGGTCAAAAACAGAGCGAGTCCAGGGAATATTGCCATATGTGGGGCTATTTCAAGATAAACGCGAGCCAAAGCCAAGTCAGTACCCCATTCTGCTTCAGGTGGTTTGACACCAAGTCCCAAAAAACCCAATCCTGAGATTGTTAATATTGCAGTAGCCATTCTCATAGTAGCTTGGACTATAACTGGTGCAAGCGAATTTGGAATAACATATCTAAAAAGAATCGAGAAGTCTGATTCACCAACAGCTTTCGCAGCTTCAACATATTCGGTAACTTTAACAGTTAATACAGAAGAACGAGTAAGTCTTGCAAATTGTGGAAACGAGTATATCGCTATCGCTATAACCAAATTCAACTTTCCTGGTCCAAGAACCGCAACTATTCCAATTGCGAGTAAAGTATCCGGAAAAGCCATTAAAATATCCAAGAATCGCATCAATATTTCATCGACAATTCCACCAAAGTAACCTGCAACTGAACCTATTAGTATTCCTAAACCTGCAGATATAAAAACTGCTGAAAGCGAGATTGTTAATGATGTTCTTGCACCGTAAAATATTCTGCTCAAAATATCTCTTCCAAAATTATCTGTTCCAAACGGATGTTTAGCTGATGGTCCTTCGAGACTTGATATAAGATCTTGCTCGTAAGGATCGTAAGGTGAAATGAATTTGGCAAACAAAGCTATAAATATAAAAATTGAAACAATAACAAGTCCAAAGATAGCACCTTTATTTTTTTTGAGCCTTTTAAATATAACAGAAATTGCATTTTTCGCCATTTTAACCTCTCCTCAACCTTGGATTGATCAAAACATACAGTACATCGACTACTAAATTTATCAAAACAAATGTTACTGCTGCGGTCATAATTCCTACTTGAACGACAACATAATCTCTTGAAAATATCGAATCAACGATGTACCTTCCAAGTCCGGGCCAGCCAAAAACACTTTCGGTAAGAACCGCACCACCCAAAAGATACCCAAACTGCAAACCTATGACTGTTATGATGGGTATCAACGCATTTTTTAGAACGTATCTGTATATCATCTTTCTTTTTGGAATTCCAAATGCTTTTGCAGTTCTTATGTAGTCTTGAGTTAGTACTTCAAGAACACTTGCACGTGTTAATCTTGAAATTATAGCAGAAACGGAAAATCCCAATGTAAATGCCGGGAGTATTATATGCTTTATTGTTCCAGTGCCACCTGGAGGTAGTATTTTTAGATAGACTGAAAATAACAAAATAAGTAATATACCCAACCAAAAAACTGGCATCGAAATTCCAACCAAAGATATTCCCATCGCCAAGTTATCAATCCAGGAATTTCTTTTCAAAGCGGAAACTATTCCAAGAGGTAAACCAATCAAAACTGCAACGACCATCGCCATTACTGAAAGTTTTATAGTATTCCAGAATCTTGGCAAAACTTCTATCATAACAGGTTGATCTGATTTAATTGAACGCAAATCTCCTGTGAACAGTCCCGTCATAAATTTTAAATACTGTTCTGTTAACGGTCTATCAAGAGCATATCTAACCCTTATCGATTCAATATCTTCAAGTGTTGCTCCTTCACCAGCTATGATTCTCGCAGGATCACCTGGAAGAAGTCTCATCATCAAAAAAGAAATAATTGATACTCCAATAATAATCGGAATGAGTAAGAGTAGTCTACGAATTATAAATTCTTTCATTTTCAACACCTCTTAAAATTGTATTTTTGGAAACAAGGTGTGGCGTAACCGCCACACCAAGTAAGGAGTGATTATTTATCTATCCAAGCGTATTTGAGGTTTATGCTTTCTGTTGGCATTGACCAAAGATTCTTAATTTCTTTTCTGTAGACTGCTATGTTCATCATGTTATAGAGGAAAATCCAAGGAGCGTCTTTAACTATAATTTCTTGAGCTTTCTTGTAGTAATCAAGTAATTTTGTTCGATCTAATTCTGTACCAATCTTGTTTATAAGGTCATCAAGAACAGGATTCTTGTAGAACGTATTATTATCACCCGTTCCATTTGGTAAGTAGTTGTCAGAATGGAAGAGTGGATAAAGAACCCAGTGGCCTTCAGCAGTTGAAGGAGACCATCCAATTAAGAAAAGGTCATAATCCCAATCAGCTGGATTGTTAGAGTAAAGTTTGTCAAGGTACGTACCCCATTCCATAGGTCTAACATCAACCTCAACACCAACTTGCTTTAGCATTCCCTGAACTGCAACTGCTGTCTCGTAGTCGTTTAGGTATCTTCCTCTTGGAGTGTAAAGTGTGAGTTTTAGTTTCTCATAGCCAGCTTGTTTTAAAAGTTGTTTTGCCAATGTAGGATTGTACGGATAACCACCTGTTGAATGATAACCAAATAGCATTGGAGACATCGGAGAATCGCTTGGTGTAGCAAAACCTCTCATTATTTTGGCGCTTAATGTTTGTTTATCTATTGCGTAGTTCAGTGCTTGTCTAACTCTTACATCTTTGAGAGGTCCCCTTTCACAGTTTATACCGATATAAATGACTCTCAATCCATTTTCAGCTCTGACTACCAATTTTGGATCGTTTTTAAGAGATGGAACAAGTGCTGGCGATGGGTTGAACATAACATCAGCAGCACCAGAGCGCATCTGTGTAACTCTTGTAATATCATCTGGAACTATTGTAAATACAATTCCATCAACATAAGGCATACCTTTTTGCCAATAATTTGGATTCTTTTGGAGTACTATTCGTTCGCCTTTTTTCCATTCTTTAAGAACAAATGGTCCTGTTCCAACTGGATTTCTTCCCATCAAGGCACGATCGTTACCGTATTGTTCGATTGCTTTTGGTGAATAAATACCACCTGCTCCGTGAGCTAACCTGTTGAGGAACGAAGAGAAAGGCTGATTTAAAACAAATCTTACCGTGTGTTTGTCTACAACCTGAATTTCTTTGATAATTCCTCTGTAAAGTCCTGTTCTTCTAAGTTTGCTATTCAAAACGTACTCAAAACTTTTTTTAACTGCGTCAGCATCGAAATCCGCGCCATCATGGAATTTGACACCTTTTCTTAAGTAGAAAGTGTAAACCGTACCGTCGGATGAAATATCCCACTTTTCTGCAAGCATAGGTTGAATGTTAAGTTTTTCATCGAGTTCAACCAAGTTTTCAAATATCAAGCCTGCAACAGTTCCACTGACATTATCAGAATTATCAGCCGCAGATAAAGAAACCGCATCAGCACCTATGACGTATCTTATCGTTCCACCATACTTAACCGCAAAAACCGAAACAACTAACATTACTAAGACGACAACTAAAAATACCTTTTTCATCCTAAATCCCCCCTTCACGAAAGGTGTGGAAAGACTAATCAACTTATACTAACGTTACCAGAATATATATTTTAAAATCAAGTTTTGTATTTCATTCGCATATTGTGAAATCATCAGCTGAAAATGAATAGTTAATAAATTCTTAAGTATACTCTTTTTTTCTTAAGTATACTTTAGTATGATTACTATTATTTTACGAAAATTACATTTTGAAACAAATTGTGGTAAAATGATTAAAAAAGTAGGTTTATGAGGAGGGACTTAAATGTTCAGAAGTGAAGATTGGTTAAATCCTTTAATTAAACGTCCTTCAATATATTATGAATTAAAAAAGCTTTTTAATCCAGATATGTTTCAAGGTAGTCGTGCTATAAAGAATTATTTTGAAGGTTGGTATTTTAAGGTTGTTAGCGAAAACGGAGATTTTTCGAGTGCGTTTATTCCCGGAATATCAATTGTAACCAAAGAACATCCAGAAAATCATTCTTTCGTTCAAGTAATTGATGGTAAGACAGGAAATAGTTTTTATTTTAGGTACGCTCCTGATGAATTCAAATATTCTCCAGAAAGGTTCGAAGTCGCTATTGGACCAAATTATTTTTCTACTGAAAAAATAATCTTAGATCTACTTGACAACTCAAATAAAATCAAGGGTGAATTTGAATTTTCAGGTCATTCATTTTTTCCTGTAAAGATAATTAAGCCAGGAATTATGGGGTGGTATCGATATCTTCCGTTTATGGAATGTTATCACGGAATAGTGAGCATGAACAATACTGTAAAAGGTTACCTTTATGTGAATGATAGATTTTATCAAATACAAAAAGGACGAGGATACATAGAAAAAGATTGGGGAAAATCAATGCCGAAGGCTTGGATATGGTTGCAAACAAATAACCTCGATGAATATGGAGATTCATTTATGTTAAGCATTGCAACTATACCGTATCTCGGATACACTTTCTCAGGGTTTCTTGGGTTTTTATTGATAAAGAACAAGTTATACAATTTTGGAACGTACACTGGAGCTAAAATCAAAATGCTTGATTATGGAAAGGATTATGTATACGTTGAAATCCTCTTTGCCAAAACACTTCTCAAAGTTAAAGGTCTAAGATCAAAAAAAGGAGAACTAAAAGCGCCTCTCTCTGGATCTATGGAAAGAACCATTCACGAAAGCATAGACGCGGTTATCGAGCTGAATCTTTATGACAAGCAAGGCAATCTCTTATTTTCTGGAACAGGTAAAAACGCCGGTCTTGAGATAGTTGGAAAAATAGAGGAGTTGGTTTTTCAGTTTTAACCACTTTCTTCACCTCCTCCGTTTGTATTTAGCAAATATATTATATACTCCAAATCTATTCTTTTTTTCACTTTCTCGTCTATCTCACATTCAAGCATTCTTTCGTACGGTGTTTTTGGCTTATTGTATATTTTTCTTGCTTTTCATTTTTCTAGCTCTTTGCCTATCAATTCTTGGGTAGTTATGAAGTAATTATATTTTTTAAACTCCCAAGAGAAATATTTTTTACGTTTTTTTACGTTTTCGATTGCTCTTTTGTTGTAGCCTTCAATTCACAAGCTACTCTCAATTCTTCTACATATTCCTTAATCTTTAGATGTATTTTTTCTGCACATACATAGTTTACTAGTTCTAATACTTTTTCAATTATTGCTATCTCTTCATTCCCATATTTGGTGGTCTTCCTTTCTCTTTTTCAAAGGCCTATTTTCAGATTTTAAAAAGTTTTTCCTCACAAACCTTCTGAATCTTTTTTTTGAGCAGTCTCACGCTTGATACCAGGTCTTTTACAGTACAAGTCAATAATTTTGCTCTTTTTTGACTTATTTGTGGTAAAGTACTTATGAGCGAATTTTTCCACAAGCATTTTTTCAAACTCCTTTAGGTTATTCATTTTGATACTACCTCCCGAGAGCGATGAGTTCTCTGGGGTATTTTATACGAATTTTCTTTCACGGACAATATTTTTTATCTAACCAGTCCTTTTTCACGGATATTTTTATTTATCTATCGCGAGTTGGAAAATTTTATATAAAAGCATGGTATAATAATTAAAAAAATTGAAAGATAAAACTCCGAGAGGTGTTTCGATGAGAAAAGGTTTTACACTTACTGAAGTTCTTATTTCGCT
>FWWL01007429.1_pt1 | contig 14925 bp, 8 predicted proteins | sample 2228331 | NCBI WGS metagenome assembly FWWL01 (sample SAMEA103939775, study PRJEB20133) | metagenome
AAGGAACAGGAGTTGGCGCGCCAGCGGGAGGCAGAACTCCGCAGGGACAAGGAGGAAGCCCGCAGACGTGAAGAAGAGGCCCGCAGGCGTGAGGAAGAGGCCCGCAGACGTGAAGAGGAGGCTCGCAGGCGCGAAGAGGAGGCCCGCAGGCGCGAAGAAGAGGCTCGAAAAGAAAAAGAGGAGACTCGCCTAGCTGCTTACAGATTTCAGATAGCATTGGCGCGCTCACTGCTAAAACAGGGCTTACCCATTGAAGAGATTGCTCGAGCAACCGGCCTTGGAGAGGAGGAGGTAAGGGCGCTACAAGAGGAGAAGTAAGTCATGCATTGCTCAAGAGGTTGTGTGTAAAAAGTCAAAAGCCACCTTAGTGGCTATTAACTTTTTTCCCAACCTCACCCTGCACGCCTCTTACCCTTCGGTGCACTCCATAATGCTGCAGGCCAAAATCCGTTTATCTGCGGCGCTTTGGCCAACCTTGCCCGAACTTTGCGCACCCAAAAAGGGCGTACAAACCAGCATGATACAGCGCTACGCGCCCGCGCAACATTCACACAAAACAGCTATGACACTACAGTTCCCTCGCCTAAACGAGTCCCTTCTTCCTCTTTTCGTGCTCCTCACCTCGGCCCTTTTTGCCCAAAAATCAGCTTATCAGGTGGTGCGCTGTGGCGCCGTCAGCCGCTCCGCATCTATCAACCACATCTACGTAGATGCTGACAATACCAAGTGGGTGTCGAGCAGCACAGGGTTGCACCGCGTATCTGCGTGCGATCTGGGTACTCCTGTGTCTCTTAGCCCAGGAGAGCAGAGCGCGCTGCAGTTCGCTGGCGGAAATGCCGATGTGCGCTGGACGCCCGAGGTACTCCAAATGGTACTTGGTCTTTCGCCCATGGTTACGGCTGCCTACTACGACAGCGACCGCGATTGGCTCTGGTTGGGTACGGAAAAAGACGGCCTCTTCCAACTTAGCACCAAACCGGCTTTCAAGCTATTAGCCAAGTTTAATGCCTCAAACACCAAACTGAAAACCAACACCATCACGACCATCTTCCGAGACCGCTCTGGGCGCTACTGGATAGGCACCGACGAGGGCATGCTCGTTGGGACGCCAGACCGTTGGAAAGTAGAATTAGAGGGTTACAACGTGCAGCGCGTGCGCCAACTCGGCACCGACATCTACGTGCTGGCCGATGGTGAATTTTGGCTGGCCCAAAACGGCCAGCGCTGGCAACCCATCAATGTCAAGGAAAAGGCTCTGGAAGGTGAAGCCGAAGATTTTGACCTAGACCAGGAAGGAAACTTGTGGATACTCTCCCGTATCGTCAGCCGGTACAGCTTGCTTTCCGACGATTTCGAGGTGTTCAGCGGAGCGGAGTATTTCACCAGCGAATATGGCCTGTGTATCGCTGCCGACGGGGAGGGTAGCATCTGGATAGGCACCGACGACAAAGGCATCTACCTCATCAGCAAAGCCTCCGCACTGCTGGTCAATTGCACTGTGGAGCAGGAAGTTTCCTGCGAGGGGAATGGCGATGATGCTATCGTGCGCGTGAACGTCAGCGGAGGCGCGCCACCGTATCGGTACGCTTGGTCTGATGCCCAGCTGCAAGGCCCCAACCCGAAAAACGTCGCGATAGGCTCTTACACCGTTACCGTTACGGATGCCGCCGGAAAGTCGAAACAAGGCAAGGTTACTGTAGAGGACAAGCGCCTGACAGCAATGGCCGAACAGCGCAAGATAGAGAGCGCCATTGGAGCCAAAGACGGCAGCGCCGAAGTAAAGACCCGTGGGGGCACCCCTGAGTTTCGCTTCAAATGGGATAACGGCGAGACAACTAACCCTGCCGTGCGCCTTTCTGAAGGGCAACATTCTGTAACCGTTACCGACAAGCGCGGCTGCAGTGCTGTAGCCACTGTTACCATTGCGCGCAAGATAGAGGCCCTCACGGCGCGCATCGAGGAAACGGCACCCATCCCGTGTTTCGGGGGTAATGCCATTCTGAGCGCACGCGTAGAGGGCGGAAAGGAGCCTTACCAGTATGAATGGAGCAGCCCCAAGTTCAGCGGTGCCCAAGTGTCGGGGGTAATGGCCGGCACCTACACCCTCACAGTAGTGGATGCCCTTGGAGGGCGTACGGTAACGAGCATTAACGTATCACAACCAGCCACTTTGAGCGTTGTGGCCACGCAACAGGCACCAGCCATTCTGAACCAAGCCAACGGCCAAGCCCAGGCCACCGCCCGAGGCGGTACCGCACCCTACACCTACACCTGGGACAATGGCGAAACCACTGCTACTCCCACGGCCCTCACAGCAGGCGAGCACAGCGTTACCGTCGTAGATGCTAACGGCTGTACCCTGTCGGCAAGGGTAGTCATTGATGAAAAAATACCGGCCCTGTCGGCTACCATTAAAGAGGCTTACCCGATAGAGTGTTTTGGCGGCAAGACTAACCTGGATGTGAGTGTGGAGGGCGGGAAAAGCCCCTTCCAGTTTGCTTGGAGCGCCCCCGAGTTGGTAGGCTATCAGCCGGAGGAAGCCATTCCAGCGGGCACTTACACCGTTACGGTAACTGATGCCGCAGGCAATAAGACTACAGCCACTCGCACCGTCCGACAACCTGAGCCGCTCAAAGCCGCCGTTACCTTGACAGCACCAGCAGCTATCGCCAGCGCAGACGGGCGCGCTATAGTAAAGGCACAAGGCGGCACTCCTCCTTACCAATATCGCTGGGATAGCGAAGAATACACCGAAGAGGCCCGGCGCCTTTACCCCGGCCCACACAAGGTAACGGTAGCTGATAACAACGGCTGTGAAATAGAGGTCGAGTTCACGATGACGGAGAACATCCTGCCCTTGTCTATCCGCATCGAGGAGACAGGCAAGATACCCTGCGCTGGCGGCACCACCAGCCTGCGCGTAGATGTGCGCGGCGGAAAACCACCTTTCGAGTTCGTCTGGGCCCAACCCGCTCTCAAAGGCCAAACACCAACAGGTGTGCGCGCCGGAGTATATCAGCTCGTCGTCGTGGATGCTGCCGGCGGACGTACCTCCACGGCCTTCCAGGTGCTCGAACCAGACAGCCTGAAGGCCATGGCCAAGGTCATGCGCACCGCAGACCCTGATCAAAACAACGGCAATGCGCGGGCTATCGTCTCGGGCGGGACACCACCCTACCAGATCCGCTGGCAAAATGACGAGATTGGCGAAGATGCCGTGCGCCTTGGCGCGGGTACCTTCAACTTTACCGTAACCGACGCCAACGGATGCACTACGGCAGCTACAGTAACCATCGGAGAAACGCTGCTGCCTCTAAGTGTCAACATCTCCGAGCTGGTACCCATCCCCTGCCACGGGCAAAAGGGTACGCTGCGGGCGCACACCAGCGGCGGCGTAAGGCCTTACAACTACAAGTGGAGCACCGGACTGCAAGGCGACCAGCCAAACAACGCTGGCCCGGGCATGCACATCTTGACGGTCACTGATGCACGCGGCAGTACCGCCTCTGCCTTCATCGAAATCAAAGAGCCGCCAGCTATCATCCCTTTTGCTGTGTTGCAAGCACCGGCCAGCACGGGCAAAAACGACGGCAAGGCGCGCGCCGAGGGCCGAGGCGGTACCGGTAAACTCTCCTTTGCCTGGGACAACGGCGAAACCACGGCCGTAGTCAGTAACTTAAGCCCTGGCCCACATACCGTTACGGTAACAGACGAGCGCGGATGCTCCGCCACTTTCACGCTCGAAGTTCCCGAAAACATCTTGCCCCTGACCGTAAACATCGAGGAACTCAGCCGCATACAATGCAGCGGCCAAACCACAGCCCTGAAGGCAACCATTGCCGGAGGCAAACCTCCCTATCAGTACAAATGGAGCGAGGCGGGCTGGAGTGGCTTAGAAATCAAGAACGTATCTGCAGGCTCTTACACACTCACTGTTACAGACGCCCAGGGCACTACCCAGGCTGCTGTCGTCATCGTCAGTAGCCCACCACCCATGGAGGTAGAGATTACACGCATCGTAGGCGCCACTACAGAGCGCAGCACTGATGGCAAGGCCACCTTGAAAGTAAGCGGTGGAACGCCTCCTATTACCATCATCTGGGATGGTGGGGAGAACACTCCCACCGCCTCCAAACTCAAACTCGGAACGCATACTGTAACTATTTCCGATGCCTTGGGCTGTAGCCTCGTCAAAAACGTGGAAATCAAAAAGCGCATCTTGCCCGAGCTGAACGCCGAGGTGTTGCGCAGCGGCCAAACCATCCGCATGGAGCAATTGCGATTTGAGGCCGATAGCTTCAACCTGACGCCAGAGTGCCTGCCCACGCTCGACGAGCTGTACGACTTCATGGAGGAAAACGGCAACGTGGTCATCGAGATAGGCGGGCACACCAACAACATCCCGCCTGATGAATTCTGCGACCGCCTCTCCACGGCGCGCGCCAAGGCCGTGGCCGAGTATCTCATCCAGAAAGGCATTGACCCGCGACGCGTTACGTACAAAGGCTACGGCAAACGGCAACCTATTGCGAGCAATGCCACGCCAGAGGGCCGAAGACTCAACCAGCGCGTCGAGATAAAGATATTAGCCCTCAAGCGCGAGTAGGATGCTCAGCCCATGCGCGCACGCTTAGCCATCCAGGTCTGCAAGATGGGCACAAAGCCGCGGTTGATGTCGGCCTCCACAAAGTCAATGTGGTATTGGAGGCAGCGCAGGCGCAGTTGTTCGGTGAATTGAGCCACTTGGCGGGTGTAAAACGCCTTCACCTCGGAGGGTTGCAGCCGAACCTGCTCGCCCGTTTCCATGTCTATGAATAGGTATGGGCGGTTTTCAAACTCAAAGTCGAGCTCATGTGGCTTGTCGGCCACGTGAAAGAGAATGACTTCGTGCTTGTTATGCTTGAGGTGCTGCAAAGCTGAGAAGAGACCATCAGCTTCCTCTGGGCGCTCCAACACGTCCGTAAAGATGACCACCAACGAGCGGCGATAGATGGCATCGGCCACGTGGTGCAGTGTGCCAGCCACATCCGTGGCGCGATTGAGCTGCGGGTTCTCGATGCGCTCTGCCAAAAAGGCAAGCAACTGCTGGTAGTGCTGCGTGGTGGACTTGCAGGCTGTATTAACCCGAATAGCGTCGTCGAACAGCGTTAGACCAAAGGCATCGCGCTGCCGCTTGAGGGCATACATCAGGGCTGCAGCGGCCTGGGCAGCAAAACAGAACTTGTTTTGATATTTGTATTTGCTGGGCTGGCGGGCGTCCCAGGGGTAATACATGGTGGAGGAGGCATCCACCACGATTTGACACCGCAGGTTGGTTTCTTCCTCGTAGCGCTTCACGAAGAGTTTGTCCGTGCGCGCGTACACCTTCCAATCAATGTTCCGGGTACTTTCGCCCGTGTTGTAGAGGCGATGCTCGGCAAACTCTACCGAGAAGCCGTGAAAAGGGCTGCGGTGCATGCCTACGATGAAGCCTTCTACTACCTGGCGGGCGAGCAACTCGAGGTTGCTCCCCAAGGCGCGGATTTCCTGCTGTTGTTCGAGAAAATTTGCCATGTTGGGCCGAAATTGAGATGGGCAAAGGTAAGCGGGCGAGGCTTTACGGCTGGCATGAAGCCACTAATACACAGCGCCAAAAAGCAGAAGGCAAAACTGGAGGCGAAAACGGCATTTCCCCTAAAAAACACTGCCAGAAAGGCATTTGCCCAAAAAAGCGAGGATGCTTCGTGCGGGTTCATTCCTCTAAGGCACTGCCGCAGTATTTGCAGAACCGAGCGTCGTCGTCGTGTCCTTCCGCACCGCAACTCGGGCAGGCTTGCGTGTTGGTGGACTGATGCCGCAGCATTTCCATAGTAACCACGCCAGTGGGTACGGCAATGACGGCATAGCCCAAAATCATCACTACAGCAGAAAGAAAGCGCCCCAGATAAGTCTGTGGCGTGATATCACCAAAGCCCACGGTGGTCAGGGTTACAATGGCCCAGTAGATGCTGATAGGGATGTTTTGAAAAGCCGGGTTGGAGCCGCCCTCTACGACGTACATCACAGCGCCAATTACAGTAACCATCAGCACAACGAATAGCATAAATACAATGATCTTCCCACGGCTTGCGCGCAGTGCCCGCACTAACAGACGCGCCTCGCGTACAAAACCCACCAGCTTGAATACCCGAAACACCCTCAGCAGGCGCAATATCCGAATGGCCAAGAGCAACTGTGCGCCAGAAATGAATAGGCTCAGATAAGTAGGCAAAATGGAGATTAGATCCACTACGCCGTAGAAACTGCGCGCATACAGCCAGGGCTTTCGTACGCAATACAGCCGAAGGAGATACTCGATGGTGAAGAGGATGGTCAGTACCCATTCAATCCCATGGAACCAATCGGCGTAGCGCTCGCCCAGCGAACGGACACTCTCCAAAATGACCACCAGCAAGCTAATGACAATGGCTACCATAAGGGCCAAATCGAAAGCCCTGCCCGCCGGCGTATCGGCTTCAAAGATGACGGTGTGCAGTTGGCGGCGCAGGCGCTCGCTTCGGGAAAGGGAAGGGCGTTCATTCATGATAAGATTTGAGCTTTTTAGCAAAAGTACGCCTGTGAGCATCAGGCTTCAACCTGCGAGAAGCGCAAAAAGTACTGGTCTGGAAGGGCTAGTGTCTAAGTCGAATGCTGCCGTTTGCAAGTTGAGCCAGTAAAGGCCATCCGGGACAAGGTCAGGCACAAAGATCATTTCGGTGATAGTGCTCTGGCTGCGCACAGCGTGTGGGTACTGCCAGAAGGCTCGATGTGCTGCCAAGGCGCCGCCATCTTCCTCGCGGTCAATGGAGGGGAGGTCAATAAGCAGATGCTGTACGCCGTACTCGGCCAGCAAGGCCGCGGCTTCTGGTTGTAGGTAAGGGGGGTTAGTTCCAGAATATTGTCGGCGCCGCTTATCGGGGTTGTTTGGGAGGGTACGCACAACCAACGCCTCGGCTTCGCCAGGAGCAAGTACCTCTTCAAATTGTTCGCGCTTCAGTATGCGTTCGCCGTCGTCCTGCCGCTGCGGGTAAAGGCTGACGACCTTTGCCCAAAAGTGAAAGGTGCGCAAGCACTCATGGAGCACATAGCGTTCTTTGGCAATGTGGCCTACGCACTCGGTGTGTGTGCCGTTGCCGTGAGGGTTAAAAAAGACGTTGAAGAAATTGACCGGCCCGCCGGCCGCAGTACTGCCGACAAAGTTGCCCGCTCGTACGGGGGTGAACGAAGCCAGTGGTGCCCAAAACGCATTGGGGTTGTTGGCTCCATCCCGTAAAGGGATTGAGAGGTCAATACCAGCCCTCAGATCAACGCAAAAAGTTTGATTATTTCGATGTAGTTGTAGAAGCATGTAGATATTGCAAAGTCTCGGGGAGCGCCGAGCCAAAGGTCAGCGCTCCCCGAGGTAAAGACAAAATGCAGGGTTTATTTTTTCAGCAAATAGCTTTCGTAGCGGCTGTGGGCACCGCTCAGGCTGAGCCGATATGCTCCAGCTGGCAAGTCGTGAAGTTCAAGGGTATGCGTCCAAAATCCTGCAGGCTTGGAGGTGGTTATGGCGCGCACCTCTGTGCCCGAGGCATTCGTCAGGCGGATGAGCACAGGGCCAGCCCAGTCAGCGTCCACCTCGAAGCGAACCAGCTCATGGGCTGGGTTGGGCATGAGGCGTAGGGGTTGCGGGCGAGCGGCAGGGTCAAACACACCAACCGTCTGAAACTCATAGCAGCCTTGGTCGGGGAAGTCATCCCTTGGGTTGTCATCCAGGTCCGTAGTCGGTACATCGTTACCTGGTACGCCTTTGTCAATGCAGGGGCTGCCGGGTTTGAGCCGATAGTCAATGAATAGGGGGTCAACAAAGAGTGGGTCTAATCCTTGCTGGTCATTGGTCTGAGTGAATACGGAAGAAAGCGATTGATCTCCACAAAGATTACCTCCGTTCGATAATACTGTAGGATTGCCATCTTCAATCTGATAGTCATTGCCAACATTACCAAATAGGATATTGTTGCGCAAAGAACACAATGCAGTTCCTGCACTATCTTGCCATTGGGCAATTCCTCCACCAATGGGAGCTATATTATCTGCAAAAGTGCAATTGACTGCCCTGATTAAAGAAAACTCCCCCGAAGCATTATTACAGATGGCTCCCCCTGCACCTCCGGCACTCAAGTTATTATTGGAATAGAAGAGACAGTTGTAGAGTTCTACGTCGGCATTGTTAATATTAATACCAGCAGCCTGACTGTTAGCAAAATTGTTGTTGAACACCGTGTTTCGCGCGACGAGCACGGCCAAATTGCTCGTATCATCAGAGAAGTTGATGGCACCACCCACTTCTGCGGCATTCAACAAGAACTCGGAATTCTGGATAGTAAGTGGCACACCTGCCGATATGTTTACACCACCACCGTTTACCTGAGCATTATTACCGACAATAGTAGAATGAACGATTGTGAGCCGAGATCTAGGGTTTTGGACAAAAAGCCCGCCGCCAAATCGGGCTGCATTGCCCTCGATAAGGCAGTTGCGCACCGTTGTGTTTGCCGTAAATGCCGTAGAGAAGGCTCCTCCGCTGGTAGCCGCTTGGTTGCCTCCAAAATAACAACTATCGTAAATGCCTACAGTCCCAGCGGCATAATTGGCTACAGCAGCGCCAAAAGTAGCCGTGGCCCCCTCAAACCTGCAGTTGGTAATAGCATAGAGCGTAGAGTCTGCATTGTGAATGTGCCCACCACTCGTAGTTGCACTGTTTCGCCGAAACGTGCAATCGCGTACTTCATAATTCGCCTTGAAGCTGTAAAGAGCTCCACCTCGTGCTGCCGATGTGCTGGCTCCGGGATTGACGCGATTATCTTCAAAAATACAGTTTTCGATAATATTTTTATGTCCAGGCACTTTATCATTGAGGTAAATGCCACCTCCCAGATGACCACCGTTATTTTTGAATGTACAATTTCGAATGACACCTGTTGTTGCCGCATTAAATATGGCGCCACCTGTGGCGACATTGGAGGTATTTACCATGTCAACAGCCACATTATCCTCAAACACACAGTTTTCTATCAGATACGGAAAGATGCCATTTCGTCCATCGTTATACATGCCTGTGTAATCATTAGAGCGGTTGCCCTTAAACAGGCTGTTGCGCAAGGAGAAAGAGGTCTGCCAGATATACATGCCTGCACAGGGTGTCTGTCCGGCGTCGTTATTCAAAAACTGACAGCTGTCCACTTCCATATCAGCACAGGTAATAGCGTACAGCACGCCTCGAATAGTTTTGCTGTCGCGAAAGATACAACGGCGTACTACACTCCCTCCGGCGAGGTCGCGGAAATAGATACCCGAAGCAAGTAGCGAAGTGTTGTTTTTTTCAAAGATACAGTCTTCCACTATGATGCCACTGGCTGCAGGGACTACAGCAGCCAGCCCACCTCCTGTGTCAGCGCTATTATCGGTAAACAAGCAGTTTCGCACTGTTGCCTTGGCAGTGGCTAAAAGCCCGCCTCCTCGGCGCGCCAGATCAGGAACACTTGCACCAGCCTCCGTATGACCTCCGGAGATGGTAAACCCGTCTATGATGGCGCGCGCGTCGGGGTCTGGTATGGCTACGACTTCGATCACGTGCACGGCATTGTCAGAGCGGTTTTGGTTGAAGGTGCCCGGAATGTCGTCGCCACTCAAGTCTCCAGAAAGGATGGTGAGGTTGGTTGCCCAATTGCGGGCATTAAGAGTGGTTTCAGTGCCAGCAAATCCGCCGTAGAGCGCCACACCAGCCTTCAGGAAGAAAGGCTGATTGGCCGCTACGGGCTTATACGTACCTGCAGCCACCCATACCTGGTCGCCAGGCTCAGCCGCCGCCAAGGCCGCGTTCAACTGGGTGTACGCATTTTGCCAGGAAGAGCCGTCGTTGTTGCCTGTAGCACTGGCTCGCACGTAAATGACTTTTTGCCCATACACTACAGAGCTAAAAGTCAATAAGAAGAGTAAGAGTAGTAGTTGTCTCATTACTTAAAACGGTTTGGTGAAAGAAGAAAAGTTGAACGAAAGTGCTGATACGCTATGCAAAGTTAACCATAATATTAAGAAAGACTCTTTATCGAAATAAGATTACACGGCCCTGGACACGAGGATTAGGTTTTGACTCTACCTTTTGGGTAATACCCATTAACTCAACCCTTAGTACCTTCCAAATAGGTAAGCCGAGTCATAAAGCAAAGCCCAAAGAGTATGTTTCCTGTTCTGGATGTAAAGACACTATCCCTTGTAGGCCTCACCAAAAAAGAGTTCGCCCAAAGGTTGGGCATCAGCCCGGCAACCCTCCGAAGATGGGTGAAAGCAGCAGGTATCAACTACACCCGCCGCTTACTCTCACCTGCCCAGCAACGAGAAATATTGGAGGCATTGAAATGGCGCAAAAAGACTTGAAATGGCGGGAAAAAGTGCTTTTTAATGTTCGGAAATCTCGTTTCCTTTGCTTTACAATTTAATGCGTTGAGTTGCAGAGGAGGTTGGACTGCCGAAAAGCCTCTCCTAAAAGAGTAGGCAGGGCGGATGGCGAAAAGCCTCACGAGTAGCCGGTAACTTCTAAAACATCTTTATCATTATTATGAGATTGTTTTTGCTGCTTTGCCTCGCGCTTTCTATGTTCCCTTTGCAAGTAAAGGCAGAGGCCATCTCAGCACACCGCGATAACGACTACTCTGCGCTAATGTCAAGTTTAAACCCCGATTTAGCTGGGGTATGCAGGTGCTTCTGTATTCTTTCTTCGGATGAACAAGTACCATGTGTATGGTGCTCTGCGTGTATAGAAGTTGTGGTCTGCGTTAGGGGAGACTGTTCTACGCCAGAAGGAGCAGAAGCAATGGCACGAGCTCTGTGGGCAGCTCTATGTGCAGTAAGCCCAGCTTGCTGTTATGTGGTTACTCTTAGAGAATAATTACACATGACGATTTGAGAGAACATAGGTTTTGTTCCTGTTTCTTAATCAAGGTCTTTAAGGCTTATGCTTAGTAAAACTTTTTAGAAAGTCTTTGCCATTGCACACAAAGGAGGTGCAGTGGCAAGACTTTTTTAGAATCATCTAAAATTTAGTTTCTATGGCACTCTCACTATTATCCCGTTTTCACAGCACCATTTCTGTTCTATGCATTTTTGCGTTTGCAAATGTTTCCAACGCTCAGTTGGATAGTGTGCCTATTGGCAGTGTTGTTTATAACCAACAAATCTCCCTTTCTGGAGACAAGGACAACAATGGTTTTTCTATCTTGCTATTCAACTCGCAAAACTCAGTTTATATACACGGCAGTACACCACCGAATACTGTTGTTGAAAAAGGTGATGAACAATATGTAAGTAGGGTAACCCCGGGAGACAAGGAAGGCTTTCCCATCTACAAAGACCACGTAACGAGGAAGGCTTATGCAAAAAAGACAGCATCTGGTTTAGTGGATCACCGATGGCTCATCACTGTAGATACTTTTGGAGCCATCGAATGGGAACTCCACCCAGAGCGCAAGATGTTCGGCGACTATGAGTGCCGCAGGGCAACAGGCATCTTCGGCGGGCGTCATTACGAAGCTTGGTACACACCAGAAATCCCTATCGGTAGCGGCCCGCACAAATTAGGCGGCTTGCCAGGCCTCATCTTGGAAGCATATACAACAGATAATAAAGTGCATTATCAATTTGTAGCTCTTGAACTGGGAAAAAATACCCCAGGAGTCATAAAAATGCCCTCTGGCCAAATGACGGATATGACCTATGTTCAGTATATGAGGAAATCGGCAGAGCGCATGAAGGAACTCGAGAAGGCGTTTAATGCTCGGGGAGATGGCTTTACCTACTCTTTTGATGTAAGCAGGGATACCATAGAGATATGGGAGGAGAAAAAATAGTTTTGCCGAATGGCTTACCCGTGTACTAAGGGGTTAGCGGGCAAGACAGAAAGAGTTTTTCTCAATTTCAATCACTATGCTGTATGCGAAGACTGGGGAGTTGCAAGAATGATACGGAACATAAAACACACAGACCTTATAGTTATTCTGACACTGCTTTGCTTTAAAGGCAATGTATGGGGGCAGGCAGTGCTAAGAGGGATCGTGCGCGATACATCAGGGGAGGCTGTACCCATGGCAACCATCACAGTGAGCTCGTGCTCAGAAGAGCGCGTATTAGGCTATACCTATGCCGATGCCGAAGGTCGGTATCAGTTATCTTTTGACGTCTCAAAAGGCTGCGATACGTTGGTATTTACCGTACGCGCTCTGGGTTTTCAGTCACAGACAGTGGTCATGTGGGCGCATGCGCTTCCCGAGACATACCATTTCACTTTAGCAAGCCGTCAGCTCCAGGAAGTGGTTGTGCGCGCTCGATATGCGCCCGTCGTCCGAAAAGGAGACACAACCGAATATCGGCTGGCATCCTTTTCTGATAGCACGGAAGTAAATATTGAAGAGTTGTTGCGCAAGTTGCCTGGATTTGAGGTATCAGATAACGGCCTGCTCTATGTCCGAGGAAAGCTTGTAGAGCGAGTAATGATAGAAGGAGACGACCTCTTCTCTTACAATTACTCCTTGGCCACACGCAATCTTAGGGCAGACATGTTCTCTACAGCACAACTCATCGAAGGCTACCAAGAGAACCCATTGCTGAAAGATCTGATGTCTTCCGAACGCTTGGCACTCAACCTTACCGTTCGAGAAGACCGCAAGCTTCACTGGTCAGGCACCGCTACAGGTGGCCTCGGTGCTGGAGGCTACGCCAGGTATCACGCTCATTTAAACTTATTTACTATAGGAAAACAGGAGAAAATATACTTCATTGGGAGGGCTGATAATGCAGGAAAAACCTCAATAGGCGACCTCACTGGTACTTCTATTGTCAATCCTTTTGATGCCCGACAAAGCATCCAGCAAAGCACTATGCACATGAGGCCACTGCAATTAGAGTCAGTACCTACCACCATGGGTATGCCGAGATCCTTCACACTGCACAATCGAACGGCTACGGGTTACTACGGCCACGTGCTCCCAATGGGGCCTCTCAAAATGAAAATGGCTGCCTGGGCTGGAGTAGAGCGGCTCGAACAAAACGCGTATTCCGATAGCCGATTTTTACTCGAGTCAACCGAATTGTTACTTACTGAACGTACGACCACCCAATGGAAGCGGCAGACCTACCACTTTCATACAGAGGGAGACTATTACTCTATTGACTTGAAGCGTTCTCTTCGATTTTTTGCTCGTGTAGATGCAGAGCCTCGACAACAGCGTCAGCAGGCCACTCGTCAGGAGGCTCAGTTGCCCTCCTTCGAAATCGCCGAACACCAACAAGTGAAACCATTCGCCAGCTATCTCGCTGCAGAATACACCCATAAAACAAGCCAAAAGAGCCTAATTCAGATAACTATTCGTCAGGATTATAGGAGGCATAACTATCTTTTAAATGGGCAGAACGACTATTACTCGCTGTTTTTTGGCATAGATGAAAGATTTCGAAAACTTGTACAACAGTCTGAACAAACCCAGCAGAAAACCCACTTTTCCGCCCAGTTTGTGAGTAATCATAGTGCCTTTGAGTGGATGGCAGAGGTAGGAGCATATTGGAATGGCTGTTGGCTCAATACAACCATGATATTGCAAGACACCACAGGCAGTAGCACTTGGCAGCCCACTCCTGATGCACCCTACGCGGAAGCATTTGGCATGTGGAAAAATCGCTACTATACCCAAGTACAAGCTCGGTACAAGCGCGAGCGGTTTAACTTGACTACTCGGCTCTTGGGCGGTTGGCAAATAGTCAACTTTTTAGAAAAGCCACAGAAAGAGCAGATCCTAACCCTATGGCAGCCTCAAATCCTGACCTCATATCAGGCTGGCCTTCGCTCAACTATTACAGCAATGTATACGTCGCAGCCTCGCATGCCTGATGTTACCCAACTATACCCGGGCTATCGCTTTATCACGGCAGGTGCTTTGATACAAGGACTAACCGATCCAAACTGGATAGTCAGCCACCAGGCATCTCTGCGTTACCAATGGAAAAATGACCCTAAGATGTCGTCTTGGAGTCTGTCCTTGAGCTGGTTTCACACAGATAATCAGTTGGGGGTCAGTCATATAGTGAACCCTTTCCTTCAGATACGAGACCTCTTCCGACCTGTAACTCATACAAACTATAGCGGAACAGGCAGTATGGAGCGTTATTTTTCCAATATCAGCTCGAGATTACAATTGAGTTTTGGATATCATTTTACACAAGAACCGATGCGTGTCAATAGCGAGTTGCAGCGTAACATAAATACCCATACAACCCAGGCACAGTTTTCTTATGGAACAGCCTTTGACGGGTGGTTCAACTTCTTCCTAAATGCGCACGCCCTGCGCTCAGTGTCGGATAACTTCACCTCTTCCACCCTGCGAGGTAGGGTGTCATCCCAAAGCTGGATGTCTTCTGCCGATGTGGTTATCAAACCTTCGAACGTTTTTAGAATGAAATTTACCCTTACAAATATCTCTACACGTACCAGCGAGCAGCCTTACAACGCCCTTATAGCGGTCAATGGCGAAGTTTTTCTGCGTCTCCCTAAATGGCGTAGCGATGCTTACTTGTTGCTTAACAACCTGCTGGGTACTCACCGCTTTGAAAATGTTTTTACAAGTGCCTTCTATGAGAGCCGTTCAGGGCTGGTTACCACTCCAAGATTCGCGCTACTTTCATGGGCATATACTTTCTAAAGGATCTTGTCTCACAAACCATATCACGACTTTCTAAACAGCAACAGCCTGATAATTATTACTACCTGCTATGTGGATGGATCCCAACACAGCCCTCACCAAAAAAGAGCTCGCCCAAAGGCTGGGCATCAGCCCATCAACCCTCCGAAGATGGATGAAAGCTGCAGGTATCAACTAC
>FWWL01007430.1_pt1 | contig 14924 bp, 16 predicted proteins | sample 2228331 | NCBI WGS metagenome assembly FWWL01 (sample SAMEA103939775, study PRJEB20133) | metagenome
CCGCGGTGGCCGAGCGGCTCGGCCTGGGGTTCCCCGCCCGGACCGTCGTCCTCACCGTCGAGATCGCCGAGCCCCCCACGCTCGGCGCGCCGCCGTCGCCCCCGGTGGCGGCGGCGGTGCCCGAGCTCGTCCGGCGGGCCCGAGCGATCCTCGAGCGGTGGGCCCTGGAGGAGGCGGGATCGTGCACGACCAACACGCCATCGAGGAGCTGATCGAGCGCCTCTCGTGCCTCGAGGACGTGCGCGAGGTCCGGGTGCGGGCCGGGCCGGTGTTCGTCCGGGGGTCCCTCGAGCAGGCCTACGCGATGCGCACGGCCGGGACCCCGCTCGAGGGTTCCCGCCTCATCGTGGAGGAGCGCCGGGAGGAGCGCAGCTGCGAGGCCTGCGGGTCCCGCTTCGAGGTCTCCCCCGAGGACGTGGCCGGCCACGCGGTCCTCTGCCCGGCCTGCGGGCAGCCCACGTCGATCGGGGGCCTCGCGACCCTGGAGGTGATCGGGATCACCTGGGGGCGACCGTGACCGCCGCGCCCCGGGCGGCGGAGGGACGGAAGGTCAGCCCTCCCCGCACTCCCGCTCGAACCACGCGCTGATCCGATCGGAGGCGGCCTGCACCTTCGGGTCGTCCAGGATCTTCGCGGCCCTCTCGAGGGCGGCGAGCTGCTCCGGGGTCGGCACCTGGCCGGGCTCGATGCCCGCGGCCTCCAGCTCCTGGAGGAACCGCTGGTACGCGCGCACGAACACCTCGACGTCGTCCCGGATCTCCTCGGGCGCCGCGGCCGCGAGCGCCTCGAGGGCGGCGCTCGCCTCCTCCTCGGGCGCCACGCCCGCGCTCGCCGCTGCCACGGCGGCGGCCCACTTCGCGTAGAGGTCCACGCAGGTCTCGGTCACGCCACCGCCCGCGCCGGTCTCCCCGGCCGGGCCCGTCGTCTCGACGGGTCCCGTCGGCGACGGCTCCGGCGAGGAGGGCTCCGTCCCCCCGCCGCCGGTCGAGCCCCCGCCCCCGCACGCGGCGACGAGCAGCGCTCCGACCAGCGAGATGACGACGACGCGCGAGATCCTCACCCGACCAGCCCTCCTCGACCACGCCCCGCGCGGCCCGGCCGGAGCCTAGCACGGGACCGACGACCAGGCGACCACGGCAACGGTCCCCCGGACCGTCTCACGTCCGGAGCAGGCGCCCTAGCCACGCGCGATCCTCCGGCGGGATCCGCTCCACCTCCACGATGCGATCGAAGTCCGTGTCGGGGCTGATGATGGCCCTGATGCCGTGGTGGACGCACGTCGCCACGTGGATCAGATCCCGGGCGCTGTGGTGCGGGTACCGACGGGCTAGGCCGGGCATCAGGGAAACGACGTCGTGAGTGACGGCGAGGACCGGGGAGAACGCATCCACGACCGCCTCGGCGAGTTCAACCCCCTCGGCCCAACGCTCGGTGCGGGAGAAGCGATGGAGGATCTCCTGGACGACCTCCGCCGACGTGACGGCCTCGAGCCGATCCGCCTCGACCAGGCTCAGGACCTCGCGGCACGGCTGCCTGAGCCGATGCTCGCGGCCCGCCGCGTACATGAACACGCCGGTGTCGACGAAGACGGCTATCGGGCCGCCCCCCGGATGATTTCCTCCTCCATCGCCTGCCAGTCATCGACCGGGAGGCGGAGAGCCATGATGACCTCGAAGGCTTCCTTCCGCGACCGCCGCCGCGGGGGGAGGTAGCGGTCGATGGCCTCTCGGACGAGGGCCCCCACGGACACGCCGCGCTCCGCGGCCAGTCGCTCCAGGCGCTCCCGCTGCTCGCGGGTGAGGAGGACCTGGGTTCGAACTTCGTACATGCGCATACGATACTATGCGCATAGCCCTCGCGCTCACGTCACGACGAGCGTGCCGACCATCCCCGCGGCCCGGTGCCCCGGCACCGAGCAGAAGAACCCGTAGCTGCCGGCACGCTCCACGGTGAGGGCGGCGGAGGCCGTCTCGCCCGGGCCCACCGCGAGGGAGAAGCCGAGCGCGGGGATGGTGAGGTCGTGGGGGAGCTGCCCCTCGTTCACGAGCACGAGGTTCACCGTCCCCCCGGCGCGCAGCTCGAGCACCGAGGGCGAGAAGGAGAACTCGTCGAGCTCGACCCGGACCTCCTCGGCGCCGGGGCTCGGGCTCGGGGCCACCCCGCCACCCCATCGCGCCCACGAGGGGCCTCCGTGCATCCACCGGTGCATCCCCCACCACCAGGGTTGGGCCTGCGGTCGGTACACGGCCGCGCCCCGGGGGATCCCCCGCCACGGCGCGGCGGCCCCGAGGACCGAGAGCCCGAGGATCCCGACGAGCCCGATCGCCACGAGGGAAAGACCGAGCCGGCGCGGGCCCACGGCTACGAGCCCCCCGACTCCAGGACCCGGCGGCGCTCCTCGTACTCCTCGCGGTCGATCTCACCCCGCGCGAACCGCTCGTCGAGGATCTCCAGGGCCCGGCTCCGCTCCCGCCGCGGCTCCGACGGGGCGGCGCTCCCGCGCACGAGGAGGACGATCCCCACCGCGATGAGCCCGAGGAACACGAGCATCCCGAGGCCCATCCCGAACCCCCACCATCCGCCGTCCCAGGGTCCCCACATCATGGTCGCTCCCTCCTTCCGGTCGGCGCGCTGGTCGCGCGGCGGGCCGCCTCCAGTATGCGCCTACACGAAGTGACTGGGGTCGGGGTTCGTCCCCGGCGGCCACCCCGGGTAGGTGTCCCCGGGGTAGTCCCAGGGCGTGCCGTAGCAGGAGGTGATCCTCGGCGCCGGCCGCGCGTCCCGGCGCGGGTTGCGCCGGAAGTCGAAGACGTGCTCGAAGTTGTGGCTTCCCGCGATGCGCTCGGTGAGGTACGGCAGGCCCCAGTTGTCGGCGATGAACCGCAGCGGCGCGCAGAGGTCGGCTCGCGCGTGATCCACCATCCCCTTGGCCGCGTACGGCGAGATCACCAGGCACGGGACCCGGTACCCGTACCCGATCGCGTCCACCACCGGCGGCGGGACGTGGTCGTAGAGGCCGCCCCACATGTCCCAGGCGATGAAGATCGCGGTGTGCTCCCACCCCGGGCTGCGCATCACCGCGTTCACGATGCTCGCCACCCAGTTCTGCGCGAAGCACGTGCTCTCCGGCGGGTGCCCGGAGAGCTCGAACCGGGGCGTCACCCAGGTGACCGCGGGGAGCCGGTCCGCCCGGATGTCCTCGACGATGCGGTCCACCGGGCGGATGCGCTCGGGCCGCCAGAGGTCCGTGTGGAACACGCCCGCGATGGCGGTCAGCGCGTTCCAGATGTAGCCGGGCTGGTAGGGGCTCGCCGAGTAGTAGGCCCAGGGCACCCCGATCTCCTCGAGCTGCTCGGGGACGCAGCGGAAGTTGAAGCAGGTATCGTGCTTCGTCACGTTGCCCTTGTCGTCCTTCACGAGGACGAACACGTCCTCCCCGACCGCGTCGCACCCCCAGGACTTGAACGTGCCGTGCTCGTCCTTGCGGACCTCGATGTTCTCCGGGTTGTCGAAGACGCCCCCGGACTGGCCGGCCACGAAGAACAGGTGGTTCGGGTAGGAGGGGCCGCCCACCGAGCAGTAGAAGTCGTCGCAGAGCACGTAGTCCCGGGCCCACTGCCAGTACACGGGGACCTTCGACTCCTCGTGGTACGTGTAGGCCCAGGGGTCGCCGAACTGGCCGATCGCGAAGCCGTCGTACGTCCCCCCGTTCACGCTGTTCAGGAAGGCGGCACGGTCGTGCGGCAGGTCCCCCGGGAGCCAGTGGGGCGAGGGCAGGAGCGGCACCTCGCGCCCCCACTTCAGGCCGACCGTGGAGCCGTTCGCCCCCGGGAAGGTGGCGAACAGGTTGTCGAAGCTCCGGTTCTCCGGCATCAGGTAGATCACGCGCTTGATCGGCCAGCGCGTCTCGATCGAGGTCACCGCGTCCGTCATCGTCCGCGAGGCGACCGGCCGCTTGCGGCGGCCCCCGGTGCACGCGTACAAGGTCGCCCCGGCGATGGCGAGGGAGGTGGTGCGCAGGAACCGGCGGCGGGAGAAGAGGGGCGAGGGGCCGTGGTGTGAGCGCTCCCAGGTCGGGTCGAGGTCCCGTCCCTCGACCCGCTCGCGACCCTCGGCGGGCTCCGTCGGGCCGTGCACGATGGGGAACGTAGCAAGGCGAGGGCTCACTGACCATGCGAGGATGGGGCCGATGGGGCCCGTCCGCGCGCTCCCCCACCGCTGCCGAGCCGAGGTGCTCTCGGCCGAGGAGGTCGAGCGGGTCCGCCGCGCCGCCCTGGCGATCCTCGAGCGCACCGGGATCGCGACGAACAGCGATCGCCTCCTCGCGCTCATGGCCGACCACGGCCAGCGGGTGGACCCGGCGCGGCGCCGGATCCGGCTGGACCCGGCCTTCGTGGCGGAGCGCATGGCCCTGGCGCCCCGGCGGCTCACCCTGGCGGGTCGCCGGCCCGAGCTCGACCTCGAGCTGGATGGCACGCGGGGCTACCTCTCGCCGGACGGCTGCGCCCCGCAGCTCCTGGATCCGGCGACCGGGGAGCGGCGGGCCTCGACGAAGGAGGACCTCGCCCGCATCACCCGGCTGGCCGACGCCCTGCCCGAGATCGGCCTGCTGTGGCGCTCGGTCTCGGCGAACGACGTGCCGGCCGAGGTCCGGTCCCTCCACGAGGTGGAGGCGCAGCTTGGGAACACCGCGAAGCACCTCCAGACCGGCGCCGGGACCGACGGCTGGAGCGCCCGGGGGGTCGTCGAGCTCCTGCGGACCGTGGCGGGCGGCGCCGAGGCCCTGCGCGCCCGGCCGCTGCTCTCGAGCATCCAGTGCGTGATCAGCCCCCTGTTCTGGGACCGGGGGCCGGTGGAGGCGATGGCCACCTACGCCGAGGCGGGCGTGCCGATCTCCATCGTCTCGATGGCCATGGCCTGCGCCTCCGCCCCGGCCACCATCGGCGGCCTCGTGACGCTCACCGTGGCCGAGGTCCTCTCGGGCCTCGCCATCCTGCAGACCCTCGCCCCGGGAGCCCCGGCCATCCTCACCGGGTACCCGGCCACGATGGACCTGCGCTCGGGCGCCCTGAACCTCGCGGCGGGGCCCGACGACGCCTTCGCCGAGATGGCCTGCACCCAGGTGCTCCGCTCCCTCGGGCCACCCTGCGCCACGGGCCTGTTCAGCAGCGGCGCGAAGCGCCCCGGCTGGCAATCGGGCGCCCAGGGCGGCCTCTCGGCCGCGCGCGCCGTGTTCTCCCCCGCCGACCTCTACAACGGAGCGGGCGGTCTGTACGCGGCCAACGTCTTCTCACCGGTGCAGCTCGTGCTCGACGCCGAGCTCTTCGGGATCGCCGTCCGGTGGGCGGAGGGGCACGCGCTCGACGAGGAGCGCCTCGGGCTGGAGGTCATCGAGCGCGTCGGGCCCGAGGGGCACTTCCTCGGCGAGCCCCACACGCTCGCGCACATGCACGAGCTATGGCGCTCGCGGGTCCTCGACGACACCTCCTGGGAGGAGTGGGAGGCGGCCGGCGAGCCGGACGCCGTCGCCCGGGCCGAGGCCGAGGCGAAGCGCCTCCTCGCCGAGCACGAGCCCGAGCCGCTCCCCGAGGACGTCGAGCGCGAGCTCGGGCGGATCGTCGCCGCCTACGAGACCGAGGCCCTCACCCGCCGCTGAGGAGGGCAGGCTCGATCCCGAGGAGCGAAGCCCCACCCCCGCGGAAGCCGCAAGCCTCCTCGCCGATGGGTTGACCCCTGACGCGTTCAGCCGCTGAACGCGCCGGCTCGCTCCGCCCTCGGGCGCTGAGGACGATCCTCAGCAGGACGCCGCCGTCTCCAGCTCGGCCGCCACCTCCCGCATCACCGTCGTCATCTCGTCCAGCCGATCGGCCCACTCCGCGAGCTCGGCCCGCCGCGTCGCCCGCAGCTCGGCGAGCTCCGCCGAGAAGTCGGTCTCGCCGGCCCGTCCCTTCTCACGGATCGCTGCGTGGACGTCCCACAGGTCCAGGTACGGGGCCAGCTTGCCCTGACCGCCCCACGCGAGCTTCGGGTAGTCGGGCGCGTGGTGCGACATCTCGACCTGGAAGGTCTCCCGCGAGAGCAGCGACGCGTACCAGACCTGCGCGACGCTCCACAGCCGCCAGATCGCTCGCCTCCACTCGCCGCGCCGCAGCGCGCCGATCGCCTTCGACAGGTACAGCGCGTCGTTCTGGACCTGTTCGTGCGGGTAGATCGTCTGGTCCCAGGCCGAGAGCGCCGTGAACCCGGTGAGGGACCGGCGCGCCGCCTCTCGGATCGCGTCGTTGAAGCAGGCCGGGTCCGTCCCGCCGCGGGTCGCGACGGTCTCGAGCCATGCGGCACGCATCCGCGCGAGCGCCGCTCGCAGCCACGCGTCGCGGTAACCCCACCGCTCGAGGAGCCGATCGTCGAGGCTCGCGGTGAGCGTCTCCAGACGACGCTCGAAGGAGAGCGGGAGCCGGGCCCTCGCATCCAGCGCGAGGAGCAGCCGCACCTCCGCCTCGAACACGGGCGCGAGACCCTCGAAGTCGATGACCTCGACCGTGTCGAACTGCGTGTGGTACCGGTAACGCGAGAAGGACGGCGGGAACGAGGCGAACGTGAGCGAGGGCACCCCCGCCGCCCCGAACGTCCAGGCCTCGTTCCACGAGTAGATCTCCTCGAGTCGGTAGGGGTTCACGAGCAGCTCGCCGGCGCGGCGGAGCTGCCGATCCACGAACGCCCACAGCTCCTGCGTGACGTGCACGCGCAGCTGGTACGGCGGCGCATGCCCCTCCCAGTTCAGGAACGCCACGGCGTCGGTCTGCCACTCCGGGTGCTCCTGGGTGATCCGGTACCACGCCCCGTACAGCCAGTCGTAGTAGGCGTCCGCGATCCCGTACTCCTCCCCGGTGTGGGTGGCGAACACCCACGTGTAGCGGGGCCGGAAGCCGCTCTCTCGCACGGCCTTGGCCAGGGCGAGCACCATGGCCACGCCCGAGGTGTCGTCCACCGCCCCGAACCACCACGCGTCGTGGTGGGCGCCGATGACGATCACCTTCCCCGGGACCTCGGAACCGGGGATGACCCCGATCGTGTTGTATCCGGTCGCCCCCTCCTCCACGGTCGCGTTCAGCACGACCCGCGCGCGGAGACGCTCCCCCGCCCGGAGGCGCTCGACGAGGCGCTCCGCGGCTCTCGTGCTGATCGTGACGAAGGGGAGGCAGTACTCCAGGTCGCACGTCGCGTCGAAGCTCCCGAGCGCACCGTCGGCCTGGTAGTAGGCCCCGCCCGGAGGCGAGGCGATAACGAGCGCATCCGCCCCGTGGGCCTTCGCCTCGTAGGCGATGTGGTTCGGCCACATGATCTCGGCGTCCCACCACGCGAGGACGATCGCGCCGGTGACGTCCGCGTCGAGGCGCTCGTAGTCCCGCGCTCGTCCCTTCCCGACGAACACCAGACGCCCGGCCACACCCTCGGGGCCGGTCCCCTCGACGCCGCCCAGGGCACCGGCGGGCAGCGTCCGGTCCCCGACCGTGACCGAGGCGCCCTCGAACAGCCACCCGTCACCGACCACCGGCTCGAGCGCCACGTCCTCGAGGCCGAGCGTCTCCATCTCCTGCGCGATGTACTGCGCGGTCTCGAGGTCCTGCGGCGTCCCGAACGCCCGGAAGCCCAGGTCCGTCGAGCCGATGGCCGTGAGGTCCTCGATCACCTGCCGGACGTACCCCATGTCCAGGTACGCCAGCGGATCGCCCCGCGCCCTCGCCGGCTGGGCCGCGAGCATGCCCGCGAGCAGCGCGGTGGTGGAGAGCTCGGCCACGATGCGGATCCAGCGCCGTTGCATCCGCACGCACCCCCCCTCGGGTCGGGCCGGCCGCGTGACCCCCACGGGCTCCCGACCCGACACCGATACGTGCAGACCCCGCGGCGGTCCCGTCCAGGGACGAAGGTCCCTCCCGCAACGGGCCCCGGGCGGCGGGTCAGCGGCCCAGGGCGGCGAGGAAGGCGTCGAGATCGGGCTCGACGTGGTAGCTCGGCTCGAGCGCGCCCTCGAGCGCCTCGACCGTCTTGTAGCCGTTGCCGGTGATGAGGGCGACGGTCTCCTCCTCGGGCCCGATCACACCCCGCTCGACGAGGCGCTTCAGCACCGCGATGGTGACCCCGCCGGCGGTCTCGGTGAACACGCCCTCGGTCTCGGCGAGGAGCGTGATGCCCTGGATCACCTCGGCCTCGGTGCAGGCCTCGATCACGCCGCCGGTGGTGCGCGCGGTCTGGATCGCGTAGGGCCCGTCGGCGGGGTTGCCGATCGCGAGGGAGCGGGCGATCGTGTCCGGCTTCACCGGACGGACCTCGGTGGTCCCCGCGGCGAAGGCCTGGGCGACCGGCGAGCACCCCTCGGCCTGGGCCCCGCTGATCCGGTAGGGCTTCTCGGGCACCGCGCCGATCGCGACGAGCTCGCGGAAGGCCCGGTGCACCTTCGTCATGAGCGCGCCGGAGGCGATCGGCACCACGACGTGGTCGGGCAGCCGCCAGCCGAGCTGCTCGGCGACCTCGAACCCGAGGGACTTGGAGCCCTCGGCGTAGTACGGGCGCATGTTCACGTTCACGAAGGCCCAGGGCAGCGCGTCGGCCACCTCCGAGCAGAGGCGGTTCACGGCGTCGTAGTTGCCCTTGACCGCGACGACCTTCGCGCCGTAGGCCTCGGTGGCGAGGATCTTCGCCCGCTCCAGGTCATCCGGCACGAACACGTAGCAGGGCATCCCGGCCTTGGCGGCGTGCGCGGCGGTGGCGTTGGCCAGGTTCCCCGTGGAGGCGCAGCTGATCGCCTCGAACCCGAAGGCCCGGGCCATCGTGATGGCCACCGAGACCACGCGGTCCTTGAAGGAGTTGCTGGGGTTCACGCTGTCGTCCTTGATCCACAGCGCGCGCAGGCCGAGGCGCTCGGCGAGGCGATCCGCCCGCCGGAGCGGCGTGAACCCGGCCCCGAGGTCGACGCGCTCGACGCCCGGCCCGCCGGGGAGGAGCGCCTCGTACCGCCACAGCGAGGCCGGCCCGGACTCGACCTGCTTGCGGAGCTCGGTCCCGTCCAGGTGCTCGAGGTCGTAGGCGGGCTCCAGGGGCCCGAAGCACTCCTCGCAGATCGTGAGCGGCTCGACCGGGTAGCGCGCGCCGCACTCCCGGCACTCGAGGGCCGCGGGGCTCGTGATCGTGGCCATGGGTCCCTAAGGGTACAGGCCGCACGCCAGACCGTGCAGGGCCCCTTCGGCCGACGCGAGGGGTGTGCGCGGCCTCAGCCGGTGACGGCGCCCCGGGAGGCGGAGCCGACGAGCTTCGCGTACTTCGCCAGGGCCCCTCGCTCGTAGCGCGGCGCGGGGGGCGACCACGCGGCGCGGCGGCGCTCGAGCTCCGCGGGATCCACGAGCAGGTCCAAGCGCCGGTTCGCCGCGTCGATCACGATCTCGTCCCCCTCCTGCACGAGCGCGATGGGGCCGCCGACGAAGGCCTCGGGCGCCACGTGCCCGACCGAGTAGCCCTTCGTCGCGCCGCTGAAGCGGCCGTCGGTGATGAGCGCCACCTGCTCGCCGAGACCGGCCCCGGCGACGGCGGCGGTGACCGCGAGCATCTCGGGCATGCCCGGCGAGCCCTTCGGGCCCTCGTACCGGATCACGATGACGTCGCCGGGCCGGATCTCGCCGCGCGTGAGCGCCTCGAAGGCCGCGGTCTCCGAGTCGAAGGGCCGGGCCCGACCGCGGAACTCGAGGGAGGCGGCGCCGGCGATCTTCATGACCGAGCCCTCCGGCGCGAGCGACCCGTAGAGGATCGCGGTGCCCCCCTCGGGGTGGATCGGCGAGGCGAGCGGCCGCACGACCTCGCCGTCGGGGGCCGGGGGCGCGAGCGTCTCCAGGTTCTCGGCGACCGTCTTGCCCGTCACCGTCATGCAGTCGCCGTGGATCAGCCCGGCCTCCAGGAGCTCCCGCATGACGACCGGCACGCCGCCCACCCGATCGAGGTCGCTCATGACGAAGCGCCCGGCGGGCCGCACGTCCACGAGGTGCGGCGTGCGACGGCTGATGCGGTCGAAGTCATCCAGCGTGAGCTCGACCTCGGCCTCGTGGGCGATGGCCAGGAGGTGCAGGACCGCGTTCGTCGAGCCCGCGAGCGCCATGACGACCGCGATGGCGTTCTCGAACGCCTCCCGGGTCATGATGTCCCGCGGCAGCGGCCCGCCCTCGGCGACGAGCTCGGCCGCGCGCCGGCCGGACTCGCGGGCGAAGACCTCGCGCCGGTAGTCCACGGCGGGCGGAGAGGCGCTGCCCGGCAGGGACATGCCGAGGGCCTCGCCGACCGCGGCCATCGTGTTCGCCGTGTACATGCCGGCGCAGGAGCCCGCCGTCGGGCAGGCCGCGCGCTCGATCGCGAGGAGCTCCTCGTCCGACAGGGAGCCCCGCGCGTGCGCGCCGACGGCCTCGAACACGTCCTGGATCGTGACGTCGCGCCCCGCGTACGTCCCGGGCAGGATCGTGCCCCCGTACAGGTAGACGGCCGGGAGGTTCAGCCGGGCCATCGCCATGAGCATCCCGGGCTCGGACTTGTCGCACCCCGCGATGCCGACGAGCGCGTCCATCCGCTCGGCGTGCATCACCAGCTCGACGGAGTCGGCGATCACGTCCCGGGAGATGAGGCTCGCCTTCATGCCCTCGTGCCCCATGGCGATCCCGTCGGAGACGGCGATGGTCGTGAACTCGATGGGCACGGCCCCGCCCTGGCGCGCGCCCTCCTTGGCGAGCGCGGCGAGCTTGTCCAGGTGGTAGTTGCAGGGCGTGACCTCGTTCCAGCTCGAGGCCACCCCGACCTGGGGCTTGCCGAAGTCCTCCTCGGAGAAGCCGACGGCCCGGAGCATCGCGCGCGCCGGCGCGCGCTCGGGACCCTCCGTCACCTGCCAGCTGCGCGGCCTGCGGTCGGGACTCATGGGGCGCGACCTCCAACGCTCGATGGGTGGCCGCACGATACCAAGCCACGCCACTAACGGGTGGGTCATACCTAAAGGTATACTCGCAGCATGACCCGACAGATCGCCGTCAAGCTCCCCGACGACCTCGTACGGGAAGTGGACGCGCTGGTCGCGGAGGGCGTGTTCCCCAGCCGATCAGCCGCCGTGCGCCGAGGCATCATCGCGGTGCTCGCCGCCAGACGGAAGGCGGCCACGGATCGAGCGTACGAGGAGGCGTTCCGGCGGCTCCCCGAGTCCGAGGCCGAGCTGAAGGAGGCCGCCCGTCTCGCCCGTGAGGCCATCCGCGAGGAGCCCTGGGAGCCCTGGTGGTAGCGCGGGGTGAGATCTGGTGGGGCGAGGCTCCCGATCTGGGCGGTCGCCCCTTCCTCGTGGTGAGCAGAGACGCGGCCAACCGAGTGATGCGCCGCGTCCTCGTCGCCCCGATCACGAGACGAACGCGCGGACTGCCGAGCGAACTCCCGCTCGGTCCAGACGAAGGACTGCCGACCGAGTGCGTGGCGTCCTTCGATAACCTCCGGCCGTTCCCGAAGGCGATGTTGACCCGGCGTCTCGGCTCGCTGGGTCCACGCAGCCACGACATCTGCGTCGCCGCCGCAGCTGCCCTCGAGTGCTGAGGGCCCGCGGGTCAGGCCACCTGGAACGAGCGCTTGGCGAGGCCCATGTAGAAGCCCTCGATCGTCGTCTCGGGGGCCTCGGGATCGGTGGCCGCGCCGAGGGCGACGAACAGGGGCGCGAAGTGCTCCACCGTGGGGTGCGCGTACGGCATCCCCGGGGCTCGGTCGCGGAACGCCATGAGCTCGTCCACGTCCCCGCGCGCGAGGGCCTCCCGCGCCCACGCGTCGAACTCGCGGGACCAGCCGGGGGGCGGCGCGTCGGGGCGCCAGTCGCGCAGGAAGGGCAGCCCGTGGGTGAGGAACCCCGAGCCCATGACGAGCACGCCCTCCTCGCGCAGCGGCCGCAGCCGCCGGCCGAGCTCGAAGAGGCGCTCCGGGTCCAGGGAGGGCATGGACATCTGGAGCACCGGCACGTCGGCCTCCGGGTACATGACCATGAGGGGGACGTACGCGCCGTGGTCGAGGCCACGATCCGGCCGCTCCACCACCGGCTCGGTGGGCGGCATGAGCGCGCGGACCTGGCGCGCGAGCCCGGGGGCCCCGGGGGCCGGGTAGGTCATCTCGTAGTAGCGGGGAGGGAAGCCGTAGAAGTCGTAGGTGAGGGGCACGCCGTCGGCCGTGGCCCCCAGGGTGAGCGGCGCCGACTCCCAGTGGGCCGAGACGACGAGGATCGCCCTCGGCCTCGGCAGCGAGCGCGCCCACCAGGCGAGCTCCGAGGTCCAGCGCGCGTCGTCCACGAGGGTCGGGGCGCCGTGCCCGAGGTAGACCGCCGGCATCGGACCGTCGGCCTCGGTCCAGCTCCGGTGCGCGGCCCGCTCTCGCATACCTCCGGTTCAACACGCCCGCGCCCCGGTTCGTTCCCGCGGGCGGGCCCCGCGTGCACGGCGGCCCGCGGTGCGGCAGGATGAGGGCCTGGACCAAGCACGAGGGAGACGCACATGCCCGCACCGATCCGAGCGGCCCGCCGCAGCTGGTGGCTGGAGGAGGCCCTCACCCACGAGGCGTTCGCCGGTCCGGAGGCGCCCCCGCTCCGGGGCGAGGTCACAGCCGACGTCGTGATCCTCGGGGGCGGCTTCACCGGGATGTGGACGGCCTGGTTCCTGCTGGAGCGGGCGCCCGGGATCGACGTCGTGCTCCTCGAGGCCGACATCTGCGGCGGCGGCCCCTCCGGCCGCAACGGCGGGTTCTGCGACGCCTGGTGGGGCTACGTCGCCGACCTCGTCGAGACCTTCGGCGAGGCCGACGCCCTCGAGCTGCTCATGGCCTGCGGGCGCTCGCCCACGGAGATCGGAGCCTGGTGCGAGGCCCACGACGTGGACGCGTGGTTCCGGCACGCGGGGGTCCTCGGCGTGGCCACGAACGCCGCGGCCGAGGGGCGCTTCGGCGGCACCCTCGAGGCGGCTCGGCGCCTCGGGCTGGAGGACGAGTACCAGCTGCTGTCCCCGGCGGAGGTCCGGGCCCGGTGCGCCTCGCCGGTCTTCCGCGACGGCCTGCTGATCCACGACGGCGCGAACCTCCAGCCCGCGCGCCTGGCCCGAGGCCTGCGCCGGGTGCTGATCGAGCGCGGCGTCCGCATCTTCGAGGGGACGCCCGCGAGCCGCCTGCGGGCGGGCAAGCCGGTGATCGTGGAGACCCCCGGCGGGGTCGTCCGGGCCGCGGAGGCCGTGGTGGGGCTGGGGGCGTGGGCCGCCTGGTGGCGTCCCGTGGCCCGCTACCTCGCGGTCCGCGGCTCGTACATCGTCATCACGGCGCCCGCGCCGGAGCGCCTGGAGGAGCTGGGCTGGACCGGTGGCGAGGCCATCCACGACGTCCGCCCCTCGGTCCACTACGCGCGGACCACGCCCGACGGTCGGATCGCGCTCGGCCTCGGCGGGCTCCAGCCGGGCCTGCGCCAGCGGATCGACCACCGCTACGACTACGACGAGCGCCTGGCCCGCCGCGTGGCCGCGGACCTCACCCGCTGGTTCCCGCCCTTCGCCGACGTGCCCATCGAGGCCGCGTGGGGCGGCCCGATCAACGTGAGCGGCCTCACGATCCCCTTCTTCGGCTCCACCGGGCGGCACGGGAACGTCCACTACGGGCTCGGCTACACCGGCAACGGGGTGGGGCCCTCGCACCTCGGCGGCAAGATCCTCGCCGCCCTGGCCACCCACGCGGACGATGGGTTCACGCGCCTGCCGGTGGTCACCCGCGAGCCGAAGCCCTTCCCCCCGGAGCCGCTGCGGACCCTCGGCGCGGCCCTCGTGAACACGGCGGTCCTGCGCGAGGATGACCTCGCCGACGCCGGCCGCCGCGCCGATCCCCTCACCCGGTTCCTCGCGCGCCTTCCGCGGCGCCTCGGCTACCACCTGGGGCACTGATGGAGCCCGTGGGGAGCCTCGACGCGATCACCATCGACTGTGCCGACCCGCTCGCGCTCGCCCGGTTCTGGGCGGCGGTCTTCGGGACCGAGGTCGCCTCGGCCGAGGGCGAGGAGCCGCGCTACGTGGACCTGCGGCCGGTGCCCGGGGTGCCGACGCTGCGCTTCCAGCGCGTGCCCGAGCCGAAGACCGTGAAGAACCGCCTCCACCTGGACGTGGCGGTCTCGGACCTCGGATCGGCGCGGGCCCGGGTCGAGGCCCTGGGCGCCCGGCCGGTCTCCGAGCGCGTGTTCGACGAGTTCGGCTACCGGTGGGTCGTCATGGCCGATCCCGAGGGGAACGAGTTCTGCCTCGTCGTGCCGCCCGGGGAGAGCACCTCGGCCGACGAGGCCGACCCGGCCGGGGAGGGGGCCTGAGATGCCCGAGCTCCCGCGCCAGGCCCGGGGGTCGTGGTGGCTCGAGGAGGCCCTGGCGGACCCCGAGCTCGCGGGGCCGGAGACCCCGCCGCTGCGGGGAGACACCCGCGCCGACGTCGTGATCATGGGCGGCGGGTACACCGGGATGTGGACCGCCTGGTTCCTGCTCGAGCGCGAGCCGGGGATCGACGTCGTGCTCCTCGAGGCCGACATCTGCGGCGGCGGGCCCTCCGGCCGCAACGGCGGGTTCTGCAACGGCCTGTGGGAGGAGGCCGAGATCCTCGAGGCGGAGCTCGGTCGCGAGGACGGGCGCCGCGTGGCCCTCGCCGCCGAGGCCTGCATCGCCGAGATCGGGGCGTGGTGCGCGGAGCACGGGGTGGACGCGTGGTTCACCCCCGCCGGGCACCTCGGCGTCGCCACCTCCCCCGCCCAGGACGGCGCGTGGCGCGAGACCGCCGCCGCCGCCCGGCGCCTGGGCTCGGACTGGTTCGTCGAGCTCTCCCCGGCCGAGGTCCGCGCCCGCTGCGACTCGCCCGTGTTCCGC
>FWWL01007433.1_pt1 | contig 14920 bp, 16 predicted proteins | sample 2228331 | NCBI WGS metagenome assembly FWWL01 (sample SAMEA103939775, study PRJEB20133) | metagenome
CCCAGACCTCCGGTGGCCTCCTGATGGCCGTCCCCCACGCCTCCTCCCTGGACATAGGAGGGGGGGAAAGCCTATGGGTCATCGGGGAGGGGGTGGAGGGGCAAGGGGTGGAGGTCTTGCCCTAGCCCAGGGCGGCGGCCCTCTCTCGGGCCGTCTCCCGCGCCTCGGCCTGTTGCCAGAGCAGGGAAAGGGGCAGGCCCAGCCCCGCTGCCAGCATGGCCAGGAGGGCGAAGGCCGCTCGCAGGGATGAGGCATCGGCCACTCGCCCGATGCCTACAGCGGCGCACATCATCACCACAGCATAGGCCAGGGTGGTAAGGGAGACCACTGTGGCCCGCTGGCCGGTAGGGAGGCGCCGGTGCAAATAGTCGGTGAGAAGGGGCTGGGAGGCGGCGAAGACGAAGTTGAGGGCCAAGAACGCTACCCCCGCCCCCAGGGAGTCCCAAAGGGCCAAAAGGGCGTAGCTGCCCACAGCTAACAAAACCATTCCTTGCAGGGCCGGCCGCTGGCCCAGGGCTCGTCCCCACAGGGGGGCGCTCAGGGCCCCCATGGCCCCTGCCAGCCGCAGGGGGGCCTGCCAGGCCCCCACCTGCCCCAGGGAGACCCCGTGCTCCACCAGGAAGGGCTGGACGTACAGGATGGGGGCCACGCTTGCCAGGCTCAGGACGCCGAAGAATAAGAGGGCATAGCGCAGGGTGGGCCGCCGGGCGGCCAGGGAAAGCCCCTCCCTGGCCACCCGCACCAGGGAGGGCGGGCGCTCCTCCATCAGCGCGGTGGTGGGCTCTTGGAAGGCCAGGGACACCGCCAGGGCCAGGGCCGCCGTGCCCGCGCTGAGGAAGATGGGGAAGCGCAGGCCCCAGGCCGCGGCCATAGGGGCTCCGCTGACCATGGCCACCAGGGCGGCAGCCATGACCATGGCGTAGGATATCCCGGCCAGGCGCTGGTAGTGCTCCTGACGGCCCACGGCGTGTAGGGAGTCGTACAGAAAGGCGGAGGCTGGCCCCGTGGTCATGGTCAGGGAGGCGCCCCAGAACAGATAGGAGACCAGCAGCAGGTCCAGCCCTCGCGCCAGCCCAAACAGGGTCACGGCCACGGCCAGGGTCACGGCCCCCAAAGCCAACACCATCTTGCGCCCGAAGCGGTCGGCCAGGGCGGCCACCGGCACCTGGAGGGCGATCATAGTCACCCAGAAGGGGATCTCCAGCAGGCCGATCTCCGTCAGGCTCAGCCCCAGCTCCTCCCGCAGGTAGATAACCCAGATGGGCCACCAGAAGCCCAGGTTCAGGAAGAACTGGAAGAGACAGAGCTTCCAGGCATTGGCCGCCATATCAGTCGAGGGCGAAGAAGAAGAGGCCCGGCGCTACCCCCCCTATGCCCCCTACTTCGGCCACGTTGGCCAGCACCCCCAGCATGAGGGCGAAGGCGGCGAAGCCAGCGACGTTGGCCACCAAGGAGCGAGGAGTCCCAGCCCTGGTCACCTGTTCCACCGCTGCCTGGGACATGAGGAGGGTGAGGGCCAGGGGGATGGTGGCCATGGGCACAGCCAGAGGGGCCACGGCCATGAGCACGGTAAAGGCCATGGGGGCGAAGGCCAGGCCCATGGCCCGGGCCAGGCCATAGAACTCGGCGGCCACCCCGTAGCCTAGGGTGAGCACCTGGTAGGTCAGGTACACCCACAAAAGCCAGGCCAGCACCTGTAGCAGGCCTCCCAGCACTAGGGTGCGCAGAAAGACATCCCTCAGGCGCTCGTCGAACTGGAAGACCCACCACAGCCAAGAGCCCAGACCTGCCAGAAAGCTGGCCACCACCACCGTGGCCAGGGAAGGGATGGTGGCCCCAGGGTTGGCGCTCACCTCCACGAACACCTCCAGGTCGAGGCGGGCAAGCCGCAGGAGCCAGCCCATGGGCCTCCTCAGCTCCTCTCTCTGTCTTTGGGTGCGCATTACTTACCCCACATAAGCCCCGTTCAGATTAGCGCAGGGGTCGCTTTTGGGGAACCCCCGGCCGCCGCGGGTACTTGGGGGGCGTGGGGCGGGCCTTGCGTACCACCACCAGGGTGGGGGCGGGTCCTGGCCCTGGCAAGGGCAAGGGCCCCACATGCACTACCTCTCCCCCCAGCACGGCCAGGGCCCCCCGCGCCTCCGTCACCTCTTGGGGCGCCCTCTCCCCTTTGGGGGAGGCCAGATGGCCCCCCACCTGCAGGAAGGGGAGGGCCAGCTCCACCAGGGTGGGCAGGGGGGCCACGGCTCGGGCCAGGGCCAGGCGATAGGCCTCCCGGTGCGGGGGGAGATGGGCCACCTCCTCCGCTCGCCCCCACACGACCTGGACTCCCCGCAGCCCCAGGAGGGCCACCAGCCTCTCCAAAAAGCGGGCCTTCCGCCGGTGGGCCTCCAGCAAGGTGAGGGGGAAGTCCCACACCAGGCGCATGGGGAGGCCGGGAAAGCCGCCCCCAGTGCCGATGTCGATAACTGCGCCCTGGCCCCCCAAGGGCAGCAGGCCTAGGTCCAGGAGGTGCCGCCCCAGGGCCAGGGACTCCAGGAAGTGCCGCCTCTGTACCCCCTCTAGGTCGGTGACCGCGGTGAGGTCGGCGTGGGGGGCCTCCCGCACTAGCTCGCGATAATAGGTGCGAAAGTCCTCCAGCTGGGCCTCGCTCAGGGCGAGGCCCAAGGCTCTTGCCCCCTCCCATAGGATGTCCAGGCGCACGTTGACCAGGGTCCTTGGCCTCCCTAGAATGAAATTCTGCCATGTCCGGCCTCACCCTGAACCAGGCGCTTGAGCGCTACCTGGAGACCCTGGAGCGCCCCGAGGAGGTGCGTGGCCCTCTGCAGGCCTTTGTCCGCTGGTACGGGGCCGACCGCCCGGTGGGCGAGTTGCGAGGCCCGGACATCGCCCGCTACGTGGAGTCCCTGGGGGCCGGGGATGAGGCCCAACGGCGGGCCCAGGCCCTGCGCGGTTTTCTCTCCTTCCTCCATAGGGAGGGGCTGGTCTCCCAGGGGCTGGCCCAGCATGTGCGCCTGCGGCGGGCCTCCCAGGTCTCTGGACCTGGCCAGGACCTGCCCCCGGTGGAGATGACCGCCGAGGGCTATGCCGCCCTCCAGGCCGAGCTGGCAGCCCTCAAGGCCCAGCGCCCCCTGGTGGCTGAAGAGATCAGGCGGGCGGCCCTGGACAAAGATTTTCGGGAGAACGCCCCCCTGCAGGCGGCCAGGGAGAAACAGGCCCACCTGGAGAGCCGTATCCAAGAGCTGGAGTCCCTCCTGCGGCGGGCGGTGGTGGTGGGGGAACGGGACCAGGCCCGCGTCCGCCTGGGCTCCACTGTTCAGGTGCGCAACCTGAGGGATGGCCGCCTCCTGCGCTACACCATCGTCGGGCCTGGGGAGGCCGACCCTCGCGCTGGGCGCATATCCAGCTCCTCCCCCATCGGCCGCGCCCTCCTGGATCGGGCCCCAGGCGAGGAGGTAGAGGTGGAGGTACCTGCCGGGCGCCTCCACCTGCGGGTGGAGCAGGTGGAATAGGGCCTAGCCCCTCTCCTCCAGGGGCACGTACTCCAGGTCCATGGGCCCCGTGTAATGCAGGAGGGGGCGGATAAGGATGTTGTTGCGCATCTGCTCCAGCACCTGGGCGCACCACCCGGGCATGCGGCCGATGGCAAACATGGGGATAAACAGGTCCTCAGGGATGCCCAGGAGGTAGTAGACGGCCCCGGCGAAGAAGTCCACGTTGAGGGAGATGCCCCTGGCCCGCAGGGGGGCGGTCACCTCCACGATGCGCTCCAGGATGCGATACCATTTGGGCTGGCCTAGCTTCTCCCCCAGGATGCGGGCCTTCTGCCGCATGTGACGGGCCCTGGGGTCCTCCACCTTGTAGACGCGGTGGCCCATGCCCATGATGCGCCGTCCCTCGGCCAGCATGCGCTGGATGTAGTCGTCCACCCGCTCTGGCTCCCCGATCTCCTGGACCATGCGCATGACGGCCTCGGCTGCCCCCCCGTGCAGGGGCCCCTTTAGGGTGCCCAAGGCGCTGACGATGGCCGCGTGCAGGTCGGCCCCCGTGGAGACGGTGACCCGGGCGGCGAAGGCGGAGGCGTTGGAGCCATGCTCAGCGTGGAGGACGAAGTCCACGTCGATGGCCCGGGCCGCCTCCTCGTCGGGCACCTCCCCGTGCAGCATGTACAAGAAGTTGGCGGCGTGGTTCAGGTCGGGGTTGGGAGGCACCGGCTCTCGCCCCGTGCGGATGCGGTGGTGGGCAGCCACGATGGTGGGCACCTGGGCCGTCAGGCGGACGGCCTTGCGCAGGGTGGCCTCCTCAGAGGTGTCCGTCGTCTCCGGGTCGAAGGCGGCCAAGGCGGACACGGCGGTGCGCAGGACGTCCATGGGATGGGCCCCCTGCACCAGGCGGATGACGTCCATCACCTCCTGGGGGATGGGCCGACTCCGGCGCAGGGCCCCATCCAGCTCCTCCAGCTCCCGCCTGGTGGGCAGGCGCCCATACAGCAGGAGGTAGACCACCTCCTCAAAGGTGGATCGCTCGGCCAGGTCGTGGATGTTATAGCCACGGTAAAGCAGCTTTCCGGCCTCGCCATCGATGAAGCTGGTCTCCGTGGTGTCCAGGACCACGCCCTTAAGGCCGCGGGCCAGTTCCGGGGTGCTGGCAGGTAGGCTCATCTTCTAGTAACCTCCTCCCTATTATCCTTGGGGCAGGCAGCCTCATAGCCCTGCCCTATCGCCGCCATAATTATATATGCCCCACGCCTTAGAAGGGCAAGCACAGCACGCCCTTGACTGGGCCTGGGCCGCCCCCTAGCATGGGGTTTTGGAGAGTGGCGGCCTTTGGAAGGTAAGGCACGTTTCACGCCCTCTCAGGCCAGGCCCCTGCCAGGGTGGCAAACGGGTGGCTTGCCCGGGCTAGGAATCCGATACCTGCTCCTCCTCACCACATTGACGCTCTATTCCCTCATCGTCCTGGGGGGCGCGGTGCGGGCCACGGGGGCCAGCCTGGCCTGCCCCGATTGGCCCCTGTGCGGTGGTAGCGTCCTTCCCCCCTTGGAGCGCCTGGTCCTCATCGAGTATGCGCACCGGCTTTTGGCGGCGGTGGTAGGGGTGCTGGTGGTGGCCTCGGCGGTGGTGGCCCTGTGGCGTCACCGCCAGCGGCCTCTTTTAGCCTGGGGGGCGGCGATGGCTGTGCCCCTGGTGGGGGCTCAGGCCCTCATCGGGCGGGAGGCGGTGATGCAGGAGATGCCGGCCCCCTTGCGGGCGGCCCACCTGGGCATGGCCCTGCTCACCTTGGCTGCCTTGGTGGTAGCCACCGCCTCGGCCTGGGGGGTGCGCCCGCGGGTTGGGGGGCTGGCGCTGGCGGCGGCCCTGGCCGTCCTTGCCCTCAACCTGGTAGGGTCCTTCGTGGCCAACCTGGGGGCGGGCCTGGCCTACAGCGATTGGCCTCTATTTGAGGGGAGGTTGGTGCCGGCCTCTCATCACTGGGGACAGTTGCACTATGCCCACCGCTTGCTGGCGGCGGTTGTGGGGGTTGGGCTCTTGGCCCTGGCCTGGCAGGCCCGCCGTTATGGGCGGTGGGCTTTGTCCCTCTCCGTCTTCGCCCTCCTGCTCTACGGGGCGCAGGTGATGGTAGGGGCGGCCAATGTATGGCTGAGGCTGGCCACTCCTGCGCGTATCGCTCATCTGGCCCTGGCCGCGGCGGTGTGGGCGGTCCTGCTGCTCTTGGCTGCCGGCGCTTGGGGGCGGGAGGGGCAGAGGGAGGAAGCGGGGCATGCAAGGCGCATTGGTGCGCGGCCGTAGCCTGGGGCAGCTGTTGGGGGCCTATGTGGCCCTCACCAAGCCCCGCATCGTGGCCCTCCTCCTGGTCACCACCGTGCCGGCCATGGTTCTGGCCGCCGGGGGATGGCCCCCGGGCCCGGTGATGGCCGCCGTGCTGGTGGGAGGGGCCCTGGCCGCTGGGGGGGCCAACGCCCTCAACTGCTACCTGGAGAGGGAGACTGACCGCCTCATGTTTCGCACCCAGCGCCGCCCCCTGCCGGCGGGGCAGGTGCGTCCGGGTCACGCCCTGGTCCTGGGCCTCCTCTTGGGTGCGGTGGGGGTGGGGCTGGTGCAGGCGGTGGTGGGCACGGTGCCCGCCTTGCTGGTCTTGGGCTCCTATCTGTTCTACGTCTTGGTGTACACCCTGGTGCTTAAGCCCACCACCCCTCTGAACATCGTCATCGGGGGGGCAGCGGGGGCCATGCCCCCCCTTATCGGCTGGACAGCGGTGCGGGGGGAGATGGGCTGGGAGGGGGTGGCCCTGTTTGGCATCGTCTTCCTCTGGACGCCGGTCCATTTCTGGGCCCTAGCCCTTCACTATGCTGGGGACTACCGGCGGGCGGGGGTGCCTATGCTGCCGGTGGTGGCCGGGGAGGAAGAGACGCGACGGTGGATCGTGGTCCATGCTGGGGCCACGCTGGCCCTCTCCCTGGCCCTACCTTGGGTGGCGGGGATGGGGCGCGTGTACCTGGCGATGGCCCTTATTCTGGGCGGGGGGCTGGTGGGCCTGGCCCTCCTCCTGTGGCGGCGGCCAGGGTGGGTAGCGCCCCTGGCCATGTTCCACTACTCCAACCTCTATCTAGCCCTCCTGTTCCTGGCCTTGGCCCTCGACGTCTTGGCCCCCTGAGGCCAAGCTGGGTTGACACTCCCTTAAGACCTGGCGGACAATTTAGAGTGGAGACAAATTGAGAGGGCGGGCCATTTTGAACCGAAGGGCGTTCCCTCTCTTTCTGGCCCTGCCCCTGCTGGCCATAGCCCTGGTCGCCTGCGGGGTGGAGGCCCCCCAGAACACCTTTGCCCCCGCCGGGGATGTGGCCGAGAAGCAGCGTTCCATCTTCCTCATGGCCATGTGGCCGGCGGTGGGCATTTTGGTGGCCGTTTGGGCGGTCTTGTTGGTGGCCCTGCTGCGGTTTCGCCGTCGGGCGGGCCGGCCCCTGCCCAAGCAGGTGCACGGGCAGCTCGCCCTAGAGGTGGCCTGGACCCTAGTCCCCTTGGCCCTGCTCTTGGGGCTGGGGGTGCCCATGATGAAGATGATCTTTGACCTGGGCCGGGACCCCAGGCCGGAGGCCTTGCCGGTGCGGGTCATCGGCCATCAGTGGGTGTGGGAGCTCCAGTACCCCACCATCACCGACGACCAAGGGCGGCCCCTCACCATCTTCGGCACGCCTGAGAAGCCGGCGGAGCTGCACGTCCCCGTGGGGAGGGAGATAGCCCTGGAGATCACCTCTGGCGATGTCATCCATAGCTTTTGGGTGCCCAGGCTGGGGTCGAAGGTGGATGCCATACCGGGGCGGGTGAACCGCATGTGGCTGGTGGTAGACAAGCCAGGCATCTACCCCGGCCAGTGCGCCGAGTACTGTGGGCTCCTGCACGCCGACATGCGCCTAATAGTGGTAGCCCACGAGAGGGAGGAGGACTTCTGGCGCTGGACACAGGAGATGCTGGCCCGTCAGGCGGGGGGAGGATAGGACATGGCCATCGTTAGTGGGCCGGTAAGTGTGCTGGAGGCTTTGCGCCGGGTGCGGCAGGAGGCCGCCACCTACCGCGGCCTGTGGAGCTGGATCGCCACGGTAGACCACAAGCGCATCGGCATCATGTACGGGGTTACGGCCTTCCTCTTCCTCCTGGCCGGGGGGATCGAGGCCCTCCTCATTCGGCTGCAGTTGGCCGTGCCGGGCGGGAAGGTGGTGAGCCCCGAGGTCTACAACCAGCTGTTCACCATGCATGGGACGACCATGGTCTTCCTGGTGGTCATGCCCATGGCCGCCGCCTTCTTCAACCTGGCGGTCCCCTTGCAGATAGGGGCGCGGGACGTGGCCTTCCCCAGGCTCAACGCCTTCAGCTTCTGGACGTTTCTTGTGGGGGGGCTGTTCCTGCATGGCAGCATCCTGGCTGGCGGGGCCCCCAGCGGGGGCTGGACGGGCTACGTCCCCCTGACAGGGTTCCCCTATAGCCCGGGTCATGGCATCGATTTCTGGGCCCTGGGCCTGCAGATGCTGGGCATCTCCTCCATGGCCTCGGCGTTCAACTTCATCGTCACCATCCTCAACCTGCGGGCCCCGGGCATGAGCCTGTTCCGCATGCCTGTGTTTACCTGGATGACCCTGGTGACCTCCTTCCTCATCATATTTGCCATGCCCCCTCTGGCGGTGGCCCTCTTCCAGCTGGAGTTCGACCGTCTATTTGGGTCCAACTTCTTCAACCCGGTGCAGGGGGGCACGCCCCTGCTGTGGCAGCACCTGTTCTGGATCTTTGGCCACCCGGAGGTGTACATCCTTATCCTGCCGGCCATGGGCATCATCTCGGAGGTGTTGCCCACCTTCTCCCAGAAGCCCCTGTTCGGTTATCCCTTCGTGGTCTTCTCGGGCATCGCCATCGCCTTCATGAGCTTTGGGGTGTGGGCGCACCACATGTACACCACGGGCCTGGGGCCCATCGCCAACGCCGGGTTTGGGCTTAGCACCATCCTCATTGCCGTGCCTACGGGGGTGAAGATCTTCAACTGGCTGGCCACCTTGTGGGGTGGGAACATAAGCCTGCGCACACCGCTTCTCTTCGCCGTCGGGTTCATCGCCATGTTCGTCATCGGCGGTCTTACAGGGGTCACCCACTCCATGGTGCCCGCCGATTATCAGCAGCATGACACTTATTATGTGGTGGCCCATTTCCATCAGATCCTCTTTGGGGGGGCCCTGTTTGGCCTGTTCGCCGGCATATATTACTGGTTCCCCAAGTTCACGGGGCGCCTGCTGAACGAGAAGCTGGGCCAGCTCCACTTCTGGCTCATGCTCTTGGGGTTTAACCTGGCCTTTCAGCCCATGATGATCTTGGGGATGATGGGCATGCCCCGTCGCGTGTACACCTATCCTCAGGGCATGGGCTGGGACGAGTGGAACATGTTGGCCACCGTGGGGGCCTTTGTCATCGCCCTCTCGGTGCTGGTGTTTATGGTGAACGTGGTCCATAGCCTGCGGCGAGGGGAGAGGGCGGGGGCCGACCCCTGGGACGGGCGCACCCTGGAGTGGAGCATCCCCTCTCCCCCGCCGCCCTATAACTTTGCCCGCATACCGCTGGTGCGGGCCAGGGACGACTTCTGGCACCGTAAGTATGTGCAGGGGCCTGAGGGTCGGCCGGTGCCGGTGGTGGCTGGCGGGGCCCAGGGCCAGGAGGAGGGGAAGGAGCACATACACATGCCTTCCCCCTCTTACTTCCCCTTGCTCACTGCCTTAGGGTTCCCCATCATCGCGGCCGGGTTTATCTTCGAGGAGTACGCCGTGGTGGCGGCGGGGGCAGTGGTCCTCCTCTATGGCCTTTATGGCTGGGCCCTGGAGCCGGCCACCGAGTGAGGGATGGGGACATGGCCCACCAGGCGAGGCTGGCAGAAACGACTCTGGAGACCTCCACGGGGCTGGACAACCGTAAGCTCCTTATGTGGCTGTTCTTGGCCTCGGAGGCCCTCTTCTTTGGCTCTCTCATCGCCACCTATCTTCTGTACCGGGGCCAGAGCCAGAGCGGTCCCTATCCTGAGGAGGTGTTCAATATCCCCTTCACCTCCGTATCCAGCTTCATCCTCCTCATGAGTAGCACCACCATGGCCTTGGCCGTGGGGGCTGCCCACCGGGGCCAGGTCCACCAGATGCGCACCTGGCTTTTGGTGACCCCCCTGCTGGGCCTATCCTTCCTGGCCGGGCAGGCCTTCGAGTTCACGGAGTTCTACCGCAAGGGCCTGACCATGAGCAGCAACCTTTTCGGCAGTGCCTTCTATCTGCTGACCGGCTTTCATGGGGCCCATGTGTCGGTGGGGGTGTTGGTGCTCATGTCCCTATGGGCCATGGCCATGCGGGGGAAGTTGGGGCGGCACAACGCCATAAATGTGGAGCTGGCCGGCCTCTATTGGCATTTCGTGGACATCGTCTGGATCATCATCTTCACCCTGGTGTATCTGCTGGAACCCGTCTAGGTGGGGGACATGCGGCTGGTGGATCTGCGAGGCGTGGAGCGGGCCCCTCGACAGGAGGGGGCCCGCACGGGGGTGCATCCCACCGTCGCCGACTATGTGCGGGTGGCGGTGGCCCTGGCCGTAGTCACCTCTTTGGAGGTGGCCATTTATTACATCGAGGCCTTGGAAGGGGTGTTGGTGGAGCTTTTCCTGGCCCTCTCCTCCATCAAGTTCATGCTGGTAGTGCTGTGGTATATGCACCTGCGGTTCGATAGTCGCTTGTTCGCTTTTCTGTTCGCCTTTGGGCTGGCGCTGGCGGTGGTGGTGTTTGTGGTGACTCTGGCGACCATGCGGGCGGGGCTCTTGTAAGAGGGGTGGCGGTGGGGTGCCTCTGCTGCACGTAGTGGACGGGGCCTTCCGGGTGGGCCTGTCTGACTGGGTGTCCCATCCGGAGGCCGTGCTGGCCTGCAGCCTCTTGCTGATGCTCTATTGGTATGCGGTGAGCGTCCTGCGACCCCGCGTCTCCGATGCCGGGCGGGTGCGGCGGTGGCAGGTGGCCCTGTTCTTGCTGGGGGTGTGGAGCATCTATATCGCCAGCTCTTCGCCCCTGGACGAGCTCTCGGACCGCCTGGTGAGCGCTCACATGGCCCAGCACGTCGTATTCACCACGGTCACCCCCCCGCTCATTATTGGGGGTGTGCCGGGATGGCTATGGGCGTGGATGCTGAGGGGCAGCAGGCTAGAGGGGGTGGCCCGTCGCCTGTGGCACCCCTTGGCAGCCCTGGGCCTGTTCAACGCCATCCTCCTGCTGACGCACCTGCCGCCTGTGGTGGACCTGCAGGTGAGGCGGGACGACTTTCACTTCTTCGCCCACGTCCTGTTGCTGGCTGGGGGTCTGGTCATGTGGTGGCCGGTGCTGAGCCCCCTGCCTGGCTTCCGCCTCTCCTACCCCATGCAGATGGCCTATCTATTCGTGCAGTCCCTGCTCCCCTCGGTGCTGGCCTCTTTCCTCACCTTCTCTGACCGCCTCCTTTATCCCGTGTATGCGGAGGGGGAGCCTCTTTGGGCCCTTTCGCCGGTGCACGACCAGCAGATAGGGGGCCTGGTGATGAAGCTGGGCCCGGCCTTGGTGCTGTGGGCCTTCATTGGGGTGGCCTTCTTCCGCTGGTATGGGGAGATGGAGGCCCGCGAGCGGGGCCCCTCCTGGGAGGAGGTGGAGGCCGAGCTGAGGCGCCTAGGCCTGGAGGGCCCGCCCCACGACCTCAGCGAGCGATGAGCTTGCCGGTCATTTGGTCAGGGTGGGCGTCGCAACGGAAGAAGTACTCCCCGGGCGGGACGTTTATAGTGAGGGAGTTGGCGCAGGGGGCGGTGCAGATCTCACCCACCCCCAAGGCCTTCTGGGCCTTCTTCGTCTCATAGGCGGCGAAGTTGTGGGGGACGCCGGTATCCTCGTTGACGAAGCGGATGGTGACGTCTGTGTTGGCCGGGACCTGGAGGGTGGTGCGGTCGAACTTGATGGTGGGGATGGCCCTGATGACCACCCCTGGCCCCGTCTCCTGGGGTGCTTGGCCGGCGGGGGCCTCAACAGCGGGGGTGGCGGCCGTCGCCTCCTGGCCCCCCTCTTGGTGCACGGCGGCCCAGATGGCCCCAGCCAGGATGCCCAAGAGGGCCACCGCCACCATCCCCGCCACCTGCCAGGCCGGCATGCGGGGCCTGGTGGCCACAAACCAGCCAGCGCCCAAGATGAGGGCCGATACCGCCAGGGCCATCGGGGTGGCGGCGTCCACGTCCCCCACCTTCCAGTGGGCCAGCTCCAAGTAGATGCGGGAGAGGCCATAGACCACCAGCACGGCGAACAAGAATATCCCCACCGGCAGCAGGAGGGGGAAGACGGCCCTCTCCCGCAAAAGGGTCTCCGCCTCCAGGTGGCGCCACCACTCCTCGCTGCGCAGGGCCTCCATGTCCATCACCTGCAGGCTCCCGGGGACCAAGAGATGGGCGAACTCCTCCAGAATGGAGGCCACCGTGGGCTGGCCCGTCTCGTAATCGATGAGGCTCTGGTCGTCGGCCCAGCGCGTCTCCACCACCAGCTGGACGCGTCCGCGGCGGTTCAAGGAGCGGACGATGCGCATGTCCCGGAAGCCGGGATGCCGTTGCAGCTCTTGAAGGTGCTGGTCCAGCCGCTCCAGCAGGCTACCGGGGCGCAGGGCCTCCTCCAGACGCTCGCCAGGGAGCTGGGCTAGCACTAGTTGAACGTATTCCATGCTCCCCTCCCATGGAGGGATAGAGGGAGGGTAAAGATAGGCCCGCCCTCAGATTTCACTTTTATCACCCTGGCCACTATGGGTCAACGCCCCTCTTGAAGCTAACGTAAGGGGTAGATAGCATGGGGGGAGGACATTCGCCTGGGGGTCGGTCCATGGTCCGGTCGGGGCCCAGCAAGCCGGTGCCGGTGCCCAGCCCGGAGACGAGGCCCTTCTGGGAGGGGTGCAAGCGGCACGAGCTCTGGCTCCCTTATTGCCCACGCTGTCAGCACTTCTTCTGGTACCCGCGCGACTTCTGCCCCCGCTGCTTTGCCTGGGAGGTGGAGTGGCGACGGGCCAGCGGCCGGGGCAAGGTCTATACCTTTGCCGTCCACTTCCGGGCCTTTCACCCGGCCTGGGAGAAGGAGGTGCCCTTCGTCACGGCCATCGTGGAGCTGGAGGAAGGGGTGCGCCTCTACACCCAGCTGGTGGAGGTGGAGCCCGACCCCAGAAAGCTGCGGTGCGACATGCCGGTGGAGGTGGTGTTCGAGGACATAACGGAGGAGATAAGCTTGCCCAAGTTCAGGCCTGTAGGTCAGGAGGGGGGACGTGAGTGAGCCCATCTCCTCCCTGGACAAGCTGGACATAAAAGAGAAGCGGGAGCTTTGGCGCAAGGTGGCCATCGTAGGGGTGGACGAGAGCGACGAGATAGGCATCGTCCCCCACAAGTCCACCCTGCAGCTGCACGCAGAGGCCGCCCGCAACGCCCTGGCCGATGCCGGCATCGACAAGTCGGAGGTGGACGCTGTGCTTACCTCCTCCGCTGGGCCCATGTCCAGCGTGCAGTTGGCCGAGTATCTGGGCATCACCCCCGTGTTTACTGACTCTACCATGACCGGTGGTTCCTCCTTTGCCATTCAGCTGGAGCATGCCGCCCTGGCCATCGCCGCCGGCATCTGCAAGGTGGCCATCATCACCCACGGCCAGCGGGGCTACTCCGAGCGGGGGAGGGGGCGTCCGTCCCTGGACCCCTGGGCCCCGGCGGCCCAATTCGAGGCCCCCTACTTCGTGGGCGGGGCGGCGGGCAACTACGCCCTGGCCTGCATGCGCCACATGCACCAGTACGGCACCACCCACGAGCAGCTGGCCGAGATCGCCGTGGCCACCCGCAAGTGGGCCCAGCTCAACCCCAAGGCCCTCATGCGCGACCCCCTGACCATCGAGGACGTCCTCTCCTCCCGCTGGATCGTCTACCCCTTCCACCTGTATGACTGTTGCCTGGTGACCGATGCTGGGGGGGCGGTGGTCCTCACCAGCGCCGAGCGGGCCCGCGACTGCCGCAAGCGACCGGTCTATGTCCTAGGGGCGGCCACCGCCCACACCCATCTCACCATCACCCAGATGCCCGACCTGACGGTGACCCCGGCCAGCATCTCCGGGCCCCGGGCTATGGCCATGGCCGGCGTCCGCCACGAGGACATCGACGTGGTGGAGGTGTACGACTCCTTCACCTACACCGTGCTGGTGACCCTGGAGGACCTGGGCTTCTGCAAGAAGGGGGAGGGAGGGCCCTTCGTCTCCGGCCAGCGCACGGCCCCCGGGGGCGACTTCCCCCTGAACACCAATGGCGGCGGCCTCTCCTACACCCATCCCGGCATGTACGGCATCTTCCCTATCATCGAGGCCGTGCGCCAGTTACGGGGGGAGTGTGGGCCCCGCCAGGTGCCAGGGGCCAGGATCGCCCTGGTGAACACCACCGGCGGCACCCTCTCCGCCACCGGCACCCTCGTCCTGGGCGTGGAGTGAGGCCGTGCTGATAGACCTCCATGCCCACACCTGCCCTCGCTCGTACGACAGCGGCCTTACCGCCGATGAGCTTATCGAGGCGGCCAAGGCCGCCGGCCTGGACGCTATCTGCCTTACAGAGCACGACCTCTTCTGGGACCCGGAGGAGGTGCAGGCCCTCTCCCGCCGCCATCGCTTCCTGGTCATCCCAGGCGTGGAGGTGAACACCGAGAGGGGGCATGTGCTGGCCTTCGGCCTCCGCCGTTACGTGTGGGGCATGGACCGGGTGGAGCGGCTGGCCCATATTGCGCGGGCGGAGGGGGCGGTGCTCATCGCCGCCCACCCCTATCGGCGTCAGGCCCCCTGGCACCCCGAAGACCCCCGGGAGTGGGAGGAGGCCGTGCAGCGGGCCCTGGCCAACCCCTGCTACCGCTTCGTGCAGGCCGTGGAGGGCATCAACGGCCGGGGTAGCCAGCTGGAGAACCGGTTCTCTCAGGAGGTGGCCTTGCGCCTGGGCCTGCCCCTGGTGGCCGGAAGCGATGCCCACCACCCACAGGACGTGGGCCGATGCGCCACAGAGTTCTTCCGCCCCATCTCCGGCCTCCACGACCTCCTGGAAGAGCTGAGGGCCGGCCGCTTCCGGCCGGTGCGCCTGGACGGTTTGACAGCGGGTGAGGGCTGATGTATTCTTCCATCGGCGATATAGACCGGTTATATTGCGGAAAGGAGGGGGCCTCCATGACTCAGCCTTCTTCCATCATCACCGATGAGATGCGCTCCTACATCGGCCATGAATCGGGGCCGGTAACTGTAGAGGTGGACAAGACCGCCTGTCGCATGTTCGCCCGCGCCGTGGGATACACCGACCCCGTGTTCTACGACGAGGAGGAGGCCAAGAGGCGGGGATATCGCAGCATCCCCGCTCC
>FWWL01007434.1_pt1 | contig 14919 bp, 5 predicted proteins | sample 2228331 | NCBI WGS metagenome assembly FWWL01 (sample SAMEA103939775, study PRJEB20133) | metagenome
TACCTGCAGCGAGCTCAGGCCATGAGGCTCTGCCACTCAGCCAGCGCGGCTGAGCGGCGGGTCTTGTAGGTCTCTCTGTCGATCAGGTGGCGTTCGAGATTAAAGTGGTTGTGGACGTTGGCATGGATTGAGGCGAACTTCTGTAGAGATCGCATCTGCCGGAACCGCAGCATCGCCCGCTCTCGCCTTCGGAATGGCAGGTGGCTGTTCTCCACCCGGTTGTTGGCACAGCGTCCGACCTCCTGCTTGTCGGTGTTGCCGAGCTCGGTCATCGCTGCCCTGTAGGAGCGCAGCCCGTGGGTGGTGATTGCCTCAGGCGAACCGTGGCGCTTCAGTGCCTTCTTCATAAAGCTTAGCGCCGCCTGCTTGTCCCTTGTCTTCGTGACGTAGCTCTCCAGCACCTCACCTTCCTGGTCGACCGCTCGCCACAGGTAATGCATCTCGCCATTGATCTTTACGTAGACCTCGTCGAGGTGCCAGCGCCACTGGCGGAAGCCCTTCATGCGGCTGACCCGCTGTTGGCGGACATCGGCAGCGAACAGCGGGCCGAACCTGTTCCACCAGTGCCTCACGGTCTCATGGCAGATGTCGATCCCGCGCTCGGCCAGAAGGTCCTCTATGCTACGCAGGCTCAACTGGAACCGCACATACATCATCACCACCAGGCGGATGATCTCCGGCGACGAGTTGAAATAGCGGAACGGGCTGGCTTCTGCGGGCGCTGCATGTCCTGCTCCCAGCTCATCAGCACGCTTGCGCCAGCGGGTGCATTCGCTCTGACGGGGCCCAATCGGTGAAATGCCTAAGAGTTCACGTCAGCGATGCTTCCTCACGGAAGATCCCGACTATCGCGCGAAATGCCATGCCGATGACGCTCCGACCGTCTGCTTCGATAAATATCCTACCGGGGATAGGCTGTGCGAGGTCCGCAGAGTTGCCTGCTGCTTCATCGGCGGCAAGCAGGCGTACGCGGTACAGCGCATCGCGCGGCTTCATTCGCTTCTCCGGGTCCTCATTCACTGCAACGGGGCCGCCATTGATCGACGCCAGGAGAGGCTGGTCGAAGTACTGAAGCGCCGCGCGACCAGTTTCGACGAGCTTGGCCGCCCGCCGGTTTTGCGCAACGTCATCGGGAATGAAGCGGCCCAATGCCCCTTCCCGCACCCGCGCGAGATCGCTCTCTTCCACATATGCCTGAATATCCGCACGGCCTGGTCGAATAACGCGAGCCACAACCTCTGAACCGCCGAGCCAGCGACCCGGATGAATTTCCGGCCGGAGGTCGACCACGATGCCATCGTTTGGCGCGCGCAAGATCAGCCGATCGGCCATCGCCCCAGCACCGCCTAACCGCGCACGTTCCACTGCTATCTGGCGCTGGAGCACCGTCCGGTTCGCAAGATCGACCGCATCGGCCCCGATCCGTCCGAGCTGCGCCTCGAGCCCGGCGATCCGCGCCGCGGTGCCCTCCGCGCTCGCTGCAAGGGCGGGGGCACGCAATTCTGCGATGACCTGCCCCTTGCGCACCGCTTGGCCGTCGCGAACAAGCACTGCCACCACTTCGGCGGGATCACCGGCCACGAGCGGTTCTGCCTCGACCGAAGCGAGAACGGCAGGCGCGCTGACGTGCCGGTCAAGCGGCAGGACAAGAGCAAGAAGCGCCAATCCTGCGAGCCCCAGCGTCCAGCGACCACGGGGGGTGCGCTTCATCCGGCTCCACAGGTTCGGCCATTCGCGCAGCTCGCTGAGGATCGGGCGGACAATGAAGACCGCAATCTCCACCATGAACAGCAAGATCCCGAGAAGCTTGAAAAAGAGGTGGTAGACTAGCAATGCGATGCCGAGGAACAGCACGAAGCGATAGAGCCAAGCTGACCAAGCGAACACGATCAGGGTTCGCCTCAACCTTGCCGGCAGGTCTTCCGGCGGCCGATCACCCAAGCCGAACAACAGTTCGCGCAGTTTCCACCGTCCGAACGCGAAAGATCGGGCTTGAAGGTTCGGTACGCCAAGAACATCCGAGAGGACGTAGTAGCCATCGAAGCGGGTGAACGGGCTGAGATTGATGAACAGGCTCAACATCCAGCTCGACGTAGCAAGCACGAACATCACACTGCGCAGCGGTCCGTCCGGCAGCCATAGCCAGACGAATGTGCACAATGTCGCGGTGATCAATTCGGCACCGACCCCGGCGCAATCGATGGCAATCCTCTGGCGGCGCGAACGAAGCCGCCATGCGCTAGTCGTATCGGTGTAAAGCACCGGCATCATAACCAGAAAGCTGATACCCATAGACGGAACCCGGCAACCGAACCGCGTCGCGGTTATCGCGTGGCCCAGTTCGTGGATCACCTTCACCGCGGAAAGTCCAAGCAAGTAGGCTGCCAGTCCCTGCCAGCTGAAGAAATACAAAAATGAGGTGACAAATGCGTCCCACTGCCGTGCGACCATCAGGAGATCGAAGAGGGCCAGGACGACAAGGAACCAGACGGTTTTGACCGACCACAACGGATCGAGCACGCGCACCGCCTTGTCGAGCCAGCGGGCGGGACGCACGAGCGGAATGCGAAAGAACAGGTAGTTGTCGAGCATCCACTTCCACCACTCGCGGCGCAGCGCAGCGCGGCGATGGTTCATCGCCGCAACCACATCCCCGGGCGGGGCAGTCACAAGCTGGTGTTCAAGCGAGAACTCAACCACACGGTGTAGTGCCCGGTCCGCTTCCTCCGCATCGAGCCCCTCGTCAGCAAGGTCCTCTGCAAGTCCAGAAAGTGACCCGCTCGCCCAGCGCGCGAGTATGGCGTGCTCTATCCGCCCCAAACGATAGAAGGCGTGACGCAGAGGGTCGAATAGTGTCCAGCTAGGGGCGCCTCCGATCTGCGGAGCCCCGGGCTCGATTCTCAGCTCCTGGCGCAGTGCGGGCAACTCGACCGGTGTAGATTCGGCAAGCTGCGCTGTCATAGTCCGATAGTCTGGCGCAGAGCGGCGATCGGACGGCGCAGCACGGAATAGGCGAGCGGGGCCCAATTGCCGTAAAGCTTGGCCGTCCCTCGGGACCCGATCCGGGGCGGATCGCCCTCAGGCTGGGCCGTCACCGCGAACGACAAGACCCCTTCCGGAGTCGGACGCGCTTGATAGCTTGCGGAGAGCACCCGACCCTTCAGGGCCCACAGCGGCTGCGCATCCAGCCATACACTTACGGGCGCCCCGCGGGTGAGGCGCAACTGTTCCTTCGCCGGAAGTTCGATGTGGAATGCGACTTGAGAGGGATCGGCGATTTGCAGCACGGGATCGCCGACATTAACCGCACGACCTTCCCAGTCGCGGCGGTCACTGTAGATTACCATCCCGTCGCGCGGAGCTAGGACCTGCGATTTGGCCATGACGTCCTGCGCATAGGCGAAGTCCGACTGAGCGAGATCGGCTTCGGCGCGGAGCTGCGCAATGTCGTGGGCCTGCTCGGCATCGGTGAACGCCGCACTGGTCGCGCGTTCGACCTTGGCCCGGGCTACAGCAAGGCGTTCCTCGGCCTGGGCCAGTTCGTTGCGCACCTTGAGGTCCTCGAACACGAGCACCGGCTGTCCCTGGCGGACCATCGTATTGGGCGCGACGGCGATCTGCCGGATTACGCCCGCAAACGGCGCCGAGACGACATATGGCCGCGCTGCCACGACTTCCATAGGCGCCAATGCACTCATTCGAACCGGGAAAAGCGCGACTACAGCCGCTGCAACCAGCAGCCATCGTCTCTGACGACTGTTCGGCAAATGCAGCTTGCGCACGGGGCGATTGGCAGTCAGCGCCAGCCAGGCATGGGCGATGGTCTCGCCTGCGCGATCGAGACGGGTCGCCTCACGACCGTCGAGCGCGGTGCTGCGCGCCAGCAATAGCCCGGCAAAGACCTTCCCGGACCGGTCTCTCAACGGTTGCCAGTGCCAAGCATGAAAGGGGTATTCCACTAGTTCCGGATCATCGACTTGGCTGACCGGATCGAAGCCCGCAGCGGTCTGGATACCATGCGAGGCGACGGCACGCTCAACCGCCTGGATGAGCGGCGCGTTGCGATCGACGGTCGCCAGGCTCGACGCGCACACGACATGGAAGGCGCTCCCCGCCATCGCCTCGCGCAGGATGAAGGCCTGATCATAGTCGACGATGCGCCGAAGTTCGTTGGCGACAAGATAGCAGAGCTCGGGCACGCTCGCTTGACGACGTGCCTCGGCCTCAAATTGCAGCAAAGCAGGAAGTGAACCAGCGTCCGCACGTTCGCCCCGCAAGGGAACTGCGCCGGGTATTTCAGCCGGGATTGGCACTGTCGTTCGCCACGGGTTTTCTTAGCTTATCGACCGCGCGGTCCGTCGGCGCCGGAGCCGGCCGACCGGTAGCACGCGGGTCGTCGAAAGTCGCAGTACCACTCATGCCGGCCAAAATCAGGCCCTCGCTCTCGGTCATGATACCAACGACCTTGATCGTCTTGCTGACCGGATCGACCGCCGCGCCAAGTCGCTGAACCTTCCCCCGGATCGTATTGCCTGTTTCGTCGATCTTGAAGGCGAATTCCGCGCCCGGCCCTAGCCATGTAAGCCATTTGCTAGGAACGATCAGTTCGAGTTCGACATTCCCGCCGCTCTGGATCTTGAGGAGCGGCTGACCACTTGCCGCAATGTCGTTGCGGCGAGCCATCTGCTCGACAACCTTGCCTGAGAACGGCGCACGTACCGAACAGTCCGACATCTGCGCAGCCACCGCCTTGGCTTCCGCCTCCGCCTTTCCGAGGTTCGCTCGGCTGATTGCGACATCGTTTTTCCCTGTCGCTTCGAACTCGTCGAGTTCAACCTGCGTGCGGTAGGTTTCGCGATAAGCCGCCGTGGCGGCCTGAGCGGCACGCAATTGCGCTGCCGTCGACGAACAATCGAATTCAACCAAGGTCGCCCCGGCACGAAACGCCTGACCTTCGCTATACGGCATCGCGATGATCCTCGCGGTCATACGCGAAGCGACGGTGGACTCGCTGGCTGCATTGATCACACCGCGGATCGTCTCCTCGACCCGAGGAGGCGTAGGGCTGGCCACCGGGACCGGTGTTTCCACCCTTGCCGCGGCCGCAGTTTCGTCGGGAAAGGTATCGACGTCGCGCTGAGCGCCCAGATAATACCCTAGGAAAGCTGCACCTGCTGCCGCAACGCTCGCGAGAACAATGGTCCGTCGCGGCGTACCGGGCGTTGGGCTGGTGACCGGTTCGTCGTTCATGTTGTCCATGTCAGTTGGGAGTCTGCGCGCTCATACGCTCTTTCCAAAGCGTGGCAAGGGAGCCCGACAATGTCCTGACGTCCTCGCGACCGGTCAATCCAGGCGTGAAATTGTCGATCCCCATCGCTGCAAAGAGGTTGGCATAGGCATTCTGCGCGTCGGCGTAAGCGATGTCATATTTCACCTCGGCGACGAGCGTGTTCATCTCCTCGCGCAGACGGGTCTGCTGGCTCATCGCGCCGGCGCGGTACCCCGCGTCGATCTGGCGCATGATCTTGTCCTGCACTTCCATCTGGTGCGAAGCGGTTGCCAGCTCTTCACTCAAATGACCGAAGCGCGCGCGGGCGACGTGAACCTGAGTAATGACCGCCATGGTCAAAGCCAGTTCTCGCTGCTGCAGCAGCGCGTCCTGCGCCCCAACAGCTTTCTTCTGTGCCGGATAGCGGAAAAGATTGAGCACGTTCCAGCTAGCCCGCGCGCCCCATTGGAACCAGTCGTTGTTATAGAGAAAATCGTTGGAATCGACATTCGCTCCAACGAGTCCGCGGAAGCTCGGCAAAGCGCTCAGCAGGGCGGCATCGAGTTCCTTGGCATTGATCCTCTGGCGATAACTGACTTCGCGCAATTCCGGCCGGTTACGCAGAGCGACCATCATCATGTCTTCGCCAGTATAATTCATCGGCGGCATGGGCTCGGCACGATCGGGCAGAACCAGACTGAATTCAGTTCCGGGCTTTAAGTTCATCAGCGCAGCCAATTGAGCCTTGGAAACGACGAGTTCGCGCTGCAACCTCCGGACCTGCGCCTGTATATCGACGAGTTCGCGCTGGTAAGTGAGGGCGGTCAGCGGGGCTGACATCCGACGCTCGGCCAAGCGCTCCGAATTTTCCAGTGTCGTGCCGACCGAATCCTCAAGTGTTTGCAGCTTGTTGAGAAGTCGTTCCGCGCTGACCGCCCGCCAGTACGCAGTGCGAACGTCTTCGATAATGCGATTGGAAACCTTGCGCCGCTGCTCTTCTGCAATCAAAACCTCGTCGGCTTTCTGTTGCGCGCGGACATAGGACAAACCGAAATCCAGCACATCCCAGGTCAGCGTCAGATCGCCAGTGAAAACGTTTTTCTCCGATGAGGTCGATGGCTCGAGCGACTGCCGCCGGGTCAACAGCGACAGGGAACTTGCACCAGAGAAGTTGTTGCGCCCTGCATATCCGGCATTGGCGACGAGCTGCGGGAGCATATCATAACGCGAAAGATCCAGTTCGCGGACCTTCAGCGCTTCGTTCATCATCTCGACCTTGTAGTCGAGATTGTATTTCAGGGCCCTCGCCATGGCTTCGTAAAGATCGATTGGAGCAGTCACCGGCTCCTGATCCGCATCGACCCGGGCGAAATTGCGTTCTGCGGTCGCGTCGATCTGCGCGCTCTCGAGCGGCTTGGGTGTGACCGTACAGCCAGCGGCGAGCGCTAGCAGCGGCAGGACGGCGAGCTTGGTGACGTTCATCGGTGCGTTCTCCGGGGAGTTAACTGTTGAAAGCATCCGCCAATGAGGCGGCTTCTGCATGAGTGGCGGTGCGCGCCGCGAGCAGCGAGCGCGAAAGGGTTTCGGCGGCACTTGTGCGCTTTCCGTCGGTTGGTTGGTCGAGTTGGATTTCACCGGTGGCGCCTTGGACCACGACCGGGATATCGATCACTTTGCCATCGGCACGGATCGCTCGGATCACCAGATGCAATTCTTCGGCATCGGGGGTTCGCTCGATAATCGCCAGCCCTCGCCGGTCCATCCGGACCCATTCGGGTAAAGGAGATCCGTCGCGTGAACGCAGCTGAAATTCTACGATACGCGGCGCGTCGTCGGGCCCGACGTCTTTTATCTCCATGTAAATGACCCGATCGCGGACCACCGAATCGATCATGACCTGATCGCTGCCGGTTGAAAGTTGCCGCACCGAGAAACCTGTCATGGTATCGAGTTCAAAGTCGCTCCAGCGCGGATCGAACAACCGGTCGAGACCCAACCGCATATCCCGCACACGGTCTAGGTGACCCACCGTATCGTTGATCGGATGCCCTTTGCTATCGTGCTCCGGCGTTCCGCCGAGCCACGTGATCCCGTTGACTGCAGTCAGAAGTGGACGTTCGCCGCCAAGGTCGGGTGTACCGCGAAGGAAGCGGAATTCGTTAACCGCGTCGCCGACGATTAACGGTACTGAAATGAACTCATTCGTCTGGTCGCGCACTTCGTCGACCAGGAAACCGTCGGGAATGCCGGGCTTGTCATAGAGGCCGAGCAGGAAGTTCATATCGGGTGCAGTGTTTGTCACGCGAACCGTTACCGTCGAGGTGTTGAACCCGCCCCGCCCGTCGCTGACCACGTAGGTGATAGTCGTGGTGCCTTCGAAACCGAACGGCGCGACATAGGACAATGTGCCGTCGGAATTGATCGTGACGGTACCGATATCGGCGGTCGCCGAAAATACCGAAAGGGCATCCCCGTCAGCGTCGCCGGCGTTGGCCAAGACCGGGATGCGATTTATCACGCCGCCCAAGGCGTCGATGACTTCGTCGCCATCCTGCGGAGGATCGTTGACCGGCGTTACGTTGACAGCAACATTGGCCGTCGCTGTGCCGCCCTGACCGTCGCTGATCGCGTAGGCGATCGTGGCGGGACCGTTGAAGTTGGGCGCCGGAACGAACGTAAGCGTGCCGTCAGCATTGATCGTCACGGTCCCGTTGGGCGAGCTCGCAGATATGACGCGGAGGGGATTTCCTTCTACGTCCGTGTCGTTGGCCAGGACCGGAATGATAACCGCAGTATCTTCAGCGGTTGTTGCGCTGTCATTGACAGCCACTGGCGGGTCATTGACGGGGGTGACAGTAACCGCGACCGTTGCGGTGGCCGTGCCACCTTGGCCATCGCTGACCCTATAAGTGATGGTCGTCGCACCGGTGAAGTTGGCGGTCGGCAAGAAGGTAAGCGTCCCGTCGGAGTTGATCGTGACCGTCCCGTCGGGAGATGTCGCCGAAACAACGGTGAGGGGATTGCCGTCGATGTCGGTGTCGTTTGCCAGCACCGGCACGGTGACAGGGGTGTCTTCAGCGGTCGTCGCCGCGTCGTCGATCGCCACTGGCGCATCGTTCACAGGCGTGACCGTCACTGCGACATTCGCGGTTGCGAAGCCGCCATTGCCATCGGTAATGACGTAGGTGATCGTGTCGCCACCGTTGAAATTGGCATTGGGCGTATACGTCAATGTGCCATCGGGATTGATCGTCACGGTGCCATTCGCTGCAGACGCCCGCACGAGGCTCAACGGCTGCCCTTCGGCATCGGTGTCGTTAACGAGTATCGCGACCGTGACAGGTGTATCCTCCGGCGTCGTCGTTGCATCGGGTAGTGCAACCGGCGGATCGTTGACCGGGATCACATTGATCGTGGCAACGGCTGTAGCTGAGCCGCCTTGACCGTCAGTGACGGTATAGGTGACCGTCGCGGTACCGTTGAAGTCCGCATTCGGCAGGAAGGTAATGGTTCCGTCCGGGTTGATCGTGACGGTCCCGTCAGCCGAGGTTGCACCGGTGACAGTGAGGGTGTCACCGTCGACGTCGGTATCATTCAACAGCACCGCCACCGTGACGGGGTTGTCTTCGGCAACGGACGCGATGTCGTTGCTGGCCACCGGCGCATCGTTGACCGGGGCCACGACGACCGTGACGGTCGAAGTGGCGGTACCACCCTGCCCATCGCTGATCGTGTAGGTGATCGTGTCGGTACCGAAGAAGTTCGCGTCGGGCGTGAAAGTGACCGTGCCATCGGGATTCAACACGACCGTGCCGTTAGCTGCGGTGGCGCTCACAATGCTGAGCGGGTTGCCGTCGACATCGGTGTCGTTAGCCAAGACCGGTATGACGACAGCAGTATCTTCGCTGGTAGTCGCACTGGACGGATTGGCCACCGGTGCATCGTTGACCGGATTGACCGTCACAATGACGGTTGCAGTCGCAGTCCCGCCGTTGCCATCGCCAATCGTGTACGTGATCGTAGCCGGACCGTTGAAGTTGGCAGCCGGATTGAATGTAATGGTGCCATCGGAATTGATCGCAACAGCACCATCGGATGAGCTGGCGGATATGACCGTCAGCAGATCGCCATCGATGTCGCTGTCGTTTGCAAGCACACCGACCGCAACCGGCACGTCCTCGAAAGTGGTGGCGGTGTCGTTGGCAGCGACCGGCGCATCGTTGATTGCCGTTACGGTGACGGCGACGGTGGAGGTCGAGAACCCGCCCTGCCCATCGCTGATGGTGTAGGTGATCGTATCGGTGCCGTTGAAGTTGGCATTGGGCACATAGGTGACGGTGCCGTCCGGATTGATCGTCACGGTCCCGTTGGGTGCGCTTGCCGCAGTTATCGACAGCGGGTTGCCGTCGGCATCGGTATCGTTGGCCAGCACGGGCACGACGACCGGCGCATCTTCCGCAGTCGTCGCGGAAGAGGGGTTCGCGACCGGCACATCGTTGACCGCTGCGACCGCGACTGTGACCGTCGCAGTCGAAGAGCCCCCATTGCCGTCGCTGATCGTGTAGCTGATCGTCGTCGTGCCGTTGAAGTTGGCGTTCGGAGCAAACGTGATCGTCCCATCGGGATTGATCGTGACCGTCCCGTCAGGCGAGGTCGCCGCAGTAACCGTCAACGGATCGCCGTCGATGTCGACATCGTTGCCGAGCACCGCGACCGTGACCGGCGTGTCCTCATTGGTCGAGGCAGTGTCATCCGTTGCCACAGGAGCATCGTTCACCGGCGTCACGAGAACTGTAGCGGTGGCCGTGGCGGTGCCCCCCACTCCATCGCTGATCGTATAGCTGATCATCGCGGTACCGTTGAAGTTTGCGTTCGGCAGGAAGAGAACTGTACCATCGGGATTTATGACGACAGTCCCGTCCGGTGAGCTGGCCGCGGTTACCGTAAGCGGATTGCCGTCGATGTCGCTGTCGTTTGCCAGAATGGACAGCGTGACCGGTGTATCCTCAGCGGTCGTGGCGCTGTCGGCCACTGCCACTGGCGGATCGTTTACGGCGGCGACGGTGATCGCGACGGTTGCGGTGGAAAATCCGCCATTGCCGTCGCTCACAGTGTAGACGATCGTATCGCTGCCGTTGAAGTTCCCTGCCGGCGTGTAAGTGAGAGTGCCATCGGGATTGATCACGACAGTGCCATTGCCAGCGCTGGCGGAAACTACGGTGAGAGGGTCGCCGTCCGGATCGGCGTCGTTAGCCAGAACGGTGACGGTCGTCGGCGTATCTTCGGTCACCGTGGTGCTGTCGTTCGCGGCGATCGGTGGCGGGTTCGCGATCGTCCAGTTGAACGTGCTAGAAACGGTGCCACCGGCCCCGTCGCTGGCGGTGACGGTGACCGCATAGACACCACCGTTTACTTGACTGGCGGCTCTACTGATCGTCCCACTGATTATGCCGGTGGCGGGATCGATCGTCAGACCAGCAGGCAATCCGATAGCTGAATAGACGAGCGGATCGCCGTCGACATCGCTGAACGAAGCGGCGGTCGGTACAGATACCACCGCTGCATCGACATCGCGCTGCGCCGCAATCGGCGCAGCCACAGGTGCATCGTTTACCGGTGTGACCGCGACAGTGACAGTCGCACTCGACGTGCCGCCGTTACCGTCAGTGATAGTGTAGGTGATCGTATCATTACCGTTGAAATTGGGCGCAGGCGTATACGCGAGCGTGCCGTCGGCATTGATGACTACCGTACCGTTGCCAGCGCTGGCCGCAATCACGGCAAGCGGGTCGGCGTCGGGATCGGTGTCGTTGGTCAGAACTGGTATTGTGACCTGTGTGTCTTCTGCAGTCGTGGCGGTATCGTTGACTGCAGAGGGCGCAGGATTGGTCACGGTCCAGTTGAATGTGGTTGAAACGGTGCCACCAAAACCGTCATCTGCAGTGACGGTTACGGAATAGACGCCTCCATTGACCTGGCTGGCCGCGCGATCGATCGTGCCGCTGATGAGTCCGGTAACCCCATCGATGGTCAGTCCGGCGGGAAGGTTCAGTGCCGAGTAGGCGAGAGTATCGCTTTCGACATCTCTGAAGGCCGCCGCAGTCGGGATCGACACTGTGGCAGCATCGACGCTAAACTGGGCAGGAAGCGTGCTCGCGGTCGGGGCGTCGTTCACTGCCGTGACCGTTACGTTGACGATAGCGGTCGAAGTGCCGCCCTGGCCGTCGCTGATAGTATACGTAATCGTGTCGCTGCCGAAGAAATTCGCAGCCGGAGTATACGTAAGCGTTCCATCGGCATTGACCACGACCGTGCCATTACCCGCACTTGCGGTGGTGACAGAAAGCGGGTCGCCATCCGGATCTGTGTCGTTCGTCAGGACGACAATCGTGACGGGCGTATCTTCGGCAGTCGAAGCAGTGTCGTTAACGGCGGTCGGAACCGGATTGCTGATCGTCCAGAGGAACGTCTGCGCTACGGATAGCCCGCCAGGGTCGGTCGCCGTGACGGTGACCGAATAGACACCTCCGTTCACTTGGCTTGCACTACGGTCGATGGTACCGGAAATGACGCCGGTGGCAGGGTCGATCGTAAGGCCCAGCGGCAAGTTCGCCGCATTGTAGACAAGCGGGTCGCCGTCGGGATCGCTGAAGAAACCGGCGGTCGGGACCACCGTCGCCCCGGCGTCAAGTCCGGAACGCGCAGGCAGGGCGCTCGCGGTCGGCGCGTCGTTGACGGCGGTGACCGTGATCGTGGCGTTGGCGGTTGAAAAGCCGCCGTTCCCGTCAGTAATCTGGTAGGTGACGAAAGCCGTGCCGGTAAAGTCGGTGGCTGGCGTGAATGTTATCGTTCCGTCTGCATTGGCGACCGCGGTTCCGTTGGTCGCAGTGAGCACCGCCGTCGTCAACGGATCGCTGTCAGGATCGGTGTCGTTACCGAGCACAGCAATCGTAACAGGGGTGTCCTCAGCCGTAGCCGCAACATCGTCGTTGGCCTGAGGACCGACGTTGGTAATCGTCCAGATGAAGGTGTCGCTCACCGTTCCGCCATTCCCGTCAGATGCGGTAACTGTGACCGAGTACACTCCGTTCAGCCCAGGCCCGCCGGTCGAGGCGGCTGCATCGATTGTTCCGGTAATCTGCCCAGTCACCGGATCGATCGTCAGGCCAGCCGGCAGTCCCACAGCGGAGAAGTTGAGCGTATTGCCGTCCACGTCGCTGAAAGCGGCACCGGCGGGCACACTTACCACATTGGAATCGAGGTTGAACCGGTCGGCGAGCGGGGTTGCGACTGGCGCATCGTTCACTGCGGTAATGGTCACCGTCGCAGTCGCCGTGGCAGTGCCGCCTTGGCCGTCGCTGATCGTGTAGGTGATAGTGTCGGTGCCGTTGAAATTGGCATTGGGCGTATAGGTTAGAGTGCCGTCGCCATTGATTACCACGATACCGTTGGGAGAACTGGCGGACGTGACGATCAGCGGATCGCCGTCGGGATCGTTGTCGTTCGCGAGCACCGCGACAGTCGCCGGAGTGTCTTCGGCAGTGGTAGCCGTGTCGTTCACCGCAATCGGTGTGGGGTTCGTTACGGTCCACGCAAAGCTTGAGCTGGCCGTACCGCCAGCGCCGTCACTGGCGGTGACGATGACTGTATAGCTGCCGCCTCCGATCTGGCTGGCCGAACGGTTGATCGTGCCGCTGATAACGCCGGTAGCTGGATCGATCGTGAGCCCCGCCGGCAGGCCAGTGGCGCTGAAAGTCAGCGAATTGCCGTCGAGGTCGGAGAAATTGGCGGCCGTTGCGACGGAAACTGCTGCGCCATCGGGATCGTTTTGGGCAGGGAGCGGGGTGTCTGCGACGGGTGCGTCGTTAACCGGCGTGACCGTGACGGAAACGGTGGCCGTGCTTGTGCCACCTTGGCCATCACCGATCGCATAGGTGATCGTTGTCGCGCCGTTGAAGTTAGCCGCAGGCGTAAAGGTCAAAGTGCCGTCCGGATTGATTGCAACCACCCCATCGGGCGAAAACGCACTGGTCACCGACAACGGATCGGCGTCCGGATCGGAATCATTGGCAAGAACGGAAATCGTTACCGGGGTGTCTTCCTGCGTCGTTGCAGTATCGTTGGTTGCCGTCGGTGCAGGGTTGCTCACGGAGAATGTGAAATCTGTGCTGGCGGTGCCGCCGTTGCCGTCGCTGGCGGTGACGGTGACAGTGTAGGTGCCACCGTTAACTTGGCTTGCGGAACGGTCGATGATGCCGCTTATCACCCCTGTTGCCGTATCAATGCTCAGTCCTGCAGGAAGCCCGGCAGCGCTGAATGTAAGGGTATTTCCATCGACGTCCGAGAACGCCCCAGCGGTCGGAAGACTGACCGACGCGCCGTCCAGCCTGGCGACATTGGCCAAAGGCGAATCCACCACCGGTGCATCGTTGACTGCCGCAACCGTAACGGCAACCGTAGCGGTGCTCACCCCGCCTTGGCCATCGCTGATCGAATAGCTTATGGTGGTCGCGCCGTTGAAATTGGCCGCAGGCGTGAACGTCAGCGTGCCGTCGGGATTAATGACAACGGTGCCGTCGGGCGAACTTGCGCTGGTGACCGTCAAAGGATCGCTATCCGGATCGGTGTCGTTGGCAAGCACCGAGATTGTCACCGGGGTATCTTCCGACGTGGTTGCCGCATCATCAATTGCGGTCGGCGCAGGATTAGTGACCGTGAAGGTGAAAGTCGTGCTTACCGTGCCTCCACGGCCGTCGCTCGCCGTCACGGTGACGGTGTAGATCCCGTTGCCGAGTGCGCTCGCCGATCGATCTATGGTACCGCTGATCAATCCGGACGCAGGGTCGATCGCAAGGCCTGCGGGCAGGCCAGTCGCAGCAAAGGTCAGGCTGTCTCCGTCAAGGTCGGAGAAATTGCCGGCTACGGGCAAGCTGACGATCGTGCCGTCTGCCTCGGTCACGTTAGCGATAGGGGTATCGACCACCGGAGGATCATTCACCGCTCCGACGGTTACGGAAACCGTGGCGATGCTGGTCCCTCCCTGACCATCGCTGATCGTGTAGGTGACCGTAGTCGATCCGTTGAAGTTTGCGGCTGGGGTGAAGGTAACTGTTCCGTCGGGATTGATTACTGCCGTGCCGTTTGGCGACGTCGCAGCGACTACGGTCAGCGGGTCGCCATCAGGATCGCGGTCATTCGCGAGCACGGCAATGGTAACCGGCGTGTCTTCGGCAGTCGTCGCCGTGTCGTCGGCCGCGGTTGGTTCGGGATTGGTCACATATGCCGAGAAAGTTGAACTTGCCGTTCCCCCCTTGCCGTCGCTGGCCGTTACAGTGATCGTATATGCCCCGCCGTTGACTTGGCTGGCTGAACGATCGATCGTCCCCGAAACCACGCCCGTGACGGGATTGATGCTCAATCCTGCGGGAAGGCCGGTTGCGCTGTACGTCAGCGTATCGCCGTCGACATCGCTGAAGAGACCGGCAACCGGCACCGAGAACGATTGCCCGTCGACGCCGAACTGTGTGGGAACAGCGGCAGCGACCGGCGCATCGTTGACTGCCGTTACGGTGACGGCGACGGTGGAGGTCGAGAACCCGCCCTGCCCATCGCTGATGGTGTAGGTGATCGTATCGGTGCCGTTGAAGTTG
>FWWL01003519.1_pt1 | contig 14918 bp, 10 predicted proteins | sample 2228331 | NCBI WGS metagenome assembly FWWL01 (sample SAMEA103939775, study PRJEB20133) | metagenome
TAAAAGCGGGTCTACCGCAGCAACTTCTGTCAGGTAGTATCTCTACCTGGAAATCCGCAGAAGTTAACACTTTTACTGCATCTATTCCAATTTCAGGTTCATGATACCGTGTGAAGCAATCGTCCCATAATATCACAGAGCCATTTTTTCCACTTCCAGTTTTCCAGCCTTTGTAAGTTCTGAAAAACCAGCGATGGAATGGCTCATGAGCATACTCGGGCAAAGGTCGTTCTGCGATAATTCCCGCAGTTTGTTCTAATATCCTTCTGAAAAACTTATTTTTAAGACTATAATTAGCCAGTGATGGTGTCAGACTTGCCAGTTTGCCCAAGGTATCAATATTACTGATTAGGAATTTAGTTAATGTAGGCAAGTATTTGGAACCGAGTGCGTGAAGTAATTCCGCTTTTAAAAGAGACATATTCACATTAGAGGGGCATTCCACTGTGCATGCTCTACATGCGAGGCAGTATTTAATGGCTTGTTTCAGTTCATCCGAGAATAATGACTCGGGATTGTGGGAAGATTCCTCAATAATGTGACGAATGATATTTGCTCTACCGCGTGTAGAGAGGATTTCTTCCCCCGTAGCGATGAAAGTGGGACACATTGTCGGTGTTTCTTTCCGACAAGCTCCACATCCATTACATTGTTCCAGATTGCCGATAAATGAACCATCTTTGAATGCAAATGCTAATTGCGGTTCAAAAGGAAGTGTAAGTTTTCGCCAGCGTAAGTTTTCATCGAAACGGAACCGGGATAAGTCGGTAATTTTTCCGGGATTCATCAATCCAGTGGGGTCAAATGTTTGCTTGATTTGCAACATCAGATTAAAAAGATTTTCACCGATTTGTTCTTTGATGAACTCCGAATGTGCCATACCTACACCATGCTCGCCCGTAAATGTACCCCGATACTTTCGGACGAGATGGAAAATCTCCTCCGCCAACTTACGGAATTTTTTCACTTCTAAATGTTCGTGCAAATCTAATATCGGGCGAACATGAAGTAACCCTGCAGATGCATGTCCATAAAAAGACGCCTGAACACCATAGCGATTCAGTATCTCTGTTAACTCTTCAACATACGATGATAATTCTGTCGGTCGAACTGCTGTATCCTCAACACCTGTAGCAGGTTTAGCAGAACCTTTCATCCCTGTGAGTAAAGATAGACCTGCTTTCCGAAACTCCCAGAGCATATTCCGTTGATTTACATCTTTACAGTAAATTGATTTTTTGCCTAATTTAAGATTCAATACTTCTTCAATCAATTCTTGAGGTGGGTCAAAAAATTCAACAAATAGTAACGAACCACAATTGGATTTATCCAGCCCCAATAATTGGCGAACAGGCTCAAAATTGCGTTGACCCCGAGTTTGATTAAAAAGGATGTCATCAATATGCTCAATACTGGCAGGCTGAAATTTCATCAGTGGGTTGATTGCATTCATCGCCTCTGCGATAGTATCAAACATAAATACAATTAATATCCGCTGACCGGGAATTGGGACAAGGTGCAGTTTCGCTTTTGTAATAACGGCTAATGTTCCTTCGCTACCTCCAAGCAGAGGCACAGGACACGGGAACATTTTGCAATAACGGTCTAATGCGTAGCCAGGCCAGCGTTTCCTTATTTCGTCATGGAAGACAGATTGTATTTCATAGATAAACGGTTTTACCATCTCTGGAATTGTTTCGCAGGACTTCCATGTTTCGGGGACATCCTTATCCAGTATTTGTATCTCACCGTTGGAGGTTACTATCTCTACCGCAAGGACATGGTCAATTGTAACCCCGTAATGGTGCACAAACGCTCCGGAAGAATTATTGGCTATCATACCGCCAATAGTCGCACGGGAACTCGTTGCCACATCCGGTCCAAACATCAATCCACTTACTTTTACTGCTTCATTAAGGTTGTCAAGAACGACACCCGAGTCCACCCATACAGAATATTCCTCCAAATTTACAGGCGAGATACTCCGCATATAGCGGGACAGGTCTAAAACCAATCCTTCGCCTATTGCTCCACCACTCAATCCTGAGCCTGCCCCACGAGGAATGATAGGTATACCTTCATTTGCACAAAGCCGAACAATTTGTTGCACTTCTTCCGCACTTCTTGGAAAAGCAACACCCGCTGGCATTAATTCATATATAGACGCATCCGTTGCATAAAGATAGCGAGTTAAACGGTCTGTTCGTATATCTAATTTCGGATGTAATTTTGCTATTTTCTCAAGTGTTTTATTCCAATCCATTTTATTACTCCAATTAACTTACTTATCTGCCTGTATCTCTTCAGGTAACTTAAAATGGACATTTTCCGAAGCCACAGAAATCTCTTCAACTGTGCAGGGTTCTAATGAAGATAAAAATTTAACAACACCCTGAACATGTTTATCCGGCACAGACGCACCGGAGGTAATCAAGACTGTTTTTGCTCCCTTTAACCATTCCCTTTGGATTTCCGTTGCATCAAGAACAAGATATGCATTCTTTCCAACACTTTTAGCAATCTCTGCAAGTCTGCGACTATTAGCACTTTCACTATCGCCTACTACAATTACTATATCTGCCTTTTCGGCGAGAGAAAGCACTGCCCGCTGGCGATTTGTTGTTGCATAGCAGATATTCCCTTTATATGAGGATTCCAACTGGGGAAATCGTTTACGGAGAATTTCAATTATCTTCTGGCAATCTTCTATACTCAATGTGGTTTGCGTAACATACGCAATAGGCTCCGTGGAGGGAATTTCTATCGTCTGTGCCTCTTCAGCGTTCTGGACAAGGTAAACTTTTCCTTTTACCCATCCCATTGTGCCTATGGTTTCATCGTGTCCCGCATCACCTATTAGAATAAGGGTATAACCCTGTTCAGAATATTTTTTAGCCAGATGATGAACCCGCTCGACTAATGGACAGGTCGCATCAATGATTTTCAAATTTCTTTCTCTTGCTTTTTCCCATTTCTCTGGTGCTACACCATGTGCACTGAATAACAATATAGAGTTCGTCGGCACTTCTTCAATAGTCTTCACAAAAATAGCCCCTCGCTCAGATAACGATTTTACCACATGTTTGTTATGCACAATGTGGTTCAACACATATACGGGTTTCCCAAATAGTTCTATTGCCCGTTCTACGCATTGTATCGCTCGTTCAACTCCAGCACAAAATCCACGAGGTTTTGCTAATATGATATGCATTAAAAATTTTCCTCTTTATAAAAGTTAAATCAATGGAAGTATTATAAAATATTTTCGTCAGACAGGTCTGACAGGGCGGACAGGTTGACTAAAAACTACTTTTCAGAGTATAATTCTCTTATCTTTTTTGAAATGGTAGCCCCTGCATACTTTTTGATGATATTTTCCAGGTCATCAAGAGGGATTATATCTACTTTGTAAGGAGGTGTGAAGGCTTCCCCCTGTCCGTCAGTATTCCCTTTTACGGAAATAAATCGATTATTCTCGACGGTGATTGCTTTGAATGTGCCCTTTGACAAATTTATAGGGTCCTTCACTTCTATAAATATATTCTGTTCTACTCTTACATCCGCTTCAGTCCCCGCAAGGATACAATAATCATTACCTTGACTTGTATAAAGGTTATTAACGACATGCACCTGTCCGAAACGGACACGAGGCATACGGGATTCAATCCCCTCCGCCCACCAGTTGTATATCATCGTCGTTTTTAACTTACCTCTATCGGAAGTTTTTTCATCCGAATTGCCGATTAGAGAGGAGAACTTATGATTGACTGATGCAGATGTGTAATAAAACTTGCACCAAGACACTGTAATGTAATTAGAGCCATTGACAATGTCCAAATTACCATCCTGCCCATCATATATATCTAAATGGTCTAACCATACATTGGTGGAATTGTCCACTGTGATACAGTCGGGTCCCTCAACATCAACTGCGCCGGGTCCCTGTATCGTTAGGTTTCTCATAATCACATTACTTGCATCCCGAATGTAAAAACTTCCTTTAATATGTGCATCTTTCAACCCTAAAATGGTTTTGTTAGAACTCACCCTTATCTTAGTAGATAGCCCTTCTCCCATAGTTCCTTTCACAAATATAACCGCAGGCTCATTGAGGGAAGCATATTTTTGTAGTGTTTCTATATTCGTTGCCAGAACCGGCTGAATTTTGCCTCCGCCAGTCATACCACCATTTTCAGAAGCCCAGCCCGGTGCAGTGGACAGGAATATCAGATTATCATAAGGCTTACACTGTAAGTTTGTGTTTAAGAATATCACGCAGGAACACAGGAGACTGAATATTCTCATCTGTCAATCCTTTTCATTCAAAAAAGGCTATACTTGCAAATGATACGATACCTCCAATAGGGTCGGGAGCCTGTCCGTAGTGGAGAAATTCTGCCCGTTTTGCCCTCGCTTTAATAATTTTCAGTGTGGAGTAAATAGAATACAGTCCACATACTCTCCGATTGTTCTTGTCTTTCATTACAGAACGGTAAAACTCCTCAGGGTCCATGTTTAACAACATCTGTATATCTTCATCATCGCGGTTTTTTATGAGATTTCGTATCCCCTCGGTTATGTCAAAAGCATCGCCAAATCTTTTACCTACATGTGCCCAATCCGATGCAGAAAGTACCAAAACCTGCTCATTACTATCATTTATGTATTGAATGCAGGCTTCAAGGAACTGTTGCACCTCCGGAACATCTTCAGGACTCACCTCATCACTATCACCAAGGTTATTACACAGGATAGGAACGATTTGGATATTTGTGCCGAATAGGTAATTAAGCATGAGCACTTGAAACTCTATGGAATGTTCCATTCGGTGCATGATTTCCGATTGGAACGGGTCAAATCTACAATTATTTGCTAAATACTCCACGCACTCCTGATGGGTTTTGATAGTCCCCAAAGGCGTGCTGAAATGTTTTCGTGTGAGTATGTAGGGAGTATCTCCTCCTTGATGACTTACTCCGAAAATAAATACTGTATCGGGTTTTTTACATTGATATAACCGATAATATGCATGAGCATAGCCCAATGCACCCCGCTGAAAATCTATATGCGGAGCGATAAGTCCTATCATACTTTCGCAGGAAGGCTTCTGCTCATCAGGCAAATGCCCAGGTCCCCCGACCCGTGTAAATATGGACGATAAAAATGCCCCCAATTCATGCTTTGCAGAAGAATAAGATTGTCCCGCATGGTACGGTAAACGGACTACCTGTTGTAAAAACTCCTGTTCGGTCTTCTTTCGGATTTCTTCAAATCGTTCGTTTAACAAAAATCCATGTTCATCCAGAAATTCAACAATCTTTTCAATTTGTTCCTTCGGTATTAACGCCCCTTGAAATTCCCGTGCAAACTCTAATTGAATATCCCGCAGGGTATGGTTTCCATCCAGGCAAGCGGCAATGAAAAAGGCGGCGGGTGATAAAGTAATTTCTGTATTCACATATCCCAGTGGGTCGTGGAGGCAAATTAAAGTCTGTCCCTGGTGATGAATTGGGAAAGCCTCTATATTTCGCAGTGGTGGGTATGGCTGGTGCTCATGAATGCTCATAACCTATCCTGTGTGAAGTATCTTTTTATATTCTCCACATTATAAAACAATTTAGAGACCGTATGCTCGCAATTTGTAGATGAGGGTGCGCCTGCTAATCCCCAATATTTCAGCGGCACGGGTTCTATTTCCTCCTGCTTCTTTTAATGCATCTAATATGGCTTTTTTCTCTAACTCATCCAATCGCAATGTAGATAATGTTTGCGATTGATTAGAGGAACTTTTCCGAATGATTTCCGGCAAATCTTCTGGCATTATCATAGGTCCGTTCGCAAGAATAGCAGAGCGTTCCATAACATTCTTCAATTCACGCACATTTCCATACCAGGGATAATTCAATAAAATCCTTTGAACTGATGGGGACAAAGTTTTTTTATAAGGTTCCAGGAAAAATTCTGCCAACGGCAAGATATCATCTATCCGCTCTCGCAGGGGAGGAATGTGTATGGTAATCACATGGAGGCGGTAGAAGAGGTCCTGGCGGAATCTCCCCTCACGCACTTCGGTTTCCAGGTCGCGATTGGTAGCGGATATAATTCGCAGGTCTACCTGTATATCCTGTGTTCCGCCAATTCTCCTGAAAGGGGAGCCTTCTATAACACGGAGCAGTTTAGGTTGAACGGAAAGTGGTAATTCCCCTACTTCATCAAGGAATAAGGTGCCGTTATGTGCCTCTTCCAGTTGACCTTTTTGACGGGTAATGGCTCCGGTAAATGCTCCTTGTTCGTGTCCAAACAATATACTTTCCGCAAGAGTTTCCGGCAAGTGCGTGCAATCTACAATTACAAGGGGATTATTCTTTCGTTCACTCCACTGATGAATTAACTTTGCTACCCATTCTTTCCCTACACCACTCTCTCCTGTAATGAGGACCGTAGCATTAGTCGGTGCAACCCGAATACAGTCCTGAACCACCTTTTTCATAGCGGGACTGTAACAAATAAAGTTTTCAGGTAAAACCCCTTCACCCATAACATCGCGAGAAGGAATACCAATGTGTTCCTGAACAACAGAAATTAATTCATCCAGGTCTACAGGCTTCTCTAAATAATCTACTGCCCCTTGTTTTATTGCTTGCACTGCATCACGGACATCAATATAGGCAGTTAACAAAATGATAGGGATTCCTGGAAAATGAGATTTAATTTCAGGAACTTTCTCAACCCCATTGGCATCTGGAAGTCGCACATCCAGAAGGATAAGATTGGCATGTGGGAAAAGAGGTATCGCATTGTTATAACTGGAAACCGCAAGGGTAGAAAAACCAGAACGATTTAAATATTGTGATAACAAATCTCTTTGAGATTTATCATCATCCACAATAAGAATTACCTTTTCCGTATTTTCACGCTTCATAAAGTCAATCTTACCACTATAATTCAATGTTACAAATTATTGGTGGATTATCTCCATATTTGAAATTGATACCTTTGTTCCTTTTCCTCTTTGTGAAGTGATGGAAAACTTCCAATTATGTAACATAACAATTTCATTCACGATACTCAATCCCAGTCCTGTTCCTCCTTCGTGTCGCGAGAAATACGGCTTCAAAATGTGAGGCAAATCCTCTTCCGCTATCCCTTCACCCGTATCTATTATGTGAATAGTGGCAGTCTTACCCGTTATTTCTGTTTGAACAGTAATTGTGTCACCATTGGAACAGGCTTGTATCGCATTTAAGAAAAGATTTACCAACATACGGCGGAGATATTCCGGGTCTGCTTTTACCAACACATTTTCACCCTCCATCTTAATAGTAATTCCTTTGGTTCTTGTATCTATTTCTAACAAATTTATGATTCGCTGAACTGCTTCCTGTAAAGATACCGACTGGAATTTAGGGGAATGTGGATGTGTAAGTTCCAAAAAATTGTTGATTTGACGAACGGAACGGTCTGTTTCATCAATAATCTGGCTGGCGTATTTGTATTCATTTGTTTCCGGGCTAACCTCCTCTTGAATTGCCTGGGCAAGTCCTCGCACTATACTTAACGGATTTTTCGTCTCATGTGCTAAACCTGCCCCTATTTGTGCTAAATGTTCATTATATTTAGCCTTTTCTTGAGCCAAATTAAGTTCATAAGCATAAGTTTCTTTGCGTTGATAGAGGTATAGAACCACAAAACTTAAAACACTTATGCCAACACTCAACAGGGTAAATATCAAAAATCGGATATTCGTTAACATATTCATACTTTGTAATTCTTTTGTATCTAAACAGACAAGCAAGTAAAAAGGACCTGTTCCCCATTGATTCCATGGTATCATACTCTCATGGGCACACAGTGGGTCCGGACACATAGCCATTCCATAGCGATGCTGTTTCCCTCTTTGAAGGTCCTCCATAGAAATTTTATGTGAAAGAACCACACATTCTTTATCCCAATGTATTTGTTTTGTCTTTACCAGCCCATAAACATCCTGTTCGAGGGCTTCACCCGCACTGGCAATGACTTTTCCCTCATTATTTAATAAGCCAACAAATAAAATATTGGGTGACATTGAAACGCTATTGATTATTTCCATTACCCGTTGAGCACGGTAACAACCCATTCGAGTTTGAAGTGACAATGAATCAGAAACGATTTGTATCAGTGTTTTTCCCCGTTCTATAAAAACCTGCTGATTATGTGCCCGTTCCTTCAAATAAGAAATCAGTAAAATAAAAATTATCACCCCTATTACAATAAGGGTTACAAAATAAAGCAATTTTTTATTTTGCCACAACATAAGTTTCCTTTTTTATATTATAAAATAAAGGCTTGTTCCTCTGCCGAGGAACAAGCCGGGTAAAAAATGATGGAAAAGGTTTATCTTCCGGAGCCTTGTGCTTTTCTGCCAAAGCATTTTCCTCTATTCCCACAAGGGGCATTTGGGCATGGGCAATTATCACATTTCCCATCGTTGTTAGCGTCTACATAATTGCCACAGCATTTGCCGTTGCCACGGGGACATGGGCAGTTGTCACATTGCCCATCATTGTTAGTGTCCCGGAAATTATCGCAGATACCGTCACCATCTTTGTCAACATAGCAACGGGCTCCACAACAACTTCTTTTAGCACCGAATCCGTTGCCCTGAGCAATGGCTACATCGGTCAAAGCCAGTAGGACCGCGACCAATGTGAGTGTGAGTAATAGTTTGTGTTTCATCTTTCTACTCCTTATCGTTAGGGTTTATTTTGTCAACATTATTATTTAAGCAATATCTATGCCAATATATTTTCAACAACTTACGACGATTTTCTGTGCAGAAATTGCAACTCTCATAAAAAAATGTGCAAATTTTGCATAGTTTTTTATCTTTATTGCTTTTATAGTAAATAAGAATGAATTTTTGGTATCATATATGACACTAAAAAACCCAAGAATATGTCTATTTTAGTCAAAAAAAACAGGTGAACCAATGATATGAATAAAGTCTTTCTCTTAACAATAATTGTCCTTCTACCGGCTATACCTATTAGTTATGCGGTGCCGTTGAGTTTCCCAGAAGCAGTAGGTAAAATGGAAGCAAACAATCCGGCACTTTCCTCCGCAGATGAAGAAATCCGCCAGAGAGAAGAGGAATTGAAGTCAGCAAAAGGATTACGCTATCCAAAAGGGGAACTGGAAGTAAAACAAACATTTTTAGATTCACCTATTGAAATAAGTATAGACCCAATACCTTTCTCTTACGAGGTTCAGGAAAAGCAATTCACGAAAGGGCAGGTAAAAGTAAGTCTGCCCCTCTATGCCGGAGGTCGTATCTCCGCCGCGAATGAAGTGTCAAAACATCGCAAGACGGAAGCCACTGCACAGAAGGAATGGACTCGCTACCAACTCCTGACAGAACTTGCCCAGAGGTATTATGGTTTGGTTCTTGCAAAGCAAAATTATAAGGTGCAGGTTTTGAAAAGAGAATTGATGGAAAAGCATGTTGACCGTGCAGAACGATTATTCCGTGAAGGGATTATAGCAAAAGTAGAACTTCTTCATGCTCAGGTAGAACTGGCAAAAGCAAAGCAGGAGGAAGATTCCGCATTAAGGGATATTTCTATTATTATAGAAGGACTGAATAATATTTTATTTGAAGATGGTGAATGGGAGCCTAATTCAAAACTTTTTATATTAAATACCGACCCGCCGATAGATGTTTTCAAAGCGGGTCTGAACGATACACATCCCGCACTGTCCATTATCTCTTCTAAAATAGAGCAAGCAAATGCGGGGGTTAAAGCAGAAAAAGGGGCTAACCGTCCCACAGTATATTTATTTGGTATGCATGAAATTTTTGAGGATGATTTGACTTTATTAGACCCAACCTGGGCAGTCGGTATCGGGCTGAATTACACCTTCTTTGATGGCTTTCAGGCAAAGCACAAAACTTCCGCAGCAAAGGCGTTAGTCCGCAAAGCAGAATTGACACGAGCAAAGATAAAGAAGGATTTGGAAAGTCTTATTGTAAAGAGATATGAAGAGATGAAGAAAGCACGAGAACAGTGGGAAAGTTTTGATACCACTTTACAACTTACGGCGGAAAATTTGCGGGTTCGCACAAAAGCCTTTGAAGAAGGTGTTAGTACATCCATAGAAGTAGTGGACGCAGTATATCAGCATTCCCGAGCCCAATTAGGACGACTGAAATCTGCTTATGACTATGATATTGCCTTCTTTCAGGTTTTAGAAGCAAGCGGTCAATCCTCTAAGTGGCAGGATTTCATAAACCAGATTCAGATAATTGAAGCCGACGAAGATGGGGAACGACCCCAATCGTAGTTTGGAATGATAAATAATAGATATAGATACCCAGAAGGGATATAGATAATGAAACATCCAAGATTGGTGGCATTTTTTATTTTCATAATTAGTCTATTAACCGTTTCGTTTCTTTCTTATGTGTTTATTCAACCTGAACCGTTTTACCTTCAAGGCGAAGTGGAAGCAGATAAAATTAATGTTTCCGCAAAGGTGCCGGGACGAGTTCTGGAAATTGTTGTGGAGGAGGGACAGCGGGTTCGCAAAGGTGAAGTGGTCGCAATATTAGACCGTCCTCAATTAGAAGCCAAGAAGAAGCAAGCGGAAAGTGCCCGGAAAGCGGCACAGGCACAGTTTGAAAAGGCAGAAAAAGGAGCCCGAGAAGAACAAATCCGTATGGCATACAATCAATGGTTACAGGCTCAATCAGGAAGAGAATTAGCAGAGAAAAGTTTCCAGCGAATTCAGAAATTATTTGAAGAGGGCGTAGTCCCTGCACAAAAGAGGGATGAGGTAGAAGCCCAATATAAAATGGCGTGTCGTCTGGAAGCGACCGCAAAAGCCCAGTATGATATGGCGGTCAACGGAACACGGGAAGAGGACAAAAAATCTGCGGAAGCCCTGGTTCAACAAGCATCCGGCGTGGTAGAAGAGGTGGAATCTTTAATAGATGAGGTGGAAGTAACCGCACCGATCGATGGAGAAATATTAGAACACATTGTATATCCCGGCGAAATAGCCTCCGCAGGTATGCCAATAGTAACGATGTTAAACACCGAAAAAATATGGGTTACCTTTAACATCCGAGAAGACCAGATGAATGGACTCCATATTGGGCAGGTTATCGCAGGAATGATACCCGCTTCAAATAAACGCGTGCTGGAAATGGAGATTTATTACATATCTCCTATAGGTGAATTTGCAACCTGGCGGGCTACCAGTGCTTCCGGCGGATTTGACTTGAGAACCTTCGAAGTGCGTGCAAAACCGTTACAAAAACCGGAAGGATTACGCCCCGGAATGAGCGTTGTAGTCCCTTGGGAACGACCGGATAAAGAAGCCGATTGGGTTATATACATAAGAAATAAGTTTGACGAATTCATACGAAAGTATATTTCCAGACGAGGTAGTTCCTGATGTTGACATCCTTCATACGGGTTTTAAGAAGGGAACTCCACATCATTGCCCATAGTCCATTTTACTACTTATTCACTTTCATTCTGCCCATAATTAGTTTCCTGATTATGTATGCAATTTTTTATCAGGAAATTCCCCGTGATTTACCGATTGTAGTATGTAATAAAGATAATTCAAATCTTGCAAGAGAAATTATCCGTGCTACAGATGCGTCCCCTTCCCTTAAAGTTGCACAAATTACTCCCAATTTCAATGAGGCAACACGGTGGGTGCGAGAAGGAAGAGCATACGCTTTGATATACATTCCTAAAAATCTGGAGCAAAAACTAAAATCAAACAAGGAAGAAGCCGTTGTTGCATACTACAATAATCAATGGATGTTAACCAGCAGTCTTATCAGTAGAAGTTTGCGAGAAGTCATAGGAAAAGTAAGTCTTCAGGAGGAATTTTTATTTCGCTCTCATCGTGGAGAACCTACCCGTAAGATACAGGACTATTCAACACCAATTGTTCTGGATGCTCAACCGTTATATAATCCGAATCTAAATTATCGGTTTTTCCTCTTACCTGCTCTCCTACCTACGATGATGCAGGCATTTATTATTATGGTGATGATACGAGCCTTTGGCTCCGAATTAAAATATGGGACCGTAAAGGAATTCTTAGATAAGGCAAATGGTAATTACTGGATTGCGATAATAGCCAAGGCTACACCTTATACGATAGGTTTTACTACCCTGACACTTTTTATGCTAACCTTATTGGTATATGGAGCTGGCGTCCCATTTAGGGGCAGTTTAAGTTTCGTAATGATTTCCAGTATACTTTTCGTTCTTGCCTATCAAAGCATTGGTTTCGCATTTGCCTCATTAACTTCTAACCTACGAATGGCAAATAGTCTAGGCGGATTCTATGCAGGTCCTGCATTCGCATTCGCTGGAATAACCTTTCCTGTGATTGGTATGCCACTCTTTGCAAAGACATGGAGTTATTCTCTTCCTATAACCCATTATTTGAGAATACTGCTGGAACAGGCAATTCGCGGAGTACCTACATGGGTCTCGGTTCCAAATATGCTTATCCTTTTCGCATTCTTCTTCATCCCTTTTATTGTGTTCGCTCCAAAATGGGAACGCTTCGCAAAATCTCCAGAATATTGGGGTAAGGTATGAAATATTTCTGGAACATAATGAAAGAAGAATATACATCTATTTTCAGTGACCCTGGAATACTGCTCATCGTTTTAGCGGGGTTAGCAGTATACACAATGGTTTATCCTTTACCTTATGCACATGAAGTCCTCAAAGAATTAGAAGTCGTTGCAGTGGATAAAGACAACACTTCCCTGAGCAGAAAACTGTTAAGATGGATAGATGCTACCGAAGAAGTAAATCTATGCTATCGCGTAGCTGACTTTGAAGAGGCGAAACACTATCTAACTTCTGGCAAAGCGCATGCTATCGTTGTTATCCCAAAAGATTTTGAAAGGAAAGTATTAACACGCCAGCAGGCTATTGTCCAATTATTTGCAGATGCATCCTATTTCTTGATTTACCGACAGGTTTTCACGGGTGTTTATAAAGCCACAGCAACCCTATCAGCAGGAATTGAAATACGAAGAATGACTGCGGAAGGATTCACCGAACCGTATGCTAGAATTAAATGGAACATATTAAACACCGATGTCCGTCCTTTATTCAATCCTGCTGGGGGATATGCTACCTATGTAGTCCCCGGAGTGTTAATCCTCATCCTACAACAAACTCTGCTCATTGGTATCGGCATGTTGACCGGAACAAGACAGGAACAATATGAACCCTTACCTGTCTCCGAGAAGACAAATAAACCTGTTATTTCAACGATTATTTTTGCACGAGGTCTTGCCTTTTTCAGTATCTATATTCTTTTTCCGCTATTTTATCTATGCGTTGTTTACAGAGTATACAATCTTCCGCAAACAGGTAATCTTTTAGAACTCATGATTTTCCTCATACCTTATGTTACCTCCATTATCCTGTTAGGCTTCTCATTATGTACACTATTTGTAAGTAGAGAATTATCTATCCCTGCCCTTATATTCACCTCTATGCCTGCAGTGCTACTTATTGGTTTTGCCTGGCCCTTAGAGACCATACCTAAATGGTTAAGAATTTTATCCCTTCTATTTCCGAGCACCAGTGGTTCCGCAGGTTTTGTTCGGATGAATCACATGGGCGCATCTCTATACGAGGTTCGATGGGAATGGTTCACCCTTTTGGCTCTGAATTTCTTCTACTACACCACTGCCTGGCTCTCTTTTCGCCTCTACCATTACCGCGTCAAAAGAAAACAACTCCCTATAACTAATAATCCTCAATAGAATGGATTTCTTTCTGTTTCCCATCACTATTAAAACATAACATTTACAACATAGACCAAAATAAAAGGACAATAAACGCAGTCTTCAAATTATAATAAATTTTCAGTGAGTATGTATATAATCTGAATAACTGAGTCCTCTGAATAAATACCATATATTTCATTGGAATAAACTACATTATATCATAACCTATTGAAACTTTATTCTTAAATTATTCCCTCCTCCTTTGTTTTACCTCTACCGAAAGAGTATAAGCCTCTATCATCGGATTCTTATTTTTAACCACAGAGAACACGGAGATAACACAGAGAGCCACAGATGGGTTAGAGTTTCTTGAGTCGTTTTTTGTGTTCGTCGTTCGTTTTTTATTGTTGGATGTGTAGGGCTAAAAATTTTTCGCCTTAAAATATGTTAATACCCAGAGAGGGACATATTAGAAACGGTATAAGGAATGTTTTCATTTTGTGTTCTTTGTGGTTGAAAATTAACCACAGAGGACACGAAGAAGACACAAAGGATGTGTAGGGGCGTATTGTTATACGCCCTAATGTTATTTTGTTCCAGGTATTACATTAACTTTTATTAGGGCGAAAAATTTTTCGCCCCTACATTTCCTTCTCTAATGATTTTTCCCACATCCAGAATGTTTTCCTATACTAAAATCGGTCAATGTTTTTTGTTCGGAGATTTGCGTTGTGGTTCTAATTGAGGGAGAGGAATGTACATTTCATTCCGGTTTTTGGGCGAAAGATTTTTCACCCCTACATTTTTTATCCTAATGACTTTTCCATATCCATAATGTTTACACAAACCTATATTACATCAAATTTCATTTCTGGAAATTTTCGTTATGTTCCCATCTGTATGTATTGCTGTGAGCATAGTCGCAGGAAAAAGATAATATTTCCTTTTCATCGCTAATGATGTGTTCATAATAATCCTAATACTACACGGGATAAATATTCATATCTTGTCGAAACCAATTTGTCATACCGATTTTGAATCCACGAACGATAGAACCAACCGAACAAGAGGTATCCGAAAACGATGGTTAAGATTATGTAGGGGCGAAAAATTTTTCGCCCCATTTTTTTCTCACCACAGAGAACACGGAGATAAC
>FWWL01007436.1_pt1 | contig 14916 bp, 16 predicted proteins | sample 2228331 | NCBI WGS metagenome assembly FWWL01 (sample SAMEA103939775, study PRJEB20133) | metagenome
GTGGCACTGCTCACCCGTGCCTTCCGTGCTAACAGATAGCGAGGTATCCCGCGTGACTCCCGTATCTCTCTGAGCCTGTTCATCGGCAGTATCACCTCTGTCGGGTATAATACATCCCACACGAATCGGGGGATTCGTGTGGGATCGAGGTGGTCAGAGTGAAGAGCCAAATTCGGAAATGGTCAAAAGAGATTCTCACCTCTTCACAGGAGGCGGGTAAAGTGCAAGCAATTCGACCGCGCCAACGAATCTTGCACCTGCAAGAATGAATCTTGCACCTGCAAGAATAATCGAGGCGCGCAGGGTCGGCATGGTAAAATCCTCATTATGATCCCCACTGAAACCCGCCTGAAACTCGAAGCCACCGTCGCCGTCGAGCCGATTGTCATCCAAAACTACATAGAAGACCTCACTCTGCCCGACGACGAATACCCCCTCGCACAAATCTCAGAAATCCTTGACGAACGCACCTGTCCTCTCTGCCAACTCCTCGACGGCAAAATCATTCAGCGTGGCACGCCCGAATGGGACGAGTACCGCAAACCCTCCCACATCAACTGCCGCCGCACCTTCATCTACATCGCCAAAGAAGAGATCGAATCGGAAAATATCGAGCCTGACTTCGCCCCACCACCACCCGACATCGTCGCCAAACACGGGCATTTCCACATCGACCCCAACCGATACAGCCCACTACGGGTGCCCGCCTTCGCCGATGTCCGACAATTCATCGTGAGGCGCCTCAAAGGCGAAGACGGCATCATCCGTACCGTCTTGCAATGGTTCGTAGAGGAGCGTGAACTCTAATGCCTATCAAAATAGAACTGAGCATCACGGCAGACGACGAAATCAAATTCAAACGCGCCCTCATTGCCTACAACGACAACCTACGCGACCTCTCGCGCTATTGGGAACACTACGCACTCCCAACCATCCGCGAGAGCATCGCAGGGCAGTTCCCGAAATCAGGCGCACACGAGGGCTTGCCCGCATGGACACCACTCAGCGCGCGCTATGCATCTTACAAGGCACGACGCTACCCCAACACGCCCATCCTTGTACGCTCAGGCAGACTCCGCAACGCGCTCGCTGAAATCACAGACGACTCGATTGCCACTATCGAGCCAGACCGCCTAACCTACGGGACATCCGTGCCCTACGCACTCTACCACCAACGGGGTACGCGCAAAATGCCAGCCCGCCCTATCCTGCGCCTCTCCAACCCGCTCAAGAACCGCCTCATGCGACTCCTACGCTCCTACATCGACCTCGAATCAGTGTAGGCAAGTCACCTCGCAAAAGGGCACAGATTTCGCTTCTGTGCCCTCTTTTTATTATCCCCCCCTTAACCATACCCCCAGCGCACTATAAGCCACTCACTGCGGTTGCCCAACAACGGTTAGCAAGCCAAATCTCAAGGGCAACCAGCAGGAGATCCCGAAAGGACGCAGAAAGCATAGTCTATGCACGGAGGCAGACCACTCATGCCAAACGGAGACAAGGTGCGCTGGCTCATTATCCAGTCAGGCGCAACACTCACTGAGATGGCGCGCATACTCGGCGTCTCCAAGTCCGACATCTCGCACGCCACATCACCACGCTGGCGCGCCAAACGCTACGGCAAACTCCGCCAACGCATCCGCAAACTCGCACACAAACTGCTCAACCGCAAGCTCAGACAGCTAGCGCTCAAGTACAACATCGAGCCACGAGAGCCTGTGCAAGAGGAGATAGCTCACCCGCTCCTGCGCCAGTATCACATCGAACGCGCGAACAACTACGCACTCGCCCACTACATGCGACCGCTCCCGCCCATAATCCCGCTCATAGCGCGCCTTTTCGGAGTCTCACGAACCACCGTCCACCTCTCGCTTGACCCCGAAAAAACGAAGCGGTACAGACTAAACGAAAAGACCGCAGGGCGCATCAGGCGATTCTTTGCAAGGATAGTGGCGCGCCCCGACATCTGGCACTACGACTAATACGCGCTCTGCACGATTGCGCGCGACACCTCGCGCTCTGCAAGATGCAGGTGAATGTGCTGAGTCACCTCAGTGCGCGTGGGCGACCCAATCGGCACAAACTGCACAGGGGGCGGAGCCTGTCGTCTCCGCCCAAACAGCCCGCCAAGCAAACCGCCAATCAGCGCGCCAATCGGACCACCAACCACAAAGCCCAATCCCGCACCTACCGCCGACCCCACGGGATTCAGCCCCAACGCCTGCCCCACCAGATACCCAACCCCACCTGCAACCGCAATCCCGCCTAACAAGCCCGCACCTGCGCCAGCCAGTGCCCCACCAACCCCATTCGCCGCATTTTGCACACCCACCGCACGCAAAATCGCCGCGCCAATCAAACGCGCAACCTGGGCTAACACTTGATAGAGCGGATTCAGAATCTCGCTCAGCAAGATTCGCAAAAACTCCCTGCCCAAGCTACGCACCCAATCCTTCAGCCCGTCCCCAAAACGCCTGAACCCAAGCAACGCATCCGCCAGCATCGTGTTCAGGTCACTTATCATCCCCATCAGCGCAAACCGCCAGCGCACAAACGGATTATGCTCGTCAGCCAACATCGACACATTCTTCATCTGCATCTCGACGCGCCTCAACGCCGCATCAATCTGCGACACCTGCCTCTCCACCGACAGCGACTGCCGCTGCATCTCTATCGCCTGCATCGGGTTCCCTAAAAGTGCATTGATCAAGGAAAGCACACGCAGCCGCTCCAAATCGCCCTGCAGTATCTGCCTGTTCGCCTCAAGGCTCGCCCGCTCCGCCTCTAACCGCCTGCGCGTCGCCTCTAACACCTGCTGATTCGCCTGCCTCAGCAGGTTGCGCTCTGCTCCCTGCTGCTGCAATACCTGGAGCGTATCGCGAGCCGATTCCAGCTCCGATTCCGCCATCAATACCGCCGACTCTGCCTGCACGCGCAAACGCTCACGCTCTAACTCCAAGCGAGCCTGTTGCACCTGATATAACTCCATCGCACGCGCACGCTCCAACTGCGCTATCTCTTCTTGCGCGCGCATCTGCTCCGCCCGAATCTCCTCTATCACCGCCTGCGCCCTCAACTGAGCACGCCGCCGCTGCGCATCATCACCAAGCAACATCTCTAAGCTCAAAGGCGCAAGCATCCGCTGCTGCAACCGCGGCAACAACCTTAACCTCTCTTGGGGCGACGCCTCACGTAAGACCCGCCTCAGCATCTCCGACTCCATCTCGTAAATCTCCCTCAGCACCACCTCGCGCTGGCGCAGCATCTCCAATCGCCTCGCCTCCGACTCCTGTGCCTGCCGCTCTATCTCGTCCGTGATACGCCTCTCAAGCGATTCAATCTCGGCTAACGCCTGCATCCTGGCATGCTGCACCACAACCGAGCGCTCCTCGCCTGTCAATCGACGACCCATCTGCTGCTCCAACGAGCGCGTCAACTCATCTGCCATCAACCTCACAAGCGACTCAACCTCCCTCCGAAGCGATTGCAACGCCCTGCGCGCTTCCTCAATACGACCCGCATCCAATAATTCACGCACCGATCTAAGTCGCGAGGCAATACGCATCTGCCCAAGCCGAACCTGCCCGCTAAGCAAGTCGATGGCTGCATCGCCCGCGCGCCCGCCACCCGCCCCACCACGCTCGGACACCATCGACGGCAAGTCCCCAAACAACCGCGAGGAGTCAATCGGCGTAGAAACCTCTTGGATTGCTCGCTGCTCCGCCTGCACCGCCCGCACCGCTTCATGGATTGCACTGGCGCTCGGCAAAGGCGTAAGCCTACCCAGCCTCTGCGCCACGACAGGGGTCAACTCCTGCGCCCGCCGCCGAACCGCCTCGAACTCCGCCCGCGAGCGAAGGGGGCGACCCAGCTGGCGTATTAACTCGCGCTCCACTTCAAACATCACTAATGCCAACTGCTCGCCCGCATTCGCCACTGATGGGGTCAGCGCAAGCCCTGCCACACCGAACAACCTACCTAAAAGCGATGCCGCGCCCGCAAGCCCAGCCCCCGTAACGCCTGTACCACCAATCCCCATCGACCTCACAAGCGCACCCCCCGCAACCATAGCACGCGTCGCCACGATGCCAAGCGCATTGCCAATCCCAATCAACAATCTCAGCATCGTCGATAGCCCCACAAGCACAAGCGACGCCGGACCTGCAAACACCAACATCGTCGCAACTGCACTCTGGATAGGGCGCGGTAGCGACCCGAACGCATCGGCAATCCTGACCACCGCATCCAGCAAGCGCAGAAACGCACCGCCCAATGCGCGCGCCGCATCAGTGATAGCGGGCAACGCGCGTTCCAGCCTGCCCGAAGCAATATACTCACTCAGCCGCTCATTCACCTCTCTAAGCGCAGGCGCAATCGCACTCGCAAACACACCGCCGAGCTGAATCCCAATCCGCGAAAGGTTGTCAAAAAAGTTAGAAATCTGACCGACGGGCGTGTCAACCATCGCTTGATGCAAACCCGCAAAGTCGCGCGTCAAGCCCTGCACCAGCGCGCGCAATGCCTGCCCAGCCCCAACAACCCGCTTGCCCTCCATTAGCTCGCGCATCTGCTCGTCTGTCAACCGCAGCTCGCGCTGTAAAATTTTGAAAACGGGCACGCCCGCCTCAGCAAGCTGGCGCGCCTCCTCCATCTGCAACTTGCCCTTCGTAGCTATCTGTGCAAATGCGGTTGTGATACGACTGACCGTCTCCTGCGTAATATTGCCCGTCGCCGCAACCGCCGCCTGAATCGCTTGGATTGTGGGGATGATGTCGTCAGGGCTTATCCCTTGCGCCAGCAGCCTCTGCGCTGTCTGTATCGTGCCCTGTCGGCTAAAAACCGAGCGCGCGCTGATTTCGTCCAGCTCCTTCAGCAACCTGCTCGCCTTTTCCGTCGAGCCTGCCAACCTGTCAAACGCTTTTTCGGTCGCGATGGCCTGCGACCCGACCTTCAGCAGCCCGCCCACCACGCCCGCCGAAAACGCTGTCGCAACCGTACTAAACTTGCGCAACTGACCTTCAACATCCCTCAGCTTGCTTGCAACCCCGCTCAGCGACTGTCCAAACGACACACCCAATCGCTCGCTCGCGCGCGAGGTCTCCTGCAACTGCCCGCGCAAGCTCCTGATTTGCGATTCGAGCTGCTGGAAGGCACTGTTGACACTCTGGAGAGTCTTAGCGTCAATGGTGATAGTCAGTTGGGGCATCGATATAGAGTATACCACTCGGGTATACTACAACAGGTAGTAGAATGAACAAGCAAACCATCAAAATCTGGCATTCGACCATCTCCAACCTCGCAAGCAACATAAAGATACCATCCTCGCTCGGCACACGCCATCTTGCCGGGTATCTAAAGCGATGTGCTCAACTCGAATACCTTGAGCCTGACCCCTACATAAACCAGTTCATTCGCGCAATTAACTATCTGCTTAAGCGCGCACCAGAATCAGAGCACCTCAAATTGCTCGCACTGCGCGATGCCCTGTCGGATTTACTGCCCTACTCATGAGCCTATTCCACTCATTCATCGACCCTTCCATCAAGCGCATTCTTCAGCGCGAGCCTAAAAAGCCAGCGCGCCTCCCAAAACTCGACTATATCACCTCGCTCGCCATGCGCGATGGCAAACCCTACTCCTTCGCAGGACACGAAGACCTGCTTGACATCGCAACCGACACCGCTGATGTGGTAATTGTCCGCAAAGCCGCTCAAAAAGGCGTTACAGAGCTAATGCTACGCCTACAATTCTGGCTCGCCTCGCAAGGCTACAACAGCGCCTACTTCCTAAGCTCCGTCCGCTACCTACGCATCCAAGTCCAAACCCGCGTCGAGCCACTCATCCGTGCCAACCCTGACCTCCTGAAAGCAATTGCACCGCCCGAAAGCGAGCAACAGGACGACACTAACATCCCACGCAAATACCGTTCCCTTGATAACCTCCACGTCAAACGCCTCTACAACGCCTACCTCGTCTACCTCGGCCTGCAAGGCGAGGCGGATGTGCGCTCCTACCCACTCGACGCCATCTTCGTCGACGAAGTCGAAACACTCAAGCCCAACCTTGTGGACGCCATCGAAGAGCGACTCTTGCACTCCACCCTCAAGTGGCAACGCTGGTTCTCACAACCCAAAGCCGTCGGCTACGGCATCGATGAGAGATTCCAACTCACAGACCAGCGACATCTGCTTTTCACATGCACAAAATGTAGCGCAGAATTCACCCTTGAAGAGCATTTCCCACACATCATCTTGTGTAAGACCCCTTCAGGCACAATAAACCTCGCCGAAATCAACTCTATCGACCTACCGCAAGGCGAGTGGCACTACGCCTGCCCCAAATGCCACACCGTGCTGAACCTGCACTCGCTCGACCTCAAACGCCGCTATGTACCAAAGTACCCCTCGCGCAACTACCACGGCTACCATCTCACCCAGCTCTATAGCCCCACTAACACCGCATCCGACATCGCCCGCAAATACGCATTCGCACTTACAAGCACAAAGCGCATGGAGCGATTCTGGAACTCCATACTCGGACTACCCTACGCAGGCGGCGACACCCAGCCAATCGCGCCAGACAAACTCCACTATGCTGACACAGACGATCCAGCCCAAGAAGGACACACCTGTTGCGGCATCGATGTGGGCGACACACTACATCTTGTAGTTCTGCAACAGCACGGCTCCAAGCTTCGCATCATCTCGGCACACGCACTCAAAGGCGTCAACAAATGGCGCGATGCAGAGAATCTCATCCTCGCTTATAAATGCAAAGTCGTGGGCATCAACGCCATGCCCTACAAAGACTCCGCCAAAGCCCTCGCACGATCACTCAAAAAGCAGGGCATCCAATCCATCATCATCTATGACACCGCCTCCAACTCCACAAGCTTGCGAGAAGAAGACAAAGAGTACGGCGACCCTGTCTACGCACTCAGCGTACCGCGCACCGACCTCATGGACGGCACAGTCTCCGCGCTCCTCTCAGGCGCAATCTTGATGCCACCGCGCCACCTGCCCATCACCGAGCAACTCCTCAAACACCTCCAAAACTACATCGTCGAACAAGACCCAGATACAGGCAAGCGAGAATACGCAAGAGGCAGAGAAGACCACTTCGGGCGCGCACTCGACTACGCACGCACCATTGCCCGCCTCGCACCCTATCAGGGCCTCATATCGCCCCACCTCGACCCAAAAACACTACTGGTCGATGATTCGGATCTGAAACCCCAACAGCTGTAGCAGGTATAATAGTGCTATGCCCCGCTATACCTCCATCAACCTCGTACAAGCACGCCTGCGCGATGCCCAAATCATCATCACTACCTCAAGCGTGCCCAATATCGCACAAACGGAATCGCTCATCGACCAAGTCGAGAGCGAAATCCACGCCTACTTACGCAATCGCTATGCACTACCCATCACAGACCCCGAAGCGATCAGCATGCTCGCCTCGCTTGCAACCACCATCACCGCAGAACGCGTCTACCGACTCGCCTACCCACAAGCCGAAAACAACCCGTTCGAACCCGAATCGCGCCAAGCACTGCAACTGCTGCGCGATATCGCCTCTGGCAAAGCGTCCCTGCCCGTCTCCATCGCACCTACGCCCACCCCAGTCGCCGAATTCGGCGACCCACCCGAACCGACACCCTACTAAGCCATGTCCAGAACCGAACGCGCACTACAAACACTCCATGACCTCTTAAGGCAATCTATCGAGCCACATCTACAAGCAAATGCAAACATATACGATCTCCTCACGGACAACATCTCTTTCGCCTTCGGCTTGCCCGACCTCAGACGCGCAACCGAAATGCCCCTCGTCTGCATCGACCTCGACACATCCGAACATGCCCAGCTCACACTCGGCACACCAGGCAACGCCAAGCGACGCATCAGCATCCCCGCCAACATCCACTGCTTCTGCGCAGGGCGCGAACGCGAAACACTCTTCCGACAAATCCTGCAACTCACCGACTGCATCATCACTCTCTTAGAATCAATACCACAACACAACGAATACATCTACCAGTCCCCACGCCTCGTCGATTTCGCTCCAGCAATCGAGAGCCAATCCCAAGTGCCCTATATCGCAGTCGCCACCATCAGCCTCAATATCCAACAGATCGTAATCAGCACACAGTCATGACCTACAACTGGGATCTACTCGCCTTCTATGTGCGCAAACCCTGCAGACTCTGTAAGTTACCAGCTGAGCTGCAGGAGTGGCTCTATCACGCCTATCGCTCAGGACGCACCCTTCGTGAAATCCTCGGCGACCTGCACGCCGCAGGCTATAAGGATGTGCGACTAGGCAATGTGTATAAGCACCGCCGACACCAAAGACAACTCATAGAACGATTCTCACAACCGAGCGAAACAACCGCTATCCAACTCAAAATCACGCAGGCACAACTCCAACAACTCAAACTGGCGCGCACCAAAGAAGAGATGGCATCCGCAATCTTGCGCATCCTGCGCTCACTGGTCAGTCAAGACAAATATGAGCAGATTATCCGCATCCTGCAGGAGGCAAGCCATGAATAAAAAGAAAACACTACAAACACCTGAACCCATCGAAACACGACCTCAATCGGAACACCAGCCCGAACCCGAAAGGCAACCTCAGAGGATTGGGAAGCCAGAACCAAGCAACCCCTACACTTACCCCATCGAAATCGACGGAATAGGAATCGTCTATCCAAACAACGATGGCACGTAGCTACCAGCAGTTGGAGGCTCTCATCGCCCAAGATGCCTACCAAATCTATCGCGACGACGCAGGCATCAACACCGCCACACCGTATGCGCCCATAAACACCCCTGCTTCAGTAACCGCAAACGGGCGGGCGCGCGTGCGCGTGCAAATCCATAACCTCGATACAATATCCTTCGCCTCGCACTATATCCTGGAGTACAATCACAACAACACAGGTTGGGAACCATGTACCGCACAAACCAGCAGCCTCGCCCACATCGTCGACTCGCCTCACTTCATCGATGGCGCCGCTACTGCCCAACGGTTAAGCTCAGAACCCTTTACCATCGGCGAGGGGATTGAAACCGAGCGAGAATCGGCGCAAATCACCCTGCCCGCGGGGTATACTACAGAAATAGAATGGAGCCTACTGCTCCATAATTCCCTCCAGCCAGGCGATATACTCCAATTCCGAGTCATCGCCATCTCCACAACCCCATGGGACCCCAACAACTACACAGGCGGTCTGCTCATCTACTATTCCTTCCCCACCATCTATATCTCCTCAAACGGAGGCAATAACATGGCAATCACGGAAACCGTAGCCAATCTCACAGAATACGGCATCGCTATCGCAACCAGCGAGACCAGCGCATACAAGGCGACACACCTCATCGATGTCGTCTCGTGCGATGTCTCTCCGCGCGCCACGCGCATCGTCACAATGCCAGGCAGAGGCGCACTCTCACCGCGACGGGCGCTCACCTCAAGGGTGTGGGCAGAGGGCTCACTCACCGTCGAATCAACGCCTAACCACCTCCCGCTCGTGCTGATGCTCTCAGGATTCGCACCCACCACTACAGGCTCCATCGTGCCCTATACACACACCTTCGCACTCGGCACGGGACGACCAAATCGGTACGGCACGCTCGTATTATGGCACAACAACACCACCCCGCCTGTCCACGAAGTCTTCGCAGGACTATCAGCGCGCCGAATCTCCTTGCGCTGGAACGCCGAAACCGATGACACGCTCCAAGTCTCCCTCGACCTGCTTGGCACCATCGCCGCTGTACACCAATCTGACACCCGCACCGACCTCTTTACATCAGCCACCCCACCCGCAGATGCCGAACCACCTTTCGCTCAAGCCTTCGCATCCATCGAAACACCCACAGGCACATCCATCAACCGATGCACTGCGGTCGACCTCACCATCGACCTCGCGCGCGACCTGCGCTGGACACTGCGAGCATCCACGCGCCCCCGCGGACACCAACCTGTCCGAGCCATCACCGTTTCAGGCAGACTCACCATGACCTTCGAGAATGATGAGGACTACCGCCGATTCTACAATCAAGCCTCACCGACCTACCCATACCAGCACGCAAATAATCCGTCAGCCTTCATAACCTCGCTAAAAATCAACCTCACAAACGGACTTCCGGGCACCAACACGCGCTCCATCTCTATCACCCTGCCAAACATCGTCTATGCCGAACTCGCACCACGCCGAAACCAAGACGAAATCGTCATGCTCGAAGTAGGCTTCCAAGCTCTCTACGACGCCACATCCACCAGCACCGCCACCATCGACGTCACAAACTCCGCATCAGGCACAACTTACAATCCAGCAACCGCAACCATCCCAGGCTTGGGTGTCTAAAATGGAAATCATAGAGGCGATTAAACAACTTGGCTTCCCCACCGCAGTTGCCACATGGCTAATGTGGTTCGTCTCCGCCTACGCTGGACGCATCCAACGACTAATCGAATGGGCAATAGCCGCCAAACACCAAATCGACAACATCGAACAAAACACCACACTCATACTAACCATCTTGCGCACAAATAAGGAGAATCCCCATGCCGATCCATGAACTCCTGCTTACAACCACAATCGCATTCGTGATCTATGCGCTCTATACCGCATGGCGCAGCCTACGCACTCTGGATAACCTCATCTGGACACACCTGCAATACGACCCAGAAGGCACAAATCGCGACCTCTCGCATAGCTCCCTACTGGCAAACCAAACCGCACAAGTCGCCCTACGCTACCTCGGCATAACCGAATCCCCGCGCGGCAGCAACCGCGGACCCCACATCGACGATTTCCTGCGATTCGTAGGATTACAGCCTGGCAACCCATGGTGCACCGCTTTCGTCTGCTACTGCGTCCACAAAGCAGCAGAAGAACTCGGCATCCAAACCGACTTCCCAAAAACCGCATGGACCCCCACCCTGCTCGCCTTCGCAAAACAAAAAAACATCCTCATCACACAAGCCGAAATCGCCATGGGCGTGCGCCCTCAGCGCGGGTGGGTCTTTATGCTCTACTACCCAAACCTCAAACGCGTCGCCCACTCAGGCATCGTTCTGCGCACCTTGCCCGCAGGACTGGTACTCACCATCGAAGGCAACACCAATAATGACGGCTCGCGCGAGGGCTACAAAGTTGCGCGACGCATCCGCCGCCTAAAATCCATCTACGCCTTCATTCCAACCTAAGGAGGCTCAATATGGCAAAGAAACTGACCACGCTCGCAAACCCTGTGCGCTCCGTCGAAATCCGTGGACGCACCTTCAAGTGGAAACCGCTCACGCTCTATAACCTCGCACAACTCGAAGCAGACTACGGCTCCCTGCAAGACTTCTTCACTCGCGCAACCGAAGGACACATCGAGCCAGTCCTGCGCATCCTCACCATCGCCTGCCAAAACGCCGACCCCTCTACCGACGAAGAACATATCGGCTCCGCCATCCTAGCAGGCGACCTCCAACAGGACGGCATAGTAACAAACTGGCTCATAGATATCTTGCAAGAATCAGGACTACAAACCAGCGAAAAAAAAGAACATACCAAGAACCAGACTGGGGACTAATCTATGCCTACGCACTCTCGCACGGCATCGACCCCCAAACCCTCTCCTCGCTCACACTGCCACAAATCAGTGCCATTTTTGCAAAACTGCCTGAGGTGGTGACCACAACCCTGTGAAACTCGCACTACCACTACTCCCACACGGCATGTTCGTCCATCCCCTCGACGGAACAATGCCCCTAATATACAATATCGACACTGCAAAAGCCACACAGTGGATAAAAGAAGCAGGAGCAGATACCATCACAAGCTTCCGCTCCGAATTCTACGCTTGCCACCCGCGCGTGCCAGCCGTCGCCCCCTCAGGACAAGCCGCCATCGCCTTCAACACACTCCCAACCACACTCAAACTGCTCACCCAAAATGCTACAGGAGGCACCGCAGACCTGCAACTCTTCAGACAATCAGCCCCAGCTACCTACGCCTCCGTCGCATATTTTAGTGTCACTAACTCCGCAATCATCAACACCTACAACACCGACTCTACACGCTACAAACTAACCCTCCTCAGCGGAACAACTCTGCACCGACTCGACCTACTACAAGCATGGAATATCATAGACCTCGCACCCTACCTCGATGACTTCGCACACTATCGCACCACCAGCGAATCCGCAATCTTCACACCCATCAGCCCACATCCCCTCGTCACCAGCAAAACCGAAATGCCAATCACAGCACGCATCATCTGCACCATACCGCGCTCCGAAACCCTGCTCCTACAAACCCTGCGCCAACTCTCCTATAGACGCATCGTCGAAATCGTCGAAACTGTCAACGGTACAGATTACCACCTACCCGCTACGATAGAATCGCTCAATATCACCCCTTCAGGCGTACTGCTAACAATCGATATGCAACTGCGCATCCCCACACTCTGCGCCTACAACCCAATACGCCAAACAACCCCTGACAACATCAATAGCTGGATCGCCCTCTATAACGCAACCAGCGACATCACGCCTGCTGAAATACGCCTCTCTATCCAAGCCATCGAAGGCACAAACCCCGTCGAAGTACATCTCACACCGTCCGACCAACACTTCAAATTCGTCCCAGACGCACCCGGCATCTACAGCATCACCGAAACAGGCAGACTCTACTACCTGCCATTTACCACACAACCTGCCCCCTTAACAGACAAAACGCACCTCCTTACGGGAGATACGCCACCACCCCTCTTGCATGCGGGCGACAACATGATACTGTGGCAGTATGCACCCGTTATCGATGCCAGCCTCTGCGCCTATCACCCACGCCTCAGCCTCACAGAATTCGCATGAGCAAATGCCAAATCATCGTCCACGAGCCGTTCAATAAAGGCTGGCGCATCAAAGGCTATCTCGAAGGAGTATCGCTCTCCCCCGAGGTAGCGGAACCAGGCTGGGTTGGCAACGCACGATTCCTCCATCACAAACAACTCGACCTGGGCGATGAAATCGAAGTCCGACTCAACAACCAAACCCTCTGGCTCGGACGCATCATGGAGCGCGGCTATACACAGCCCCTCAATGCTCTGGATAAAAGTAACCCGCTCTACTCGTATGTCGCGCAGGGCATCTGTGAGCATTTTCTCGACCTACCATTCGTCTACACCACCGACAATATCGCCCGCGACCGCGCACCCTTCGGACCAGAACTCTGGAGCACTGCGCTTAAAACCAATCTCTGGCTCCACACCGCACGCTACATCCCCATCGTAGATGATGTGCACATCTCCATCACACCACCATCGCTCTCCTTCCAGCGATGCGCCGACTGCTGGCGATGGTTCCGCTCCCAAACCGCCTGCAAAGTGGTCCCCGAAATCACCCCATCCGGACAAGTGAGACTCATCCTCCAATCTCTCCCACTCTCTCGCTTCGTACCACCGCCCGAATCACACATCGACTATCGCGAGTCAACTTATGAAACCGCCACACGCATCACTCCAGCTCCACCCGCTCGCCAACTCCTCTCCGACCGCACCCTGAGCAACCCACGCATCTGGTCAGCCAGTGTCCCCACCGGCACGCTCGCAATCATTACGCCTCAGGACACAAGACATCGTGGCTACATCAATACATTTGCACTCTCCGTCGAGTTCCTACAACCGTTTACCACAGATTGGATTACAATAAAACACAACCCCAAAATATCAGTACTCAAAGACTCCAACGGAAATAACTATATCCACATCGTCGGAATTTACCGTGGTGGATGGAATGTAGTGTTCCGCTGGCTCATCAACGGCGTGCCCTCCCCAGGAGCTCTACTGTTCAACGATTGGTTGCAAGAAGACGCGTTCCTGATTGTGCCCAATGTTGACGAACTTGACGTAGCTTTCCAAATCAGCACCTACGATACATCCTACGGCGAGTCGTTCTTCATAGCAGATGCACCCTATCTCACCGTCGGCAACCAACCCCTAAGCGAAATCGCACAACCAAAGCCGATACCTATCACCGACAACGTGCCATCCTCGCTAAGCCCCCACTATCATTTCAGGGCTTTCGACGTATATCAGTCGGGCGCAAACTACAACATCGTCGCTCAAAACATCGTCTTCCCCCCAAACATAATCGGATCGCGCGTCGATATCCTGCATAACCCATACCTAATCAAGGCAACAGTAGTGTCTGCCTCCGGAAGCACCATAACTATCGAAATAGACCCAGACTCGCCCGCATCGCCCTCTAAAGGCGACCTCGTTCGCATCTACTACCCCACCACCCCAGATGCGCCTTACCTCGCCGAACAACAGTATGATACGCGCTACGCAATCATCGACACACCCTCCGCCCCAATCGCTCCAGCTGACCTCATCAAACGTGTCGCATCGCCTCAAGTGCAATTGAGCTTGAGCTACCCGACTCAAGATTATGTCCCGCTCCCAGAAATCGGACAGACCCTCGATCATCCCGAAACAGGCAAGCCACTCCCCATCTACCGCATCGAGTATCAAATTCTCAATAACCACCTGACACAAATCAACATCCACGCAGGCTCACCCGACCTCACTATGAAAGCGCTCCTTCGCCAGATCAAACCCCCGCGCCAGTTCGCACGATAAGCCCTCACTGCCACCCTAAACAAAGCAAACCCACCCTCACCTCGAGCCAACCCCTCCGTCACCCTGACCCTGAGCAAACCCACTCAACCGTCCTGCCTGTATGGGCAGACCCCATGTCCTTATGACTCCCTCCCCGTTGACGGGGAGGGTCAGGGTGGGGTCTCCCTCCCCGTTGACGGCGAGGGTCAGGGTGGGGTCTCCCTCCCCGTTGACGGCGAGGGTCAGGGTGGGGTCTCCCTCCCCGTTGACGGCGAGGGTCGGAGCGGGGCTGGAA
>FWWL01007437.1_pt1 | contig 14913 bp, 19 predicted proteins | sample 2228331 | NCBI WGS metagenome assembly FWWL01 (sample SAMEA103939775, study PRJEB20133) | metagenome
TCTTTGTTGTACCAGAAGCAATCATAGGAGCAGCAGCGATGATAGGAGCCATGTTTAGCATATTCATAGCATACAACCATCTAAAGAAGAGGAATTAAAAACATACCAATTTTTTATACTCTACAACTCTTTATTATAAACTCTACAGCCTCTTTAGGAGTATCTACAGCCTCGATCTTTACTAGTGATCTATCATCAAGGTATTTATCAGCATATGCATCTGCAACACCTCCACTCCCCTTTATGGCAACTATAGGCTTCTTCTTCATATATGCAACTCCAGCCTCGATCAAGGTTCCAATACCTCCACCGATTATTATTACACCATCAGCAGAGTATGCATTTATATAATTTCTTGCGTATCCAACACCAGTACAGATAACTATCTTACAGTAAGGGTTTGCTTTACTACGTTCCTCATATGGTATTATGCCTATGGTAATACCACCAGCCTCGTAAGCACCTCTAGAGGCTGCCTCCATGACACCGCCTAATCCTCCAGTTATTAGCACAGCATCATGCTCTGCAATCAACTTGCCAGTCTCATATGCTATTCTATAAGCCTCATCATTACAAGCATCTGAGTTATAGCCTATAACGAGTATCTGTAGCATGTAATATTATAAACTATAACACCATTTTAATTATAATACATAGCTTAATAAATAGCATATATATCAAAGACTCTCATGCAACTAAGAGCAAGCGATATAATGAAAGAAGCAATCACTTTAGAACCAAGTAATACACTTGCAGATGCTAGAGATCTAATGCTAAAGCATGATATAAGTAGGATAGTCATAGCAAGGGATGGTAAACCAATAGGCATAGTTACTGAGAAGAGTATAGGGAAGTTTCTTTACAGAGATGGCAGACCTTTAGATATGTTGAGATTAGATCAGGTTATGAGAAGGGATCTTATAACCATAGATAAGGATGCTAGCATTAAAGAGTGTGCATCTCTAATGCTAAAGCATGGTATAAGCTCGCTAATAGTTAATGATAGATGCAGCATATTTACCAAGACAGATCTCGTTAAGGTTTATGCTGATCATCTAGCAAATAAGAGCAAAGTTAGGAAGTATATGAGTAACAATGTCTATACCATAACACCTACACACTCATTGTATAGTGTATTATCCATATTGATAAGGAAGAGGGTATCGAGAGTTGTAGTTGTAAGAGATAACAAGCCAATTGGCATAATAACTGCTAAAGATCTCTTGCCTACTAGCATGCTCATTGAAGATGATGGGATGATCTCTAGCATATCCTCTAAATTTACTCATGTATTATTAGCAAAAGATGTCATGAAGAAGCCATTTACTATCCATCATGATGAGGATCTTGCTAAAGCTGCTAGCATGATGATTGAGAAGAGGATAAGTGGTTTGCCAGTTATAGATAGAGATGATTATCTTAGAGGAATAATAACAAAGACAGATATAATAAGAGCATTAATAGATCTATCTTGAAATATTAAAAATTTTTGGGTTTTAACCCTTGACTATGTCTATCTCTATCGTGCTTACATTTCTAGTCTTTCCATCCTGTAGGTTTAGTGTCTCGCTGCCTATCCTAACAGCATTGACCTTATAACCCATGCTTGACATCTTCTTCTCTACAATCTGTGATACATCTACTGCCTTTACTATACTCTTACCTCTTGCCTTAAGTGTTACAAGATTATCGTTTGCTAACTGCACCAAGGTTGCTGTTACATACGTCATCACTGGCTTCTTGCCTATGAAGATTACATTGGTTGCACTCATACACATCTCTTTATATTAGAATATATATATATCATACTCTTTCTATAGAATCATGTTTGATGGCATCTCAAATGGTATCATTCCATATACACTCCTTGCAACAGGTTTCTCCATAGGACTTTTACATGCTACTGAAGCAGATCATGTAGCAGCAGTAGCAACCCTTGTTAGTAAGAGTAAGAGGATAAGCAAGGCAGCAGTACTAGCAGCCTTATGGGGGACTGGGCATACACTAGCCTTATTCATGGTTGGAGTTGCAGTACTCTTCTTAGCAATAAACATACCAGAAGAATTATCACTATTCTTTGAATTTGGAGTTGGTATTATGCTCATCATACTAGGCTCGTCTATGATAATTAATTTAAGGAATGGTAGGTTGAATCGCTTCTTTGGTATACTTGCTAAGAAGCATATACATCCACATTCACATGGTGATAAATGGCATATCCATGCACATAGCCATGATGGGGAGCATGCTCATAGCCATAAATCGCTCATAATAGGTATCATACATGGACTTGCTGGGAGTGGTGCATTGATGCTTCTAATACTCCCTACTATAGATTCTGCCATACTTGGGCTTACATATATAATGATCTTTGGGATAGGCTCTATAGTAGGTATGATTGGTGTAAGCACGTTGATAAGCCTACCTTTTGTGTTTACTGCTCAAAAGTCTAAATACATAAACAAGTATCTTGCTATAGCAATCTCTATACTTAGCATTATAATTGGAATATACATAATCTATGAGATTATAGTAATATCTTAATATAGTCTCATTGTAAGGATAAGCATGGTTAAGGTTTACTACTATACTAAATGTAAGACTTGTAGAAATGTTATTGAGAGGCTAAAGGATAAAGAAGAGTTAGAGTTAAGAGAGTTCTTCAAGGATAGATTGAGTAAGGAAGAGATTAAGGAAATACTAAAACTTGCCAATATCTCTGCTAGAGATATGCTAAGGAAGAAGGATAGGCTTTATAAAGAGTTAGAGTTTGATAAGAAGGATTACAGCGAAGATCAGATAATAGAATTGATGATCAAATATCCTAGTCTCATAAATAGACCGATAATAATTAAAGATGGCAGGGTATTCATAAGAGATATAGAATGAGATTATACAATACTCTAACAAAAAGTCTAGAAAGCATAGATAGCAAAGAGGTTAACATCTACCTTTGTGGTGTTACTGTGTATGATTACTCTCATCTAGGACATGCTAGAACATTGATAGTATTTGATACACTAAGGAGATACCTTATGTATAAAGGTTATAAGGTAAGATTTGTTCAGAACTTTACTGATGTAGATGATAAGATAATAAATGCTGCTAGAGAGCAAGGCATAAAACCATTAGAATTAGCAGAGAGATTTATAAAGCAATACTTCGATGACTTTGATAGACTAAATGTATTAAGAGCAGATCATTATCCTAGAGCAACTGAACATATAGATGATATGATAGAGATGATAAGAGGTTTGTTAGAGAAGGGCTATGCTTATACTACTAGCAAAGGTGTATACTTTCATGTTCCCAAGTATGAAAAGTATGGTAAGTTATCAAAGAAAGATATGAATGAATTGATTATAGGTGCAAGAATTGAAGTAGATCCAGAGAAGAAGAACCCATTAGACTTTGCATTATGGAAGTTTTCTAACGAGGAACCAAACTGGGATAGTCCATGGGGAAGAGGTAGGCCAGGATGGCATATAGAATGCTCAGCCATGAGCCTAAAGTATCTAAAGCGTATAGATATACACGGAGGGGGTGAAGATCTAATCTTTCCTCATCATGAGAACGAGATTGCCCAATCAGAGTCTCATACCAATGAAGAGTTTGCAAAGATATGGATGCATGTAGGATTACTTACTACTAAAGGAGAGAAGATGAGCAAATCTTTAAAGAACATAAAATCTATACATACAGCCTTGAAGAGTTATAGTGCAAATGCTATTAGATTATACTCTTTATCTACCCATTATAGGAAGCAGTTAGAATATGATGAGAGATTGTTAGAACAAGCAGTTGCAAGATGGAGGGATATTGAGCATGCTGGCTTTGAGTTAAGGTTTGCATATGATAATTCTACCAATCATTCTAACGAGTTTATAAACAATGCTATGAGAGAGTTTGATGATGCGATGAGCAATGATCTAGATACTGCAAATGCCATAAATACTCTAACAAACCTTGCCAAATACATTAATAAGCATGCTGCAAATAACACTTTAACTAGAGATATTGCAAATGCTGCAATGAATGTATATAATTCCATGCTATACATACTAGGTTTAAGGTTAGCAGATGTTAGTGAAGAAGAGGAGAGGGAGATTGAGGCTATGATTGAGGAAAGGAATAGGTTGAGAAATGCTAAGATGTTTAAAGAGGCAGATGAGATTAGAGCTAGGCTAAGAAGTAAAGGGATAGAATTGATAGATCATAAGGAGAAGACTATATGGAAGAAGTTAGCTTAATCCATCTTATACCTCAATATAGCAGCAATCTTTCCTAGACTCTCAAGCATCCTTCCATGCTCACTCTTTGATGAGATCACTTCTACTTTTGCACCGCTATTGATTGCTAAATCTTCTAGATGATCTATTATGTCTTGCTCCCTTATCTCTATATCTTCTGCATTGCATACATTACACTGTATGCTTAGTTCATGCTTTCTCTCAATAGCCTTGTTAGCATCTACTATATCTTCAACTTGAGCATTACACCTCTTACACACTGCAGTGATCTTAACCATGTTTATATTATCATTTACTATAACCAACTCAGCACTCCCCATCTCTAAAGCCTTTATAACTTGCTTCAAGCCATATGTAGCCAATCCCTTTGCTGAGTTTATCTCTCTAAACAATCTATCTACTAGCCTCTTCTCAACTATCACTCTATACTCTTTTAATACATCTTCAGCCTTCTCCATAGCCTCTCTAACCCCTTCACTCCCAGCATATGAGGTATCTATAGTTGCCAATACATTATTCTGTAATCTATAATCTAGATAACCTTCCTTGAGAAATGTATCCTTTGTTGGTCCAGGGCCAGCAACTATCAATCCCTTAACATTGTAAGTATCTATAAAGTATGATTTTGCATGCTCTGCTATTCTATTATAATAATAATTGAGTTCCATCTCTCTAAGCCTTTCAAACCTTCTTGCTGATTGCCCTCCAGATCTATGCTTACCACCAACTCCTGAAGTAAGTTCATCCACTATCTCTAATCTATCTCCAAGTATAACTCCTAGTCCAGCCTCGCTACTATCCATTGCTAATATACCTATTACATCTTCCTCTTTAAGCATAGATTTTAGAATATCTGTATGAAAGTGATCATCACATCTGTAGAGATATACAGTAAGTTCTTTTGGAGGTATTATCTCATGTATCTGAACAACCTCACTTCCAGGTCCATTAGTTGGTAAGGCACCACAGAATATTACCAAACCAGTATCAGGGATTTGATTATAGAGTTTTAACCTCTGCATGGTCTTAGTCAAAGCATCCAAGACATGATTCCTAGTTGTATCAGATTTTATATTGGAAGCAGTCCCATATTCATCCCTAAGCGAGGCTATGACTTCATGAACAGCCTTCTTAGGGGGTATATACAAGGAGATCAGTTCAGTGCCTCTACCTTTCTTCTGAGATAGTTCATTGAGTATCTTTCTCAGCCTATACATCTTAACCGAATCATATTTGCTCATCATCCAATTGAGATATTAAAGAGTATAAATATCATTACTAGCATTCTATTAGAAACCTTTAATTTTGTATCTTATATAGATAATCGCATGAGAGTATTACAGTTACATTCTAACTTTATAGAGTATGAGCCTATTGAGAAAGAGATAAGGGATGCAGAGGAGATAGAGGCTATGAAGGAGAGGTTTGAGGATATAGCAGTAGCATTCATAGCAATAGAGAGGGATGATGATGAGAATGTTGCAAATAAAGCTATGCTAGAGATGAGGAAGTGGCTTGATGAGATAAGATGTAATAGGCTCTTGCTATATCCTTATGCACATCTTAGTCAAGATCTAGCAGATCCAACTAAAGCATTTGGTATATTAAAGTATATTGAAGATTCACTTAGAGATGAGTTAGAAGTATATAGGGCACCATTTGGATGGACAAAATCATTTACAATAAGCGTCAAGGGGCATCCATTAGCAGAGCATGCTATAAGCATAAAAGAAGGTTTGGAAAGGGAGCAGTTATCAAAGGCTTTAGTTGAAGAAGAAAGGATAAGATCTTACTGGTTCATCCTAGAGCCAGATGGTAATCTAATAGAGTTAGAAGGTTATAGATTTAAGAATAAGAGGCTTGAAGCGCTAGCAAGGTATGAGATTGCAAAGAAGAGGGTTGTGGATCAAGAGCCTCCCCATGTTAGGCTTATGAAGAGGTTAGCAATTGCAGATTATGAAGAGGCCTCTGATGTTGGGAATATGAGGCTATATCCTAATGGTAGGCTAATAAAATCCTTGATAGAGCAATATGTGACTAAAAAGGTACTTGAGTATGGAGGCATAGAGGTTGAGACTCCAATAATGTATAATACCAAGCATCCTAGTCTAGAGAGTTACTTCAACAGATTCCCTGCTAGACAGTATACAATCAATAGCGAGGGCAAAGAGTTGTTTCTTAGATTTGCTGCTTGCTTTGGACAATTTCTCATGGCTAAAGACTTTACTATATCTCATAAGCACTTGCCATTAAGACTATATGAACTTACCAGATACTCGTTTAGGAAGGAGAAGAGTGGAGAGATAGTAGGTTTAAGAAGGTTGAGAGCATTTACCATGCCTGATTGTCATGCTTTATGTAAAGATATGGAGCAAGCAAAGAGTGAGATGTTAAGAAGATTAAGGTTATCTATTGAGGTAATAAATGATCTTGGTATATCTCTAGATGATGTAGAGATAGCCATAAGGTTTACCAGAGATTTCTATGAATCAAATAAAGATTTTATCAAGGAGCTTATAAGTATAATAGGTAAACCAGCATTGGTAGAGTTATGGGATAAGCAATTCTTTTACTTTGTATTAAAGTGGGAGTTTAACTTCATAGATAACTTGGATAAGGCTAGTGCTCTATCTACAGATCAGATTGATGTAGAGAATGGAGCGAGGTATGGTATAACATTTGTTGATGAGGATGGGAGTAAGAAGAATCCTATAATACTTCACAACTCTCCTAGTGGAGCTGTAGAAAGGGTAATATATGCACTACTAGAGAAGGCAGCATTCATGGAGAGAGAAGGAAAGGCTCCTATCATACCTTTATGGCTCTCTCCTACCCAAGTTAGAATAATACCAGTCTCAGCAAACTATCTAGAATATTGCATGGGATTGATGAATGAGATAAAGAGTAATAATATTAGAGTCGATCTTGATGATAGGGATGAGACCCTAAATAAGAAGATTAGAGATGCTGAGAAGGAATGGATACATTATATAATAGTCATAGGCGAGAGAGAGATAAATAGTAATATGCTTAGCATAAGAAAGAGGGCAGATAAGAGCAAGAGAGAGATTAGAGTTAGTGAATTGATAGACGAGATAAAGGCTCAGATCAAGGATAAGCCATTCATGCCATTGAACATGCCAGAATTGTTAAGTAAGAGACCACAGATCATGGTTTAATAATTACTGAAGATAGTATATTGATAAATCTTACTAGTAATTTAATAATTTGTAACAAAAAGATTAATTATTAGTCCTATATAAACTCTTATATATGAGGAGCAGGAAGGATAGGCTAGAGATCTATTATACCATCTTATCTAGAATGGATAGTGATGGAATGATAGATATAACCTTAAAGCCTACTGAACTGCAGAAAGATTGTAATATATCATATGAAAAGTTATTATTCTATATAAGAGAGTTGATGGAGAAGGGGTTCATAATCAATCGCATAGATAAACTAATCATTACTGAGAAGGGATACCAATTCATATCCTATTATAAGAGATTGTTAGATCTTACAAAGGATACAGATATTCTAAGATGATTGAGATGATCTAATTACCATCAATTCTAGCATTATCTTTGCTGCCAATACAGCAGTACTCCCATTATCGTATGGAGGGGATAACTCAACTATATCAAATGCTTTTAACCTCTTATCATAAAATATAGATAGTATATCAAAGAATTGTTTAGTTGTCAACCCTAGAGGTTCTGGAGTCCCTACCCCTGGAGCAAATGCTGGATCTATTACATCAAGATCTATGCTTATGTATACCTCTCTATCTAGCACAGATATATGATCTCTAACTATTCTTGCATTGTTATGAATATCTTTAGACCTTATCGAGCTTATCTTTGTTTTGTTTAAAAACTCAAGCTCATCGTATCCAAAACCCCTTGCACCTATATGTAAGATGTTATCAGAGCCTCGCTCTTCTACTATCCTTCTTAAAAATGTAGCATGGCTATACCTTGTATCATTATACTCATCCCTTAGATCATAATGTGCATCAAATATCACCAATGCTGAATCTCTAGTAGCCATGAAAGTGCCTAGTGTTATTAGATGCTCCCCTCCTAAGATGCATGTAAAGCCTTTATCCATAACCTCTTCGCTAACCTTCTTTGCCATATCAAGCATGTACTCTGCATTGACTGTAAATCTAAGATTACCTAGATCTTTGATGCTTAGATTAGAGATATCTATACTATGATTCAATGAATTATATTCTATGTTCTTAAAGGCATCCCTTATAGCACGTGGCCCAAACCTAGTTCCAGGTTTGTATGAGCAAGTAGAATCGAATGGTATGCCAAATACATAGCATGAGATACTACCATTGCCTTGTGTTAATGATTCATCTTGTAGATAGAGATCTACATAACTCATAGCAGGAGATATCATACAAAATTTATTTAAATAGTTTCCCATCTCCAAAAGACATTTTTATAGGTTAGTCCATTGCTAGGATATGAATCTAAGGGTGCTGATAAAAGAGTACAAGGACTTTCCAAAAGAGGGTGTATTATTTAGAGACATAAGCCCAATACTGAGAGATCCAACTGCATTCAAGTATGTAATAGATAGATTCTATGAAGAGTATAAAGAAGATCAGATAGATTTAATAGCAGGCATAGAGTCTAGAGGGTTCATATTTGCATCTGCATTAGCCTTGAGATTCAATAAAGGGATGATAATGATAAGGAAGCAAGGTAAGTTGCCAGGAGATACAACCACAAAAAAGTATGATATAGAATATGGTAATGCTACTATGGAGATACAGAAGGATATAATAAAGAATGGAGAGAGGGTATTGATAGTTGATGATCTCATAGCAACTGGAGGCACTGCTAAAGCATCCGCTTCCCTCATAGAATCTTTAGGAGGCATAGTAGCAGGATTTGCATTTGTCATAGAGTTAAGTAATCTAAATGGTGTTAATGCTATAAATAATTATAAGATATGCTCACTGGTGAGATATTGAGAGCAGATATAGGGATCATAGGAGGGACTGGAGTATACGATCAAGATATGCTAGAAGATGCTAGGGAGGTTAAGGTCTATACCCCTTATGGAGATACCTCATCACTAATAACGATTGGCTATTACAAGGATAAGAGCGTAGCATTCATTCCTAGGCATGGGAAGGAGCATAGGATACCCCCTCATAAGATACCAGCTAGAGCAAATATATGGGCTTTAAAGGAGTTGGGTGTAAAGAGGATCCTAGCACCAGCAGCAGTTGGTAGTATGAGGGAAGAGTTGAAGCCTGGAGATATAGTTATAATAGATCAATTCATAGACTTTACGAAGAAGAGGGAGTATACATTCTATGATGGAGGCGAAGTATGCCATATATCAGTAGCAGACCCTTTTTGTGAAGAGTTGAGGCCTATAGTTATAGATACAGCTAAAGGGTTGGGTTTGAGTGTACATGAAAAAGGTACTTATGTATGCATAGAAGGGCCTAGATACTCAACCAGAGCAGAGTCTAGATTCTTTAGAGATCATCTCAAGGCTGATGTCATAGGCATGACTCTGGTACCAGAGTGCATACTTGCTAGGGAGATGGAGATCTGCTATGTAAGCATAGCAACAGTTACTGATTATGATGTATGGGCAGATAAACCAGTTAGCACTAAAGAAGTTATAGATACATTAAAGAAGAATGTGATCAATACAAAGAGGCTACTAAGAGAGTTGATACCAAAGATACCATTGGAGAGAAACTGCTTCTGCAGAGATGCTTTGCGAGATGCAAAACTCTAACCATTTTTATTTATGATCTCCATATCCCCTTGCACCATCATCCTTTGTACCTCGATTATTATCTCTTCTGGATCGTAGCCTAGATCTCTCAACCTCTTCTGAGCAGCCTTGCTCAATCTTACATTGATGTTATGCCCACCAATCCTGCCAAATGCTATGCCATTAAACCTAAACCTTTTATCATCGATGAGGAAGTAACCCTTGATCCTGCTAGTTATCTCTCCAGCCTCTAATGATGTAACGTATATCTTGATATCATTCAATCTATCCTAACCTCCTTGTTTAGATGCTCCTCTGGAAGGAAGAGCCAATGTTTATCATCTATATTATAATTCTCATCAATAGTTAGATCAATGCTACCCTTTAAGCATTCATGCTTGATACTTAGATTCTTCTTAACCTTGATCAACTTCCACCTATCTCTCATCTCCTTAAGCTTACATACAAGCACTGCCCATCTCTCATCATCATTGATGCTAGGCATACCTACTTCAGGTGCTAGATCTAGCACTCCTAGTTGCTTCTCCTCAGCAAATACCTTCTTGCATTTGACACATCGCCATAGATCTATTGCTCCAATCGTTCTCTCTTTATATACTATGTTTGTAACCCCAAAGTATACTATGCTATGCTTACACTCCATGATAATGATTCATAGAATGTATTATTTAGCCCTTCTTTCTAGCAAACCCTCAAGTATCATAGCTATCCTATCTATGTTAGGATTCCTTTTGTTAACCATACCCTTTCTTAGCAACTGCATCCTATACATATTTGTTAGAGCAAATCTAGGATTCAATGCTTGGTATTTACCATCCATCTCTATACATGCACCATCTTCCACAAGTTTCTTTGCTATGCTCTCTTCTAACCCTTCAATACTCATCCTGCCATTGAACAATAACTTGAGATATAGTTTAATCATGCTTGCATCTACATCAAGTTCTTTGATCATCAATTCTTCAAGTCTATTTATATCCATATGCAATAGAAGATATTAAATATATTTAAGGATAAGGGAGAGTATGAGATTAGTAGTAGCAATCAGTGGAGGATCTGGAGTTGTATATGCAATAAGATTGCTAGAGGTTCTGCACACACTAAAGATAGATACACATCTAGTAGTAAGTAGATGGGCAAGAGAGTGTATCAGGTTAGAGTGTAATGCAAGCATAAACTATCTAGCAAGCCTTGCAAATAAAGTCTATGATAATGATGATCTAGCATCTCCAATATCTAGTGGTTCATTCAAGACAGATGGTATGATCATAATACCTTGCAGCATGAAGACTCTGGCAAGTATAGCAAATGGTTATGATGATAACCTTATAACAAGAGCAGCCTCTGTAAGCATGAAGGAGGGTAGAAAGTTGGTCTTGGTGCCAAGGGAGACACCATTGACTGCCATACACTTGGAGAACATGCTCAAACTAGCTAGATTAGGAGTGGTTATACTTCCAGCAATGCCTGGTTTTTATCATAAGCCTAAGAGCATTGATGATCTGCTGAATCACATAGTAGGAAAGATTCTAGATCAATTTAATATAGAGCATGAGATATTTAAGAGATGGCAGGGTAGAGAGATGGTTTAAAAAGACTATCTAAGTATCTTTCTTGCTATCTTGATAGAGAAACCAATAGCTATTATGAATACTATGATACTGCTAACCATTGCAATCATTAGATTATCACTAACCTCCCTAACTATTACGAATGTAACCAATGCAGGTATGCTATTAATCAATGCCATTACTATACTAGCAAAGTAACCTTTAGAGACTGGGATCTTATCTTTGCTCATGTAGACTTTGCATGTAATACTAGATTTAATCTTTAGTATAGATAAGAGTTATAAAGATGGCAGATTAAGATATTATGTGGATCATAATGTATGCTAGAAAGTTTGCTTATGAAGGTCTAAACGGGTTTATAATAGCTATCCTAGCATTGCTAGTTGTAGGTATAATGTATGTATTCCTTGCAAGAACAAACTATAGTTTTGCGGGATTCATACTAGTTAGCATAGCATCTGCTCTACTAATATACTGGGCATTCTACCTAAAGAAGATTGCCGCTGTTGAAGAGCCTATAAAGTATAGGCAAGAACTTATGCAAGAAGCAAAGAGCTGGGTTTACGATCTCATCAAGAGCGAGAATGAGATAGTATTTGTTGCAGAGGTTCCAGGGCCAGAGGATGCTGTAAATGTTAGACTGATAAATGGTGTATTATACATAAGAGGAGGTCAGGGTTTTGCTAAGGAGGTGCCTCTGGATATCTCTGATGATATGGGTATAGCAGAGTTTAGATATAGAAATAGCATATTGACCCTTAAGATAAAGAAGTTATAGACTCTTTGCCATCTCTAACTTCTCTGGCAAGTAATCATCAGTAATCTTTGTCAATCCATACTTAGCAAAAGCCTCGAGTTCGCTCTTCCTCTTCATCTTCAAGAAGAGATCTAGTTCTCTCTGCCATATATCTGTTTGATATCTAGGATCGTTCTTTAACTCATAGCATCTCTTGATATCAGCCTCTGTCATTGGATCTGTAGGCAATTTGTACTTTTGAATATCGCTTGCCCAAACTCCTATCCATTTAGCATCTGGGACTGTCAATTCTCTTAGATGAGCAGCATTTGCAGAACCAGACTTTATGACCATTGCTATATGCTCCCCATAGACATCTCCATCTGCTAATATATAGATATCCAAGCCCAACTCATCATGTAATCTCTTGAGCAGATACCTAGTTGCCCTTGGAGGCTGGCCAGCAGTATCAACTATCAAGGCCTTAAACCTTTTATGGATATTCTCCTCAACAAATCTGGTAAATATACCTCCCTTCTCTACTGCAAATACCATCTCTGCACTAGTCTCAACGAACTCAGCACTGCTCAGGCTTGGACCTATGAGGTATCCATCTGGATGATCTGAGAGGTTTAATCTCCTTCCCTCATACCCTCTTACTGTGTACTCTATAGTTAGATCTCCAAATATGCTACTCCTCTCCTCTGGATAGATATTGAAATCTTCTCTAGCGAATCCTAAAACAGCCTCCAAGTCTGTTATTATATGATCTGACTCTGGCTGATCTTCAAAATCAATACTAAATGCCTGTGATGAGTAGTATATATCTCTCAACGTTGATGTCTTACCTTCGTTAACTAACTTATTTACAAAGAATGCTAGCCATACCAATTGTGTAAAAGAACGTAGATGTCTCATATTGCTAGTAGATCTCTTTATGCGTGCTCTGCCTAGTATGTACTGCTTTAACTTCTTATCATATACTATATTACTTACAGATCTACTGGGTATAGATATCTCTGGAAACTTACCATTATCTAGATCATTGTATATCTTCTCACCTAAACCCTTAAGTAATGCTCTAACCTTCTCCTTCCTAGCTTTAGTACTCTCCTTCTTCATACTTATTACCCATCTTCACCAATCTCTCATATCTAGGTAACCTCTTAGCATTGGCAAGTTCTTTAGTGAATTGTGCTAGTAATGGTAGATATTTAGCATATATATCTGCTCTCTTACTAGCCATCTCTGCATGTCTCTTCTTTGATAAATGTAGAAATAATTTTCTTGCAAGGAACCTTAGCCCATTCTTCAATTCATACTCTATCTCTTCCCTATCAGCAATATACTCCTTGCCAACCGTCTTATATGGAACTCTGGTAGAGCATATGTGAGTTATCACTATCAATGGAGACTCTAGATCGATCTTGTATCTCTTCCAATCTATATCCTTGATAACCTTCCATGATAGATCAGAGCCCTCATCATAGAGTAAGGGTATCCTATTTGCAAACCTATATAGTTTGATACCATTATCCCTTATCTCTCCACCATAGGCTATACCTATCTCCACTATGAATGGGAAGCCTGAATAGGCAGATGCTGGCCTCTGTATAGCAGCAACAAACTCTGGCTTAAACATAGCCTTTACGCTAGCCTCTAGGAATTTGGCTCCCAATGGGGATAAGCAAGTAGCATCTGGAGGCAAGAAATCTGGATATTTCTGCATAGCCTCTGCAAGCCTGACTATCTCTTCATTGGTTAGCATTCCTATCTTCTTATTCTTAAATTTGGCATATTCTAAGAACTTCTTTGCTGTATTCTCTCCAACTCTTTGGAAGTTCTTGACTAGGAATGTTATTAGATCATCTCCTTCGAGTATAGATAAGAGATGATCATAGAATGGCTTTGTATCCTTTAGTTTGCGTGTATGATAATTGCCATCAATGGTAACATATGATATCTCTTTGTTGTTTAGATCAATCCTATCAATCATGATATTGCTAATCTCATCAAGGTTCATATCTAATGATACAGCCAAAGATATGATAAGCTTTACATCTCTAGATAACTTATCCCACCTATCCTTTGCCATCTCTGCTAGAGTGCCAACACTCTGATTAGATCTTGTATTGAGTTCTCGCTTAACCTTCTCTTTAATATTAACATTAGTAGATATTATGGTAAGTTCTTTATTGAATAACCTCCTTAAAGTCTCTACATCGATACCTGCAGGATGAGGCTTTACTTCGACTGGTGGTTTAGGCATCTCCTCTGTAATCCTCTCATACTCAAACTTGTTGTTGAATGGATCCTCAAGAGTTATATTTGCATAAGGCGTTATCAATGCTGTCTGTGCTATATAATCTCTGATCTTCTGCTGTGCTTTACTATAGTCACCCTCTAGTGTTATGCTAATCTCCAATCCTCTCTCTCCATTAGCTATACGCTCCTCTTTACCAATTATCAAAGGCCTATTACGCTGTATATCTAGAAGCATTGTATATTCATATAATCTACCATCATGAACATTGACTATCTTAACTGGTTTATTGGTCGTTATTTGGCCATAGAGTAT
>FWWL01006963.1_pt1 | contig 14911 bp, 20 predicted proteins | sample 2228331 | NCBI WGS metagenome assembly FWWL01 (sample SAMEA103939775, study PRJEB20133) | metagenome
GCCGTCGCTGGATGGTCGCGCTGAGGGCGGCATCAGCATTGAGATGGACCCGTTGCCGTTGCCGCCGCGATTTCTCCGATGGTTCATCAGTCCTCTAACGCGTGTGGTCTACAACGACAAAGGCCAGCGCATGGAGTTCCCGGGACTGTACGAGCTCGAGGGCAACCACTACGTGGTCAGGGACCCGACGTTCCCCTCACGGCCTGTCATGGCCGGGACGTACATCAACAACCGCTTCCGCACCTTCCAGAGCTTCTTCAAGGACCGTACGGCTCGGTGGCTCGGTCAGGTGGACCGCGTAGAAGCCGCTCTGGCCGAGATAGCGCGGGCCGAGGGGATGAGCAAGAATGATGCCGCGGCGTTGCTCATCCGCGAGATTGAGCAGGAGGAGCGGTCATACGCGGCGCGGCATGGTGCGGAGCCCGCTCCGCTGACGCCCATCACCGAGGAGGGTATGGCGCTGAGCGCAAGGGGCCAGCGGGCGTTAGAGCAGGCGCTGAAGCATCACTTCGAGCTTGTGGACGACATGCTGGAGGAGATGCGCACCCTGTATCCGGACCTGCCGGCTGTGGAGGACGTCGGCTACTTCCGGCACCTGTTCAGCAAGCAGTGGCTCATCCGTATGACTATGCCGGGAGAAGAGGGCAAAGGGCGCGTCATCGGGCAGGCGGACACCTACAGGGAAGCCTGCCGTGTGGTTGACGAGTACCTGCGCGAGCACGCTGACGATGCATCGCTCGCTCGTGCTCGTTTCCATGTCACGTGGAAGGAGATCGACTTCGACCCGGCTGTCAGGGTGTCCAACGCCAGATACTGGCGTATCGTGCGAGATGTAGCCTCTGATATGCGTTCAGCGCTGGATGAAGGCGGTGTCGTGATGACGCGCGACCAGCTTGCCAGATTTGTTCGCCACGGGCTTGCTGGCGAGGTTGGCACTGCGGCAGGAAGGCGTACGTTTCTGGGGACGCTCGAGGCACGGCGTGGGTCTGAGGGTTACAGTCTGGATTACGGGTCGGTCATGCGCGTCACCGCCCATCAAACAGCCAAGCACATCGGTCTGGCCAACCTGCGGTCCACAGTGATGCCCGTAGTCGAGCATCTGAAGCGTGTTGAACAGGGGACCATAAAGAGTTCAGGCCGCGCCTACGCCTTAGCCGAAGCTGTGGAGTCACACATTGCCCAGCTGTCCGGTGAGCTCACCTCCGAGGACAAGGTAGCCGCGCAGGCAATAATGGCAACTCCTCTAGGGCGTTTGCTTGTGGAGCACATCGGCATGAACCCGCTGTACTTCTACCGGTCCATGCTCATGACAATCCAGCGGGCGACGTATCTGTTGCAGGTCGGCTTTTCTCTCCCGACATCGGCTCTCAACCTTGTGCAGACCTACTGGACGCTTGGTTCCGGTGTGACATCGTTCCCGCGCATACTCAGGGCGCAGCTTCGGGTGTTGCTGGACCGTCGATTGCGGAACGAGCTGGCGGAGGCCGGTGTTCTCGAGGGCGACGTGAAGTACCAGATAAGCGGTCTTGAGGTTGGCCATCGCTGGCGTCTCCGAACACCCATGGAGATGACGAGCGACATGAATCGAGCTGTCGGCTATATCATCGGCAAGGAGAATGCGGAGCGCGCCCTGCGCTGGGATAAGGAGTTCATGGAGAAGTCGCCTGCTGAGCAGGAGCGTATCCTGCGGGAGTATGGCCGGCTTGGCGCAGAGAAGGCGGAGTTCGACACTACGCTTCTGAACGCTCCTATGATTTTCCGCGGCAGTCCTCTTCGCAGGGCCGTACTGCAATTCCAGAGCTTCCCGGTAAAGATGCTGGAGGACGTTATCGCTGAGGCCCGGGAGCAGGGATGCGACACCAGTTTCTGGGGGCCTGTGCGTCGCGTTGCCAAGCGAGCTGCGGTTCAGGCCGTCGTAGGAGGGGCGAAGTCGTTCGTGCCGATAGTTGCAGGTCTTGCTATCCGCAAGTGGTTCGAGGAGAGGGCGCTTGAGGCTGGCATGGATGCGGATACGGCGGACGGTGTAGCCAGAGTTCTGACCTACGGGCTTCCCGGCCTTGGCGGATTTCAGGTGAGCGACCGCGTTGGCGTGCTGGACTTCCTCAAGACATGGGGCAACACGCCGGAGGAGCACCTCGGGAACCGTGTTGTCGGGGCTCCGGGCAAGGTGATGGTTCAGCTCTATGCTCTGTCCAAGCTGATGGTCCAGTGGGCGACATCGCCTAGGGCTCCGCTTCGAGAGCGGCGCAAGCGCATGAACGCGGTCAGCCGCACACTGAGGCGCTTGACGCCGTACTTCGGTCAGTTGCAGGTTGCCCACCGGTACTTCATAGAGGGCCGTGAGAACATGCCAGTCGGGAGGCGCAAGGTTCACATCGGAGCTGCGGGTATGATAGGCCGTTCGGTCGGGATAATGCCTATCAAGCTGAGCGAGGCGTACGAGAAGGCATACGAGCTTACTGGGAGGGTGAGATAGTGACACCATGGCATAGAGAGCAATATCTGGCCGCGTCCTTCTTAATGGCGATATGCGTTTTGGCGTACACCTTCGGGCCGCAGGATAGAGCGGAGGGGATACTGGCCGTTATCATGACGTTGCTGGGCTTCATCGTTGGGAAGTTCTCCAATGGATTTGGATCGCGGTCAGCTGGTCAGGCTAGACGCCAAGCTTCTGCTCCAGACGTGGAAGACACTCAGGGGTAGAGTCGCCTACAGGGTTGGTGCGAAGCCGAGTTATCAGTGCCCGCCGGAGCGTGTGACCGAGGCCGACGAGGCCGGCCTTGTGTCGTACTTGCTGAGCAGGGCGCTGGGCTTCAGGGTGCCCCCGACGTACGGTGCTCTGGTGGAGTGGGCGCTGGCCAACGCTGAGGGGCAGGTATGCGACCCGGTAGAGGCCTTCAGGTCGCGGGGTGTGTTTCTAGTTGGCAGAGCAAGGCGTGGCACTGCGAAAAGCTATGTCGGCCTTGCTGTTGATTGTGTCTTGATGGACTGCACGATGGGCAAGGGCAGTGCCCAGCGCTGTGTGGAGAACACCTTCGTCTACATCACTCTGGACTTCGCCGTTCCTCTGCCTCGAGCGCTCGCACCGCCTCGTCCACGCTCCGAACGATATGCAGTTTCCCCTGAGAAGCTAACTCCAGCTGTTCGGGCGTTGGCCGGCCTGTAGGGGCTTTGACCTCCAGCCCCACCCATGCCTGTTTTGCGTCGCTCCACACGAGGAGGTCTGGTAAGCCTTTGGATGCTCCATCCCCGTGGTGTGGCCGCGTCAGGGCACCACAACTGCATCTGACGGCCTTGTATCGTCTGCTGGTAACGAGGACCGTGCGGCCTTGCGCTCGCAGGTGTGTGACGATGGCACGTTGCACGTCGTCTTCCCTGCGCTGTCGGCGCTGGCGCGGTGCTGTCTCTGCATCATTGCCGTATGGCTCGTAGGTACGGCAATCCAGACAGACAAAAAAAGGGCGGTGCCCCTCGTACGCGACGCGCAACGCCGCGCCGCATGAAGGGCACCGCCTAGGCAAGAGACTCGCACCCACGGAGTCAGTATAGCATGGCGCTCCGTATGTCAAGCCACATTCTGTAGAGTGTGCAACCGAAGCATCGGCAATCGTCTATCCCTCCGACTTTGTCTCCGTCTCTGCATTCCAGCGTCTCGAAGCCGGCGTCCAGCAGGTCCATGGCTTCCTTGGGCATGCCGATGCGCACGAGCATCGCCGCCGCCTGCGTCGGATGCGGCTTGCCGCGGCTGAGATGAAGCAGTCCTGTAATCCCGTACAGGGCGGTTCGTGCCATGCAGGCCGCGCACCGGCAACGTCTTGACCGCTCAGGGCAGTGGAGTTGCGGGAGGGCCAGCACCTTGCTCTGAATCATCGCGGTGATGGCCGAAGGGTCAATCCATCGAGAGCTGGCAGGGCGCGGAGTGCCTTGCGTTCCTCCTCTATCTCCGCAAGGCTGGCCTGCGCCGCCCAGAGCTGGCTTCTTAGCTGTGCGTTTTCCCATGTCAACGCTCGCACCTCCCTCTCTTTTCTCGCGATATCGTGTTCCAGCGCTACGATGTAGCGGTTGCTGACGACCACCAGAGCAACCCAAGCGGTCGCAACGAGCAGGATGTAGATGAGCTTCCAAGCGTTCACGAGTAGCGTGCTCCATTGAGTGTTGTGCCGTCCGGGCCGTAGCCGCAGGCGCGCATAAGGCGGTCCAGAACGTCCTGCATCTTCTTCTGAAGGCGCTTATAGTCTTCTGTTGTGTCTGCGTGTTGCTGGACGCGCCGGATGAGTCGGTTGAGTTCACGAGCGTAATCTGCTACAGCGTCTCTGCAGATTAACGCTAACTGGTCGTTGCTGACGAGCTGGGCTACCAGCTCTGCCGCGTTATGAATTTTCCTCATCGTCACCTCTGTCCCATACGATGCTGTCTCCCCGTGCGGCAGCTTTGGCCAAGGCTATGGCAAGTACGATGCCCAGACCGGCGATAGCCGCGAGAAGCCATTGCAGGACAGTCATGGTGTCACCCCCTTTCTGTTAGCAGTGCCTGCAGGAACCCGTAGGCCGTGCAGGTAGGACATGCGCAACGGTCCGGGACGAACGGGTCATCGGACGCCGCGTTAGAACACAGCATCCCCGTTCGCTCGCATTTCAGTTCACGCGCCGCGGCGGCGATAGCTGACAGGTCTTCAGCGTTGCAGTACTGCCGCAGGTGCTGGACATGCGGGGTCATTGCCCGGCGCAATCTGTCGGCAACAAGCCGCAACCGCATCGAGCGGAAGCACAGGTCGCATCCGCACATATCGCTCTGGGAACCACAGCTTGCTCTGCTGAGCAGTTCGACCGCTTCGATGGTCTTCATTGCGGCAAACCCCTGTTCTCCTCCGAAGGTTTTGTTGAGCTTCGCGGCAACCATGGCCATCTGTATCTGCTCTTTTACCAGACACAGGACGCGCTGTGCCCTTGCCCTCTGGTTGTCGTCCGGGGCCGGGCCGATGGACAGCGTCTCGGCGTCCGGGCCGTGTAGCGCCAGCAGGCGTCGTACGTCTTTGCCGGCCTTCTTCCCGTATTCCTTGATAGCCGCTGTTCTGCCGTCCGGGCTTGACCCGAGGATAAGCACCCACCTTACCCGTTCGCCTTTAGCTCTGGCTTGGCAGACAAGACGCTCGTAGATTTCCCTAAAGGCCATGCGGGCACCAATCTTGTCGTCCTGATACAGCTTCATAGCTTCCTTGCCCGCCGCATAAGCTTCTCTGGTGACGACTGCGCTCTGGCTATCCTCTTTGGGATAGGTCGCCCAGGCCTCTTCCGGGCCGGGGCGACCGTCAAGCTTGGCGTAGAGCGAGAATAGCTCTGCAACTGATGGTCGGTGGCTATACTGCCGAAGCGCTTCGCCGGTGACTGTCAGAGCCGCTTCATCGTCGACCTTGGCGTAGAAGGCGCTCGTGTACATCTGAATCTGTGCCTTCGTCAGTTCGGCGTTGCCCATTGCCGTCAGTATAGCCAGACACCGTGCTGTAGTCTCTTTACTGGCCATCGTCGCTACACCAGTGTCGCTCTGCCAGTATGCGCATGCAGGCCTTGCACGGGTTGCGGTGGTTTCTGAACTTCGTGCCAGAGATGCCGTACCAGTCCGGCTTCCCAGCGTCGTCGAGTTTGACGGTGTAGCACTGCGGCTTTGGCGATGCGTCGAGACGTAGGCCGCATGCTGTCCGGGCGTCTCTCTCGCGCCCGGCCTTAAAGACCACGTGGACCGTTGTCGGCGAGCATCTCTGTGTGAGGATGCGCAGGCACATCTTGCAGGCATCCGGGTCCTCCCGGAAGCGTGTGGCTCGCAGTCCACACCAGTCTGGAGCTTCGTCGTTGTCGTTGAGTGGTATGGTGTAGTAGCGCGGCTTCGGGTAGATGTCCACTCCCCATCCGCATGCGGTTTGTCTCTCCCGCTCTCCTTCCCTTATCCACACGATGTGTACGCGGCGCGAGTGTGTCCATTGCTTCATTATTACGCATCTCCTTCCTTGTGTGTGATGTGCGGCTGTCGCCGCTTCCCGGAGTTAATGGCCAAGTCTTTCCTCACTTCGCCGTATGCCCGGTCTACCTTGCGGGCCAATCGTGTCGCTCCAGCGGCGCGCAACTCAAGCCATGCCCGGAGAAGGTGCCCGGTCGCCCGTTCTTTGTGCCTTCTCACGGCGTGCCGGAGCACATCCTCCTTCGAGACAGGTACGTCCTCTAGGAACCAGCGGGCCCCGCGGTACTGCTTAGGCGTTTTCACTCTGCATCTTCCACCAACCGTTTCGTCCTCAGCCGCGGCGAGCGTTACGGCTATGTCCTTTAGCGTCGCGAAGCTGGAGCACCACACAGTCCGTTCAGGTATCAGCGTTGTTCGTACGAGCGGATACTCAATGTCGCCGAGGACAACGCCTGCGGCATCCGGTGTTGCGTAGTGCCTTGCCGCGTTCACGTCGTCCAGTTCCTCAAGTCTCGGCGGTGTCTCTGAGGCGACTACAAATTCAGGGTCGCTCATGGAGTCGTCGTAGACCTGCCGGTACAGGACGCGTATACTGGCCTGCGCTTCTTCAAGCGTCTCCGCGGCCTCTATAGCATCCGCGATGTGCACCCAGCTCAACGTGTTCCAACCGCGCTTTGGCCATGTCACATAGGCGTTCAAGATGGTCTGGCGGATGGAGGGGCTCATCTATTCAATCTCCCCTCTTATCCATTCAAGCTTATGCTGGAGCTTGCGCAGGGCGGCCGCCTCTCTGAAACCTCCTCTAGTCAGCTCCGTCTGTGCCTTTGCCAGCATCGCCATGGCGTCGACGAGATGCTTGCGTCGCGCGTGGTCCGCCAGTACCTGCGGCTTGACTGTGCCCACCTCTTCGATAACCCAGCGCGCTCCCCGGTATCGCGGCGGTATCCGCATCTTGCCATCGAGCTTTGTCGGGTATTCGGGATAGTTGATGGCAAGGAGTACCTCGTACAGGTTCGTCTCCATGCAACACGTCACGACCTTCCTCGGGAACAGCGTTGTCACCACAGCTGGGTCGCAGCTGCTCCCGACCACGACGCCTGCGGCCCACGGCGTGGCGTAGAAGCGCGGGCCCATGCTGTGGCGGTCTTCGATGCGGTCCTTGTCGGTCGCAATATCTGCGACGAAGTAGGCAGGGCGCAGTGGCGGCTTGCCGAAGACGCTCTGGTACAGAGCGTGCAGGCGCGCCTTGGCGTCGGTCAGGTTCTTGGCTGGGCGGATTGCGTCTGCTATGTCGTTCCACTCCAGTTTCAGCCATTCCACGTCAGCCCATGCTCGATAAGCGTTCCGAATTGTCTCGTAGACTGCGCGCTCCATTACTCTAGAGCCTCCTTTATGCTCTTGTAGATGTCTGCCATGGCTTTGTCTCTGGGACATGACTTCCTACCGCCTGCGGCCCACGGGCCAATCTTGCGCACGAGAAACCTCGGAAGAGCGAAGGTCGGGTTCCTCTTGAGCTCCTGAAGCCAGAGCTCCACGATGTCGTCCTCCGTGTAGTTCTGGAGCATCGTCTTGACGTGATGCAGCTCGGTCTTCAGGTCGGAGGTGATGACAAGGCATCGTGTTTCCTGCTCTACCCTCCAGAGCACGTGATACGGGCCGAGGGGAGGTTCCGGCGCGTCCCAGCGCCGGGATAGTTCGCTGGATATAGTTCTCTGGTTATAGTTCTCTGAATCTAGATTATTTAATATAGATTGGGTGCACTCCACTGCACCGGGGGGTGCAGTCTGTTGCACCGGGGTGGTGCAATCCAGTGCACCGGGGGGTGCAGTCTGTTGCACCAGCGCGGTGCAATCTGTTGCACCAGCGCCGCAATCCGAGTCAAGGTCAAGGTCCTCGAACAGTGTCGGTTGGTGCTCGAGGTAGAGAGGGACATGGTATGCCCTGCGGCCTTTGTACTCTGCAACACGCACAAGGTCTGTCGTCAGCAGGGCACGCATGATGTCGATAACGCGTCGTCTATGAAGCCCTACAGCTTCGGCGATGGTCTGGTAGCTAGGCCAGCAATAGCCGTCGGCGTTGGCACGGCTCCGCAGGTACACGTAGACGGCCAACGCCGACGAACCTAAAAGCCGACCTAGCGCTACAGCCTCACTCGGAATCTGAACGAACGAGCGGTTCATCGCTGGTCGGTTGCCGCGCTTCGTCAAGGCCAAGACGCACGATTGCGTCCGACCCGAGCAACCACTTCGAAACTGGAAGCACCACCCGCAACGGAACAGCAAGGCTGTAGTGGAACACAGCGTCTACCGTCTGCAGTTCCAGTTGGCGGAGCGGTGTGGACCCAGTGATGTAACGCTCGATGTCCTTCAGTAGCGGGCCGTAACTGGGCCGCGCCAGAGCGGTTATGGTGATCCCTTCCGGCTTCGCGAGAACCGAGACCTTCGGCTGAATCGGCTGGGCGGTTTCCGCCTTTCTGAAGAACTCGGCACACCGGAGCAGAATCTCCGAGAGCCGATAACACTCGACAGTCCATGGTTGAGGAATGGACGGAGGTGCTGTCGCAAGGACGCTCTCCATGATGCCCTTCGACTGAGACGTTATCCGGCAGTCGTAACACCTCAGAGCAACCCAGTGACTGATGCCTTCGGGACTGCTGCCGCGCGGATACAGGACGACGTGACTGCTATCGTATTCCCCGTACTCCACTGTGCCCACGGTGTAGGCGGAACCGATGCAGCTGAGAACCTTCTGGTATGGACCTCTCACTGTCAGCTCGACCTGAACGATGAGGCGCTTTTCCCCAAGCGCCGCCTCGTTCAAAGTCATCCGGATTGTGGGTGCTGTAGACGGTTCAAGAGCATAGACCCTCTCGAGGAGGGCAACCACACCATTGATGTGTGCGGCGTCGCTAATGCTTTGACTGGCCATCCTTGTCTCCTTACATGATTTTCATGCCCTTCGGGGCCTTGTAGTAGAGCACCCCCTTACCAACAGGCAGGTGCCCATAGGTTCGGAGGCGCTCCAAGAGCGCCTCCGTATCGTCATAGTTCAGGTTGAGCAGCTTCGCTACAGCTGAAACCTCCCACCGATGTGCCCAACCGTCAGGCGAATTTGGACCCTTGTAGAAGATGAACTTAACCTTCTTCTTCCTGCGCTTCTTCGAAAAGACCCTGGGTTTCCTGTCCTTCAGCCGTTTCGCCCTCCTTTCCACGAACTTTCTGCGTCACCTTGCCCATGACGGCTTCTTCCTTGGCCGCCGTCTGGGACTCCTCAGCGGCGAGCAACGCTTCGGTATCCGTCTCCTCCGTGGCAAGAGCAACGTCTACCAGCACGTCGTCGTACGGCAACCAGCGATACGCACGCAAGACGCCGGTCTTCAAGGCCATCGGGATAAACCACTGGTCCCACACGTGCTTCATCTTGGACGCGGCGCGTGACCGCTCAATGTCGTCACGCGGCGTCCAGACGAGCAGATGGCCGCCATCCTTGAACCGAATCAGGCAGTAGACGCCCTTAAGCTGCTCAGGTATCCAGCGGCCAAGAGGGACATGGTACAGCTTGTCCTCGATGCCGAAGGCTATTTCGAACTCGTCACCCTCGAAGACAGGGCGCACAATAGCGCTCTGGACCTTCGGGTTCCTGTAGATGAGGCGCAGGTAGCCGCCGTAGCCGATTATCGGCACGGCCTTGAGGCCGTCCTGCGACTTGAACGGTACGATGTGAAGCTGGCCGGATATGCCCGGGACAAGGCCAAGCTCAAGCCCGGTCATGACGCACTCCATGATGCTGGCCGGCGTCACGTTAAAGAGAACAGGGTTCCGGATGCAGTAAAGCACTGTGGCCTTAATCACCCGGTCCGGGTCGATTCGACCTCCAGCAATCTGCATCATCGCCTGCTTGCGTACCCCGAGGTACTCGGCGAGTACCTGAGGGTTGTTCTTGACCATGGTCATTCATTCACCTCCGGTTTGAGTCTGAAGTACCTGATGCTCTTGGTCTCCTCCGTGACGTACTTGGCGTACAGTCCATCCTCCTGAAGCCGTGCAAAGTCCACACGCTTGTGCACGCGGTTGGCGGATGTCCAAGTGACAGTGCCGGCGCTTGCTTTAAGCACAGACGCCTCGCCCATGATGGCCTGTATCCGAGCTGTGAGCTCAGCTTTCCGCTCTTCCAGCTCCCTGAGCTGACCGTCAACGGAAAACAGCTCAGAGACGAGGTCCTCAACTGTTCCTGAAGCGACCAGCACACCCTCGGTCTCCGAAGGGAACAGGCTGGCCACGACGCCGGCGTCCTGTGCAGTCGGTTCAGGCATTTTGTCGCCCTCAACGTGCTCCTTCCACCAGCGAATCAGGTAGGCCTCGGTTTCCTCCATGACGTCCGACTTATAGTGCACCTCGTAAACCTTGAACTCTGCCACCCCGAACAGTGCGGCCAGATAGTGCACGGGAGCCACGCGCCAGCCGCACCTTCGAGCGATGTGGGCCTGCCAGTTGACCTGAACGGTGTAGGCATCCGGGGGACCGCCGGCATAGGCCGCCATGAGACGCTCGCGGTGAGTCTTCAGCTCCACGAGATGTACCCACGTCGTGGCAGGCACATTGCCAGCACCGTCGTCCGAGTGGAAGTAGCGGTCCGGAGTGGCACCCAGAAACTCGTAATCTGGGTGGAGCAAACGAGTCCCCTGTACCAGCGGTACACCAAGCTCCTTGCTCGCCATCTCCGCCACGTAGGGCTCAAGCGCAAGCCCACGTTCCTGGTCAGGGGTCAGGGGCTCCTCGACCGCTCGACCAGTCAGCCGCGCCCAGACCTGCACAGGGCCGCCGTACTTGGACATGCCGAGGATTTGAGGCACGTCCGACGCACCGATAAAGTGACGCTCCAAAGCCGACCTCCTTTAGTGGCGTTCGGCGCTTCAGCGCCGTCGTGCGCAAGTATGACGCGGCGCGCGGAAGCTTCGCGAGCCCAGACGGGGTCGTCTAACGTCACCTATCGGTAGCGGCAGGCTCTACGTCAATCACGTCACCAGATGGTAACTGCTGATGGCCGCTCCGCAACGCCTGAACCGTCGAAGCAAGCTCCTCCGCTAATGACTTGATGCTGTGCTGAACACGCACTTCGACCGTCTCCCCGGGCTCACCCTGAAGACGAGCATATTTGTCCAGCAGAATGGCGGCACCAACCACGGCATCCTTGTAGTTGGCATCAGCAACAGTCGCCGCGGCACGGTCCAGACTGGCATGAACAAGCCGCAACAGCCGCTCCGCCAAGAGGTCCTTGCGGGACGCCAGAAGCTGCGCCTGCTCCCGCCGCAGCGAACGCCGCTGGTCGTCAAGCTTCTGCATCATCTCAACGATGTTCGGTGCAGGAACACCAAACGTGCGGGCCGCCTCGTTTATGCTCATGCCCCTCATGATGGACGCAACAATGGTCAGCCGCAGGTCCTCACCTAAATGGCGGACCGCTTTCGTCCGAACCCTGCCGCGTGTGCGTGGGCGGGGCATCAGCGGGACCGACGCCTCTTCCCGCGAGCGGCAAGCTGCTGGAACCGCTGCTTCCCGTACTTGCGACGACCAATGTACGCCGCCAGACCCTCAGGAGACTCCACACCGCGCTTCCGAAGCTGCGCCACAAGCTGTCGGAAGCGCTCCCCGGTGCCCAGACGAGGCTTTCTCATACGTGACCTCCAGACTGTGCGCCGCGACGCGAGATGCGGTACGCGGTCGCGAGATGCGGTACGCGGGAGCCTGAAGCCCTCGCTCGCACCATACCCAGAATACCCCACCCTAAACCATACAGTGGCGGTCGGAAGCTCCCGCGCGCCGCGGCATAATCGCGTCGAGCTCGACAAGGAGGGCACTATGAGGAAGATGCTCATGAAGCACCGCATAGGGGAGGTTCGCGCCGAGTGCTGGATAGAGCCGGACGACGATACGATGCCGGCAGACAGCTGGTACTCGACGGGAGAACCGCTAAGCGCCGGCCACTGGTTGGTCAGGCGGCTGGCGGGCAGGAAGTGGCTTAGCCAAAACCTCGCGCAGTTTTACCTGTTGGACTGCAATGGCCAGTGGTACCGCGGGGATGGACAGCGATGCGAAAACCCGGAAGAGCACGCCAGTGACGAATTGCTGTGGGAGCCAGCGCCCTACCTGTGGGTGGCAGTGCGGGCGCGGACACTCGAGGAAGCAGTCGAGAAGTACCGCTGGCGTGAGCGGCTGACAGCAGGGCTGGCGCGCTACTTCGCCATCACCTGTGAAGTCAGTGTAGCGGACAGCAAGCTGGCATCCAGAACACTCTGGGGGCTGTCGAGTGACCAGCTCAGTAATCGGTACAAGTTCGCAGGGATGGTAATCAGCGCAACCTTCGATGAAGCGCGCCGCCAGCTAATCCACCTGATGGCATGGGGCCATCGCCTCAGAGGATTCCAAGGATACAGGAGGGCAAGCAAGTGACGTGGCAAGAGTTTCTCATCGACGTCTGCGACATCGCAGACGTCATCAACGAAGCACCCGGTAACCGCTACCGGAGGGCAGTGGCTATCGCCCAGCCGTCCCTGAGGGAGGGTTTCAACTACCTCGAGGAAAACCAGTTCCGGTTCTACGAGCGCACCAAAGTCTTCCTCATCGACGAGACGGAGGCGATGATTCTCCACGGCGACTGGTGCGTCAGCATCACGCCGCAGAGAACACTCGCGTTCCATCCGAAGCTCTACGCCAGCAAGAACGTAGACCAGACGGAGTGGAGCATCGTCCGGACCAGCTATGGCTTGAGCTACACGGAACTCCGCCCACTGCTACTGATACTCAGATCTGACCCAGCAGTGGTGCGGGACTGGAACGGGGAGCGCCTGAGCATCGATGTCCTGTACTGGAGCGCTGTGGCGAAAGAGATGGACATCGCCTACGAAGCCCTGCGCGCCGTGCTGGACAGCTCCGAAAGCATGGCCGTCAGGAAAGCCATAGAGAAGGCGCTCGCTGAGCTCTTCGACCACAAACGGCATGCCCTGAAAGTGGAAGACTCTGCTAGGAGTAAGGTGCACGCCAGTGTGGAGGGCACCGGCAAAGAATGAACGAGTGGTTCGACTCCATCTTCGGGCTGGTCCTGATAGCCCTGCTGATAATCCAAGCCACTGTATGGCTATGGGAAAAACGCCATCGCTAGGAGGAGCGAATGAAAGTCTACATCATCGGTCTCGGCAAAGGATGTGTTGGGGCACTGAAGGACAGGCTGACGAGCGAGTTGCCAGCTATCCCCGACGATGTCCCATACGTTGAGTACACCGAAGGGCTGGCGGCGCCGTCAGACGAAACGGTTGAACTGCCCGCCACCTTGCTGACCAAGGACTGTGTCAACACCTCGGCTAGCCGAGCAGTGTGGAACGAGGACGCAATCGGAGCTCTCGCTCTTGAGCGATTCCTCAAGTACCGGGAGTACGACTTCCAGACAGTCACGTTTGAGCGGCCATCTCAGCATGTCGTGCGGGCGTTTTGCCTCAAGCACGGCTTGCCCATCTGCAAGGCGCTGAGCATCGAACGCTTCGAAGCGCCTGAGGGGATGTGCCCGCGCTTCTGCGACATCATGTCGGTGCCGCAGGGCTTCGTCTACCTTGAGCGTTTAGAGTGGCGGTACAACGTCATCCGCATCCTGCAGGACCATAGAGTCTGGATGACGTTGACGGGAGCCAAGGGAAGCTAGTCAGTCAACGCACAGTAAACGCCACGGGGGTTCGCTGAAACCGAACCCCCCTCTGCTCAGGAGGAGAAGGAAATGACCAGAGAACGAGCGAAAAGCATGTGGCTGGCGGCCTACGACTGGTGCCGCCTCTGGGGCTTTGAGTGGGCCAAGATGTCGCGGAAACGGTTGGAGGACATCATCGGCAAACGCCGCTCGCTGAAAGAAATCGCTCTCGCGATTGAGCGGGAAACGGGTGTGAACACGCAGGTGACCACTGATGGCCACGCCCTCTACTGGGTCACGCGCGGGCCAGCAACCCTGCACGTGCACGAGGAAAGCCTCGCCGAAACCTACGGCTCGTTGCGCTACGGCCACGTAGCTGTGGTACGCCCGCTCTTGTTCAACATGGCTGGCAGAGCCCAAAAGGTATACGTGCTCGGAACTGTAACGAAAGCGCAGTTACGGATGGCAAGACTGATGGATGGCGACCAACCGACCACGGAATTCGCTGAAGCAAAGGTGTACATCGACGGCATGACAGGGACAATCGCCGATGTTATGGCAATGCTCGAACACCAGACGGAAGGAGAGGAACGAAGTGAAACAGCTAATCGCGGTAAGTAACCCGTTTCACCCGGGGCACAGTGCACGGTTCTGGTTGCCTGAGAACCGGGTGATATCGGCAAGGACGTACCGACGGGTTGTAGCGGCGCTGTGCGGCAGCCCAACCTGCAGGTGCTTCAGCTCCCCTGTGAGTGGAGATGATGTAGGGTGGCTGGCCAGTGCGCGCCCACTGTACGAGAATGGGCGCATCGTCGCATACGAGCTGGAGTAAGCCAAGCTTGAAGTAACAGACGCGCGGCATGCGGTACGCCGCCAGTAACGGGCCATGCCGCGCGCGATGCGGTATGCGGGGCGCTGGACGCCTGCAGATGGTGTCCAGCGTCCCCTTGACTCAGGTAGCGCGGCGCAAGCTCCCGCGCGCCGCGTCATAATTGCGACGCAACTCGACATCGGGAGGTAGCTAATGCGAGAGTTCAAATGGCGTTCGGGGAAGAGCCCCCGCAGACGCTCGCGGTGGCTCTTGGTCATCGATGGAACACATGTCTACAAGTTCGACGGGCATACCATCCCCTACGTGTGCGCCGTCAAGGACGCAGTGTACGTCAAGTGTGGCGATTGGAGCTACACTGACTACACACTCGTGGTGCCCGCCCACGTACGGCTCATAAGCGGGCGCGACGGGTGGGACAGCAACACCTTCCGCGAAGGGCTCGCGGAAGCGTGC
>FWWL01007440.1_pt1 | contig 14905 bp, 9 predicted proteins | sample 2228331 | NCBI WGS metagenome assembly FWWL01 (sample SAMEA103939775, study PRJEB20133) | metagenome
GGGGTATTCTTAGGGGGTGTTAACCCCCTAGAATTAAACTTAAATGTGGGTATGAATTAACTTTATAATTCAAGCAAAACGGGGGTATTCTTAGGGGGCGAAGCCCCCTGTAGAATCTCTTAGGGATGGGTGGGTGGGAGTTACCCTAGATAGATGCTAGATAGCAACCAAGAGTTCCCTAGCTTAAAGAAGGAGTAAGAATTCATGTCAAGGAGAAGATCTAGCCTTCTAAAATGGAAGTACTCTTAGAGGGGCGCCTAATGCGCTGTGCCTAAGGGTGCTTAAAGCACTTGTGTCTAAGACACTTTCTTAAAATAGGTGTTGACTACCCCTACAATTAAGAGAGAGGCTTAGCCTCCTTAGCCTCAGGGCGGGTTGGGCGGGAAGTTACTATAAATTAGGTTGCTAAAAAATGAGAGGAAATTAACTTCAAAGTGCTTAGGGACTCTTATGGCATTTCATTATGAAAGAGATGTTTAATGTTGGGGAGGTCTTAGGTGGCAAATCTCATATTTTTTTGATTTTAAAGCACATGTTATAAAGTAAGGTTAGAGTGAAATCGAAAATATATTTGGTATATACCAAGGAGGGTATATATGTCAGATTTAGAAATACCTAAAATAAGATTTCCCGATCAGAGCGAAGTCGTAAACGGGTTGGGCGCAAAAAGGACTCCGGATAAACCTATGATAGATGAACATAAAATTCTTAAAGATAATAAAGATCTGCAAGAAGAGATAAAGAGAATTGAAAAAGAAAACGAGTTGGAGAAAGAAAAAATAGAGCTTTTGAAGAAATCCATGATATCTGAACAGGATCTAAGGGTATTATTGTTAATGTATGGCTCGAAAGGAAACACAAAATTGCTAGAAGATACTATTGCTGAGATGAAGAAGCTTAAAAAAGGCCAGAAAATTTAGATCTCAATTTCTGGAAAAAAGAACTTTATTTCTCGCCTAGCGGATAACAAAGAGTCTGAGGCATGAATTGCGTTCATGGGTAGATTAGTGCCGTAGATATATCTGAGTGTTCCCGGTTTTGCTCTAGAAGGATCAGTGTTACCTAGTATGTCTCTAACATTCTCAATTGCATTTTCTCCTTCTACTACCATAGGTATACAAGTGTCAGAGGTCATAAATTCTACCAATCTTTCGAAAAAGTCTTTATCTTTGTGTTCATTGTAAAATTCTTCAGCTTGTTCTTTAGAAAGTCTTAAGGATCTTATTGCTATAATTTTTAATCTATTTTTTTCTAAAGTGGATATTATTTCCCCTATCACATTTTTTTGATAGGCATCAGGTTTTATTATAACTAAAGTTTTTTCTACCATGTCCTTATTATAGGAGTCTGTTTATCAATTTTCTACATAAGTTCACAACAGTGATTAGAACAGTTGAAAATCCTTAATTTTATTTCTTCTAAGCCATATTTCCAACGATTAGGGGACAAAGTCTTATGAAATAATAAATTAGAAGGAATAAATGAGGGCGTTGGTTTAAAAATGTCATTTCATACTTGAAAAAATTTTTATTTTACGAATATCATTTCTTTATGAAGTCTTTCACGCATTTACATGTTCACACAGAGTATAGTCTTCTTGATGGAGCTTCTAAGATAAAAGATCTAGTAGTTAAAGCTAAAAATTCTGGAATGGGTTCTATAGCTATAACAGACCATGGTAACATGTTTGGATCTATAGAGTTTTATAAAGCATGTAAAGAAATCAATATTAAGCCAATAATAGGCGTTGAAGCCTACCTAGTGGATGATATTTATTCTAAAGACAACTTTTCAAAGTCCGAGAAAGAGTCTAAATATACTCACATAACTTTATTGGCTAAAAATCTTGAAGGTTACAGAAATTTAGTAAAATTGGTTACTAAATCTTATCTAGATGGTTTTTACTACAAACCTAGAATAGATAAAAAACTTCTCGAAGCTCACAAGGATGGTATCTTGGTATTGAGTGGGTGTATAGCTGGCGAGATACCTAGACTTATAAAAGATGGTTTGGAGAAAGAAGCTATTAGTGTTGCGGACTGGTATGTCCAGATTTTCGGTAAAGAGAATTTTTACATCGAAATACAAGAACACGGTATCGAAGAAGAAAAAATCGTAAATCCGGGTTTATTCAAGTTAGCTAAAAAATTGGGCTTGAAAATGGTTTTTACTGTAGACTCACATTACCTTGAAAGAGAAGATGCAGAAATGCATGACATACTACTATGTATACAAACAGGTAAAAAGGTTTCAGATGTAGATAGACTTAAGTTTGAAGGTGAGAACTTTTACTTGTTAACTCCGGAGGAGATCTATGCTAAATTTGAGTCTGAATTCGGAGAAGCCATAAAAAACACAATGGAAGTATCTGAAAAATGTAATCTAGAGATCTCATTCAACAATAAGGAGTTGATGCCACAATATTCAGTAGACGGAAAAGTTTGCGAAGACCCAGATAAAGTAATCAGTGAAATGGTTTTTTCCGGGCTTGAAAAGATATTTAGGGGTAAAGTTCCAGAAGAATACATAGAAAGAGCAAATTATGAGCTAGAAGTCATAAGAAAAATGGGTTTTAGTAACTATTTTCTGGTAGTTCAGGATTTCGTAAACTGGGCGAAAAGTAGGAATATACCAGTTGGTCCTGGTAGAGGGTCTGCCGCTGGTGCCCTTATAACATATGCCCTAGGAATAACTAATATTGACCCAATAAGATACAATTTGCTTTTTGAAAGGTTTTTAAATCCAGAAAGGGTAACCATGCCGGATATAGATGTGGATGTTGCAGATAGAAACAGAGACGAGGTCATAGAGTATCTAACCAACAAGTATGGTAGAGAAAACACAGCTAACATAATAACGTTTGGTACATTACAGACAAAAGCTGCGATAAGAGATGTAGGACGTGTCTTAGGTATTCCACTCAGTAGAGTTGACACCATAGCGAAATCTCTGGATAGAGTTGAGTATATATCTGAGGCAAAAGAAGTTGTTGAGGAAGTTAGGAATATTGTGATGGGAAATAATGACGAGGAGAAAAAATGGATAGAAGCTTCCGAGAAACTTGAGGGAATAGTAAGGCATGCGTCAATACATGCTTCTGGGATAGTTATTTCTTCTGTGCCAATACACGAGTATATACCTCTGTATAAAGACCCAAAAGAAGGTAAAATATCAACACAAATACCAGCTACATACTTGGAAGAACTCGGTTTCTTGAAAATGGATATTCTAGGTCTTTCAAACCTCTCTGTTATATATGATACTTTGGAATTGATAAAAAAGCGGAAAAACGTGGAAATAGATATAAATAGCATACCGTTAGATGATGAGAAAACTTACAAACTTCTATCTTCTGGGGAGACTGATGGTGTTTTTCAGGTGGAGTCTGATGGTATGAAACGTATGCTTATGGACATGAAACCTTCTTGTATCGAAGACATAATAGCAGCTCTTGCATTATACAGGCCAGGGCCTCTGGGATCGGGCATGGATAAACAGTACATAAATAGAAAACATAACCGAGAGCCTATTGAGTATCCGCACCCTGATTTGGAAGAAATCCTGAAAGAAACATATGGTGTTATACTTTATCAGGAACAAATAATGAAAATAGCACAAAAAATCGCTGGTTTTACTCTTGGTCAAGCGGATAACCTTAGAAGAGCTATAGGTAAGAAAAAACCTGAAATAATGGAACAAATGAAAAAACTATTCATAGAAGGTTCGGTAAAGAAAGGATATTCAGAAAGTTTTGCAAAGGAACTTTATGAAATGATAGAAAAGTTTGCAGACTATGGCTTTAACAAATCCCATAGTGCCGCTTATGCGATAATAACATATCAAACTGCATATTTGAAAGCTAACTATCCTGTTGAGTATATGACTTCCCTTATTAATTCTGAAATCGGGAAATTTGATAAAATGGTTAAATACATTGAAGTAGCAAGAAATATGGGAATAGAAATATTACAGCCAGATGTTAACAACAGCCAAGATCAATTCTCCATAGAGCTTCGTAATAACAAAGATGCTATAAGATATGGACTTCTTGGAATAAAAGGACTAGGTGAATCAGTAGCAAAGGTTATAACACAGGAAAGAGAAACTAATGGTAAATATAAAACCATAGAAGATTTTTTCGAAAGGACTGTTGAGTCTCTCAAGAAAAATAGCTATGAAGTTTTGGCAATGTCTGGAGCACTAGATAGGTTGATAGATGACAGGGGTAAAATAATATCGAATATGGAAAAAATAATATCTAACTTTGAAAAAAACAGTAGACACAAATCTGTTGGACAGAATGAACTTTTCGGAGAAAGTTCTTCTGTATCTGTCATAACAAGACTCAATACACTGGAAAGCAATCTCAGTATGGAAACTCTCGCTGCTTATGAGAAGCAAACTATAGGTGTCTACTTGAAGTTTAATCCACTAAAAGAATATGGTTCTAAGCTTGATAATATTTCGAGAATAAAAAAGAATGTGCTAGAAATATTACCTGAAGGATGTCCATTCAGTATATTTGGATTGGTCAAAGATATAGTGAAAAAGGATGCTATAAAAGGGAAAATAGCTTACGTAGAAGTAGAGACAATGTTTAAGGAAACAGTTCCTATGTTTTTCGCCCCAGAGATTTTTAAGTCTTTTGAGGATTTGTTAAAAGTGGATAAGATACTCTTTTTCAAAGGAGTTATACAGAAAAAAGTGTTTAACGGAGAAAATCTGTATAAGGTTAATAAAGTTTTTGAGATTTCGGAAGTTTTATCTAAGGAAAAATTCACAGAAGTTCATATAATTTTTGATAACACTGTCTCGAGGGAAGATCTTGAACACCTAAGAGATTATACCAAAACCGTGTCAGGAGGGTGTATAGTAATGCTTGGTTTTCACGAAGGAGAGAAGATATCTTACTTCAGAGCTTCATCATCGTTTGCTGTAAAACCTTCGGCTAAATTCTCTTCTTTCTTGAAGGATATAAAAAGCATAATTTCATTTTGGTATTATTAGGTAATGCTAGATTCTGTAATGTTTTAACTAAAAACCACTATAAAAACCTTATTTAGTCAGTTGTAAAAAACTAAACAGTTTTTTGTATATTCTACTAACCAACTCAAAAGCATTCGACACATTACCTTTGTATTCAACCTTTGGTATAAAGAATAAGCCAAGCACTAATCTTCCGATAAAGGTGATAAAAAACGCTATTTCGTAGACTTTGGCAGTTTTATACAGTATATTTATCTCCACTTGACTAAAAACTTGGGTTATACATCCACCTATCAAAGAACCGAAAAATATAGACATCCCCACCAACGCCATAAAAATCGAGAAGAACATTTCTTTATATCTTTCGCTTATTTCTGAAAACAAGATATAAGTCATAGTAAGTTCGTATCCAGCAGAAGCAAACCCTGATATGAAAGGCTCTATAAATGAAAGAACAAACCAGAGTTGCTTAGGAATAAAAGCCCACAAACTCATTGTAAGCGACAGAGTAAGGATAGATAACTGCAATGCGGCTCTTGTACCAAACTTGTGAATTATTATCCCCCAAATAAAACTAAATAAAAACATAGAAATCATGTATATCGAGAACTGAATACTCAAATAAGAATAAGGAAGACCAAAGGTTTTAAGTATGTGGACTGGAATAAAAGGCAAAGCAATAGAAGATACGAATTCGAAAAGTATAAAGAATACAATTATATTTCTAAACTTCTGTCTCTTGATCAAAGATAAAGATTTCAGGATAAATTTCCACAAACTAACATTTTTTCTCTTGGAAACATTGGAAGGTATATCAAAATGAAAATAAAAAAGCACACTAGCAACTATAGCTAGGGCAAAAACCAAGAAAAAGATAATCATAAAAGCATATTCTTGTCTACCTATATCGCCAAAGTAATCTAGAAGAGTCCCAGCTACAATAAAACTCAAAAGTATGAAAAATGTAACTACACCCTTCCTAAAACCCAAATACTTAGCTTTCACACCACTAAAAGTTATAAGATCTATCCATCTCATCCACGGAAGAAGTGTTAGTCTGAAGAATATGGATGAAATCAAAACAGTCGCTATAAAAACGTACAAAGTTATTTCACTCAAACCATATACAACAACAGATATAACAGGTAATATCCAAATACCTCTATAGAATAGATTTGAGATAGTCACAATTTCTTTTCTCTTACCGGTGATGTATATATAATACCCCGAAAGTATCCCAACGAAAGCTAAAGTATTTTGAAAGTTAGATACAACAGCTATTGCGAAATTGGAAGCATTCAGAAGAAGCAAAAAACCTTGAATAAAAAATCCTTGATGAATAACAGCTCCAGAAAAAGAAGAAACTACCCCTTCCCAAACAGAAAGTCTCATGGTAAGCTTTCTTTTCTCTACGATTTGACGAACAATATTCATAATTAGTGGAGTATTTTATATAAACCGTAAGAAATTTTTCTCATTCACTCAAGATTGCTCAGGAATTTCTATTTAACAAAAATTTTTCCTTTTAAAAGGGAGTCATAGAGGGACTTCGTCCCTCTAAGAAAACAATTAGGGCGGGTGGGTGGGAGTTACCCTATATAGACGCTAAGAAAAATCCTTAAGTAGAAACCTCTGATTTTATTATAGGGTAAATTGAATAAGTATGAAACGCTTTTTTATAATAGGCTTATGCCTGAAAACTTAGAAATAAGAGAAATTGAAATATCGAAGATAAAAGTTGGGAAAAGGCAAAGAAAATACATAGGTGATATATCTGCGCTGAAAAAAAGCATGAAAGAAATCGGATTGATAAACCCTATAGTGATTACTGACAAAATGGAATTAGTTGCGGGCTACAGAAGGTTATTGTCTGCTAAGGAACTTGGATGGGAGAAAATTTTAGCTAGGATAATTCCCGGTAATAATAAAGAGTTATTAGAAGATATTGAGTTCTATGAAAACTACGCTAGAAAAAATCTCTTCCAAGAGGAGATTGAGGAAATAGTTAAATCTAGGAAGAGAAAAGAAGGTTTTTTTGTAAAAATACTTAGAAAACTTGGATTTTATACGTAAATGATTAGAATATTTGGTATTACAAATATCTTAATAATCTTTTTGTTTTTCATTCCTTTTAGTTCTTTTTCTTATCCGAAACTAGAATCTGGGTACCTAGAAGTAAATCTAAAGCAGAATAAATTGTCTTATACGTTGAATATTTCTGGTCTACCTGATGATGCGAAAATATCTTTTATATTTTTTACGAATATAAGGTCAGTTCAGATAAACAACAAAAAGGTAAATTTCACAGAGACCAGAGTAAAGCAAGAATTTCTATACCATGTTAAAATACCGATTAATACCCTGAGTCCTTTCAAATTGACAATAGATTTAGGAAGTTTTGTTGCGAGACGTTTATATAGTAAAGGTTACTTTATATTTTCGGAGAATTTTTTTACATTACCACTTTTAGTGAATGTTGACTTTAATGATGCTGTTATAACAAATTCTGTTACATTGGATTTTGATTTATCTATAGCTCCCAATCGCGATTATCAAGCTATTGCAAGTAATTCAGTATACACTGTAACTTTCACGAGAAAATATACAGAACCTTTTAACGTGGGTTTTTTTTATTCATTTAAGCGTAACTTTGATGGTAAAGATGTTAAAATATATGTCTTAAAAGGAAATGAACACATAGGGTTAAGCATTGCTTCATGGATAGAATTTGCATTGGATTTTCTTAGGAAAACCGAAGTAGTGCTCAATAGAAATAGTTTTGATATTATCTATTTAGAAGGTTTACCGTTTTCGGAATTTACACGAAGTGACATATATTTGACAGATTTCAAGAAGCATTTTCTTGTGAGTAGCGAATTTCAAAGCCTAGAGTACATAGAAAACTATCTGACGCTGGTCCATGAGATTTTGCATCTAGCTATAGGAGATAAAGATTTTTCACCGGAGGCTTTGGATATAGTAGAAGGTTTAATACAATATCTAGCAATAGAATCTACAAAAGAAGTTTTCGGAGATACTCATGTATCGGAACTAATATATAATAACTATCTTCTTCAAGTTAGATATATGTTTTTATCTCGTACTGAAAACGAAATGGAAATGGTGAAATATAGAAAGTATCCTCTAATTTTCAGATATATAAGTTCGGTAGTGGGAAATGTAAATTTATTTGCTTTTTTTAGGCAAATATGTATGTCAGATAAAGAAGAAATAACAATTTCAGAAATAAATAACTGGTTCAAGAATATTGTAGGTATTCCTTTAGATAATTTCCTGCCTCTCTTTAACAGAACTCCAAATCTTGATAACTTCACGATTTCAGGTAACATAAAAGATGGATATATAAGCATTTTTTCTACTTCACCAATGACAGTTACATTGCCTATAAGGTTTGTTTACCCCAATACTGTGGAAGTTGAAGAAATAGACATACCTCCTCAAGGTAAAAAGCTTCAGATTTCTCCTGAAATAAAAGGTGTAGAAATAAATTTTTCCAAAGTTTTCCCAGAGTTTTCTTTTCAAGATAACTTCATCGGTGATAGAGTCCCGTCAATAATAGAAGAAATTCTTCTGAAAATAGAGGAATCTATAAACACTAGAAACATAGATTTAATGTATTCTCATTATTTGATCCTAAGAAATACTAAAGCTGATAAAAAGATTAATAACATCATAGCTAAGAGAAACAAATTTTTTGGAAACTACAATGTAAAAATATCTTTGGAATACTTGTATACTGTGAACCAAGATTTAGTAGTCATGTGTATGGTATCTTATGGACTTTCGTTTACGCCTCTAATGGTTAAGCTAAGAAAAAGTTTGAATTCGAGTTATTACATTTCGGACATACAGTTTTTCTTTTAGACACTAAAAGGCCTTCTCTATGAAAACGCTTCCTACCACTATATCATTACTGTAAAATACTGCAAGCTGTCCTGGAGTTACAGCAAACTCCTTATTGTCTATGAAAGTACCTGTGACTCTATCGCCATCAAATCTAAGGTATGCTTTGGTACCACTATTTCTGTATCTTATCTTCACGGTGTATTCACCGTCTTTGATTTCAAAGGGTGCTATCCAGTTAAGTTTTACACCGGTAAATCCATCAAAATATGGGTTTTCTGACAATACTATGGTGTTAGTATCCAATATTTTTTCTCTTACATATACTCTTCTACCAGCGGCAACGTTAAGCCCAGATCTTTGACCAATGGTGTAAAAGCTAATTCCTTCGTGTTTACCTAAAATATTACCTTTCTCATCAACTATTACACCTTCGTTAACATTTAAACCACTTGCTAGAAGAAAATTTTTTATGTTGTTGCCCGGAACAAAACATAAATCTTGGCTTTCCTTAAGATTGGGTTTTAGTGGTAGCTTTTCTCTTATAGCTATTTCTCTTACCTCGGTTTTAAGTAAATCCGATAAAGGAAAAATTGTTTTTGAGATTTGGAATTTGGAAAGCCTAGCAAGAAAATAAGATTGGTCTTTGTTTATGTCTTTAGCTTTCTTCAAAACTTTATGGTTGTTTACATTGTCAATTTTAGCATAGTGTCCTGTAGATATATAGTCAGCTCCTTTGAAAATAGCATACTCAAGCATATATCCAAATTTGAAATAAGCATTACAGTTAACACAAGCATTAGGAGTTTTACCTTCTAAATACTCTCTTACAAAGGGGTTTATTATCTTTTGCCTAAAAATTTCTTTTACATTTAACACCTCGTGTTCTATACCTAGATATTTACAAACATATTGAGCATACTTTACTTCATCCAGAGAACAACATTTTCGCTCACCTTCTACATCTGATAGAACAAGTGTTATGCCTTTAACTTTATATCCAGATTCTTTTAAAAGGAACGCAGCTACACTACTGTCAACTCCACCGCTCATCCCAACAAAAACAATCTCCATAACTGATAAATTATACAAAAATAGTAAATATTATTCAAGAAACTTCTCGCACATTCCCAGAAATTTCTATTTAACAAAATTTTTCCTTTTAAAAAAGACAATTAGGATGGGTGTCTGAGACACTTTCTTAAAATAGGGGTTTTCCCTATAATTAAGGAAAGAGGCCTAGCTTCCTTAGTCTCAGGGTGGGTATGAGTTACTTTCTAATTCAAGCGAAGTGGGGGTATGCTTAGGGGGTGAAACCCCCTATAAGCAACTAAAGGGTGGGTTGGGTGGGAATTGCCCTAGACGGATACTAAATACCAACAGGTGTAGGTATTGCTATACTAAACACAATACACAAGGTACCCTAGTTAACGTGAGAAATAGTGGCTTTCTTAGGAGTAGCATTGGTATTTTTTCAAATATAATCTCTTAATTGGTTACTTTTATTTTACCTCTAATAGCATTTCTCTATAGGGCAATAAAAGAAGAAAAAAGTTAGAAGAAATATTCCGTCACAAATACATAGAACATAAGAAAGAAAAACGAGGACGTTTATATAAATCAGTGTATTTCACCCCAGTTAATACCATATTTAAAATCAACAACCAATGGAACCTTCAAACTTACTGAATTTTCCATAGTATCCTTTATCATTTTACCATCATTTTCAATATCTTCTAAAGGAGTTTCCACCACTATTTCGTCGTGTACCTGAATAAGTAGTTTTGTCCTAGAGTTTTCTTTTCTCAACCTTTCAAAAAGCCTAATCATAGCAATTTTGACTATATCAGAAGCAGAACCTTGAATAGGTGTATTTATAGCAATTCTCTCAGGTTTTTGAAGGTTTAACTTATTACCAAAATGTTTTTTGTTCAGAAGCTCAGGAATATACCTCTTCCTACCGAATATAGTCTCAACATAACCATTGCTCGAAACAAATTCAAGAGTATTCAGTATGTATTCATAAACTCCTTTAAAAGTCGAAAAATACCTAGATATTATCTCAGAGGCTTCACTCACCGAAATTTTAAGCTGTTCAGAAAGACCATAAGCACTTATACCATATACAATACCAAAGTTTACCGTTTTACCTACTCTTCTCATCTCTGGAGTCACTTCTTCTGGTCTAACTCTAAAAATCTCAGAAGCTATGGAAGTATGTATATCTTCTCCTTCTAAAAACCTCTGTATTAGCACTTCATCACCAGAAATGTGAGCTAAAACCCTAAGTTCTATCTGAGAATAATCAAAGCTACCTAGCAACTTTCCCTCCCCAGGTATAAAAGCCTTCCTTATGTTTCTCCCAATTTCTTCCCTTATCGGTATATTCTGTAAATTAGGATTACTTGATGAAAGTCTACCAGTTGCAGTTACCGTTTGATTGAAAGAAGTGTGAATACGACCAGTATGACTTACGACCATTCTCGGTAGTTCATCAACATAAGTGGTCTTAAGCTTGTAAAGAGTTCTATATTCAAGCAGACATTTAACAACTTCATGCTGATCTTCCAACTCCTCTAGCACCTTTTCGTCAGTCGAAAAACCTGTCTTAGTTTTCTTAACAGGCTTGAGCTTAAGTTTTTCAAAAAGTACATACGACAGTTGCTTTGGAGAGTTAAGGTTGAAAACTTGACCAACTATATCGAATATTTTCTTAGTCAATTCATTTATCTTTTGATCCAAATCCCTAGAAAGTAACTTCAAATAGTCGATATCTATTCTAATACCATTGTATTCCATTTCAACCAAAACTTCTACAAGAGGCATTTCGATGAAGAAAAAAAGGTCTCTTAGCTTTTCATCTTTTTCGATTCTCTCAGAAAACAACTTAAATAACCTATAGGTAATATCAGCATCTTCACAAGAATAATCCTTCACGCTATCTATTGACACAGAAAGCAAAGTATTACTAGGTGATATTCTCTTTTTCGTGACTTCCTCATAAGTTATGGTTTTATAGTTTAGATATTCCTCGGCTAACCTATCTAGATTATGATGAGTAAATTCAGGTTTGATTACATACGAAGCTACCATAGTGTCAAAATATATACCTTTCATATCTATCCCATATCTCTTGAGTATTATAAGATCGAATTTTATATTATGCCCGATCTTTTTTATCCTATCGTCTTCAAGAACTTCTTTTATGCTTTCTAATGCCTCATGGTGCGAGAAATCCTTTTCTACAGGATGAAAAATTGGTAAATAATAAGCCTCTCTTTCCCTAAAACAAAAAGATATCCCAAGTAAATTACTTTTCATAAAATGCTCTTCTTCAGTCTCAACATCAATAGCCACTAAACCTATAGATTTTATTTGCTGAATTAGTTCGTATATACTTTGTTTAGTAGTTATAAGTCGATACTCTGGTTGAGAAGTTTTAATGTCCTCTAAACCTTTTACAGAACTCACCGTAAACGTGTCATTTTTTCCCAAATCGAAAAGAGAAACTTCATGATCTTTTCTATCCTGGTAGACACCTAATTCTTTGAGAATAGACTTAAATTCTAGCTCTTTGAGAAACTCTAAAACCTCTAACCTTTTAAAATTCTCAATCGAAAAGGGAACCAATTCTACATTAAGACCAGGATCTACAATTAGCTTTACTAACTCTTTAGAAAGAAAAGCCATTTCTTTCTGTTCAACAAACTTATTTTTTATGTTTACTGGCAATTCATCAAGATGACTGTATATATTTTCTAAAGTTTTATACTTTCTCACAAGTGGCAGAGCTGTTTTTTCACCTATACCCTTAACTCCAGGTATATCATCAATAGAATCTCCAACTATAGAAAGGTAATCTACTATATACTCCGGTTCAAAACCATATTCATCAATAAAACTACTTCTTGTTATAACCTTATAATCAGATCTCTGAGGGCTGAAAGATATTATTTTTACATTTTCGTTTACTAGAAGTTGAAGAAGGTCTTTATCCCCTGAAACAATATAAATCTCATACCTGTCTAAAAACTTATTAGTTAAAGATGCTATTATGTCATCAGATTCAAACCCCCTAGTACTAAAACACTCTATACCTGCCATCTTAAAAAGTTGGAACACCTTTCTAAATTGATCTTTCAGGGCATCCGGTTGCTTCTCTCTAGTAGATTTATAAAAAGGAAATTTTTTAAATCTGTGTGTTTCTTCCCTACTCGCATCAATAGCAAAAACCGAGAAATCAAAACCAAATTCTCGATAAAGACTAAGCACAGTTCTAAGAGTCCCATATATACCAGATGTTATCTGGCCTTTAGAATTAATCAAATGTTTACCTGAAAAAGCAAAGAAAGACCTATAGACCAAATTACTCGTATCAAACAAAAACAATTTTTCCATATCCAAATTGTAAAACTATCCAAAATCCATTTTAAAGATTATCCAGATTGACTACGACGAATTTCACTATTTATTAGTTCATACGAAGTTTCGCACTTTGGGAGTTCTACCCACCAAGAATATTCCATTTCTAAGGTAGCAAACCTAATTTATGTGGCTATGTTACTTAATTTGGTTTTCTCTCATTATCACCAACACATTTGGGGCAACTCTCCAACTCCCCGCTTTAAGATTTCATAGGAAACTTTGTCCCTAAGAATACCCCCTTTTAGAAAGATAACTTAGGAAGATAATTCGGTAATAAACTCCTTAAATCTTTTAATACCTTCCCTGATATTTTCCATAGATGTTGCGAAAGATATTCTTATATATCTATCATCACCAAAGGCTACACCCGGAACTACTAAAACCTGTTTCTTTTCGAGTAATGCTTCACAAAAATCTACAGAATTTTTTATTCTGTCATTGTAAAGTTTACTCACATCTATGAAAAAATAAAATGCCCCCTGAGGTTTGAAAATTCTTATCTGCTCTGCATTCTTAAGTTCACCATATATGTAGTCTCTTCTCTCTCTAAACACAGACAACCTTTTCATATCTTCCTCATAATACTTAACAAAATCTTCGAAAACGAACTGGACCAGAGATGAAGTACCGGAAGAAATATGACTTTGGACCGAGTCCATAACTTCTATTAATTCTTTATTTGCACAAACATAACCTATTCGCCAACCCGTAACAGAGTGAGATTTAGAAAAACCGTTCACAACTATAGTTATATTCTTTGCTTTCTCGTCGAAAGAAGCAAAACTCACAAATTCGCCTTCGTAGACAAAATTTTCATATATCTCATCGGACAAAACATATATCTCTTTCAATAAAGCAAGTTTATAAACCTCTTCTAGAAATTTAACATCATACACAGCACCAGTCGGATTGGAAGGGCTATTTATCATTATCAGCTTAGTCTTGGGAGTTATAGCTCTCTTTATATCATCTATTGATGGTTTAAAACCATTTTCAATCGAAGTTGGCAATAATACAGGGTTTCCCCCAACTAACTTCACTTGCTCGGAATAACTAACCCAATACGGAGAGATAATCACAACTTCATCACCAGGGTTAATAATCGAAAATAATGCTAGGTATATAGCATGTTTTGCACCTATCGAAACTAAAACATTCTCGTAAGAGTAATTTACGTTGTTGTATTTTCTATACTTTTCAGCTATAGACTCCCTTAACTTCTTGATACCTGCAGTTGGTTGGTAAACATTTGTTCCTGTCATCTCGACTACTACTTTGGTCTTATCCAAAGCCCACCGCGGTACAGGTAAATCACATTCCCCAGCAGTCATGTTGATTACCCTTATACCTTTAGCAGTTAATTCCTTGGACCTCGCAGAAAGCTTCAAAGTCAAAGATTGCTCTACTAATCTCGCTTTTTCCGACAAATTATAAGGCATTTATAAATCCTCCAAATATTGTAAAATTTAGTTTAAATGTAGCAACATTTTTCTATCAAAAACCTATTCAAGCAAAACAGGGGCACCTAGGGGTGCCTATGGCACTTTTCTAAAAAAACGGGGGTATTCTAGTGGATGAAGCCCCTTACAATTAGGAGAAGAGGCTTAGCCTCGGGGGTATTCTTAGGGGG
>FWWL01007441.1_pt1 | contig 14904 bp, 13 predicted proteins | sample 2228331 | NCBI WGS metagenome assembly FWWL01 (sample SAMEA103939775, study PRJEB20133) | metagenome
TAAAGGTTTTCACCCATTGCAACCTCCTCTGCGTTTTGAGAGTCAACGGATTAGATTATACCATTCCGTGTCAAACGACCCGCCCGGCGCCGAGGTCCGTCAGGTGGGCTTCTTCCAGGTAGCGGGCCAGCAGGTTGATGGCCGCCTCCAGGTCGGTTGGGTGGACCATCTCGTTGACGGTGTGGACGTACCGGGTTGGCACCGAGAGGGTTACGGCCGCGACGCCGCCCCGTGCCCGCTGGATGGCCCCGGCGTCGGTGCCCCCCCGGGGCAGGATCTCCAGCTGATACGGGATCTTCTCCCGCTCGGCGATCTGCCGCAGGTGCTGGACCACCTTCGGGTGGGAAATGTGGGAGCTATCCATCAGCTTAATGGCGACCCCCTGGCCAAGGCGGGTGATCGTCTCGGCATCGCCCGAGCCGGGGATATCGAGGGCCAGGGTGATGTCGAGGGCGATGCCGACCTGGGGTTCCCACTCGTAGGCGGCGGTCATAGCCCCCCGCAGGCCGACCTCTTCCTGGACGGTAGCGACGGCGACGATATCGGCCTCGTGACGGCGGACCGACTTAAGGGCCTCGAGCATGACGAAGACCCCGACCCGGTCGTCCATCGCCTTGCCGATGATGCAGTCGCCGGCCCGCTCCACCGTCCGGTCCAGGGTGACCATGGCACCCACCTCGACCCGGGCCTTCACTTGCTCGGCCGGCAGGCCCAGGTCAATGAAGTAGTCCTCGAGTTTGGGGACCTGCTTGCGCTCCTCCTCGGTGGCAACGTGGATCGGCTTGGCGGCCGGCCAGAGGACGCCCCGGAGCAGCTCGCCGTCCCGGGCCTGGACCAGAACCCGCTGGGCGAAAAGGACCCGGGGGTCGAAGCCGCCCACCGGCTGGATTCGAAGGAAACCCTTATCGTCGATATGGCGGACGAGGAAGCCGATCTCGTCCATGTGGCCGGCGAGCATGACCCGCCGCTGGCCGTTGCCCCGTTTGAAGCCGACGACGTTTCCCATGATGTCGACGCGGACCTCGTCGACGTAGGGCTTGAGTTCGGCGATGACGATTTCCCGCAGCCGGTCCTCGTGGCCGGGAACGCCCGGCGTTTCGGAAAGACGCTTGAGCAGGTCGAAGCTGATGGCCATGCGGTTTCCCTCCCTCAGGGCGTAATGTGGGCCCGTGTTCTATCCAAATATAGCGTGTTTGGGCGGCCAATGCCCGTAGACGGAAGGGTTGTAAAAGCTTGCCTGATCCTGTCGGAATCGAGGCTGGCCGGCCCGCGCCCTTCACGTTACAATTCAACGGCTATGGGTGAAGCGCCGTGGCGGCCGTGTCACTGAAGTCCGCGGCCACTGCCATTCTGGGTCTGGCCGCCGCGCTGGCGGTCGTCGCCGTCAGCCCTACACCCGCCCGCGCGACCCCAACCTTTGACCTCCAGGCGGCCGCAGCCCTGGTCACCGATGCCGCTACGGGTCAAATTCTCTGGGCTAAGGACCCGGATACGCCCCTCAGCGCCGCATCCACCTCCAAGCTCATGACGGCTCTGCTTGCCGTCGAGTCCGCCGACCTCAAAGCCCGCATCGTCATCGAACCCAGACACCTGCGGCCAGGCTCCACCATGGGCCTCCAGCCGGGCGACGAGGTCGACCTGGAAACCCTCCTCTGGGGCCTTCTCCTTCCCTCGGGAAATGACGCGGCCGTTGCCGTCGCCGAACTGGTGGCCGGGACCGAAGCGGCATTTGTCGCCCGTATGAACGCCCGGGCCGCCGCCCTCGGCCTGACCGGCTCCGTCTTCACGAACCCCCACGGCCTCGACCACCGCCAGTTCGCCCCCGGCAACCTCATGACGGCCCGGGACCTGGCCACCCTCGCCCGTAAAGTCCTGCGCTACCCCACCATCCGCCAGATTGCGGCCACGCCCGAAAAGACCGTATTCGTAAACGGCCGGCCCCTCCTTCTCCGCAACACAAACCGGCTCGTCCGGGACGGCTTCCCGGGGGTCGACGGCCTGAAAAACGGCTGGACCCGCCGGGCCGGGCAGTGCTACGTCACCACCGCCACCGTAAACGGGCGGACCGTGGTCGCCGTCGTCCTGAACGCCACCAGCCACCTCGACGCCTGGGCTGTGCTGCAGCTGGGACTCAGTTTGCTACCCGCGGAGCCGCCACCGGTCTCAATCGCCGGCGGCCTCGGTCTGGCCCTCCTTTAGGCCGAACGCCCGAGCCAGGCGCCGAGGATAAGGCCCCCCAGCACCCGCCCGGGCGCAGCCGTCCACAGCGGGTGGTCCGCCAGGCCGAGGACCAGCAGGCCCAGCAGCGCCCCCGAAAGGGCTAACCCATCCGGCCCGGCAGACCGGCGCAGCCGGGTCAGAATCGCGGCCAGAAGGCCAAGGCCAATACCGCCGCCGACCGGCCCCAGCTCGGTCAGGAGAAGAATCCCGACGTTATGGGCCGGCTCGGCCCGGTAGCCGGGGGGCAGGCGGTCCCGGAGGGCCAGCGGGAATGTCCCGGCCCCCAGTCCCAGCAGGCCGTGGGCCCGGATGAGGTCGGCGGCCTGGGCCATAAGCCACCCCCGCTCCAGCACCGACCGGGCTTCGAGCAGCCCCACCATCCCCAGCCGCACATCCAGAACCGACCCGAACGGTAACACCGCAGCCAGAAAACCGGCCGTCGCCGCCGCGGCCAGCCACCGGCGGCGGGCCGCCGGAAGCTGCCGGCTCCCCAGAACCCATAACAGTCCCACCGGCAAGGCAACCCAGCCGGCCCGGGAAAAGGTCAATCCGAGACCGGCCGCCGCCAGCCCGACGCCGCCCAGCCCCCAGAAGACCCGAACGCGGTCCCGGCCCAGGGTCCAGCTCACGGGGCCGGCCACCAGGCCCACCAGGTAGGTCGCCAGCAGGTTCGGGTGGGGAAATGTCCCGTAGGCCCGCAGCCAGCGGGTCCCGCCCGGCAGCTCGACCACGGCCGCCCCCGGCATCGACGGGTTGAGCTGGCCAGGCCAGACGAGGCCCAGGGGCCCGAGAAAAGCGGTGGTCTGCAACATCACCTCCGCCGCCCCAACCCCCACCTGAACGGCAATTCCTACCAGGGAGCCGGCGGCCACCGCGGTCCAGATTTGCGGTCGGGCGGCCACCGACGCCGCCAGGGCGCCCACCAGACCCAGGTGCAGGCCGTAGTAGAGGGACAGCGCCGGCTCCGGAGACCACGCCGCGCTGGCCGCCGCCCACCCGGCCAGCAGGAGGAGTGCCCCAACCACCGGGTCGGGCCGCCCGGCCAGGGGCCGCCCCGTCAGAAGCCTTAGGCCGACATCAGAGACCAGGGCGATAACCACAAGGATATCAGAGGGAAAGACCAGCACGCTGGTGTAAGCAAAATAGACCGGCGGATACTCCACGACCCGGGCCGGGTAATAGGCCCACAGGCCCAGGGCCACCGGAATCAGCCCCACGGAACCGAGATAAACTGCCGTCAGAATCCGGATGGGCAAACCGGCAGCCCGTTTAACCTCAAGCAACGGCGGCCCCCTCCGGCCGTTGGACCCGGCGGCCACGAGTCTGCCGACCCCCGGCCACCACCTTGACGGCCACCGACCCGACGGCTCCGGCCAGGCTGAGGACCGGTAAAACGCCCCACGACCCGGCGGCTAACGCCGGAAATGCCGGTTTCGGCGAAGCCGGCGGCGGGGTGGCTGCCCGGTTCTCCCAGACTTCAACCCCGTTGGCCAGGGTGTCAAACCGCCGCCAGCCGTGGGCTGCCAGGAGGGGCCCGTAGGCCGGGTGATTCACAAAGGCCCACCGGACCCCCGCCGCCGGAAGGTAATCGAGCACGGCATCGAGCCGGTCAAGGCCGCCGGCGAGCCAGACGGCGCCGTCCAGCGCGCCGAGGCCGCTGGCCCGCAAGACCGGCCAGGGGCGACCGGTCGGGTAGTTGCCGTCGACCGATTCGGCGTCGGTCAGCAGCCCAATCCGGGCGAACTGGTCCCCGAAACCGAACGTCACATACCGCCAGCCCCGGACCTCAGGCCGGTTGAGAAAGGCCGCCACCGGCTCCGGGTCCACCAGGGGCGGCTGGGTCGAATTCAGGGCGGCGAAGCTCCCGGCGTAGAGGGCAGACCCGGCGAGCATAAGTCCCCCGGCCAGGATAACCGTTCGCTTCAGCCGCCCCCACCCTCCCCGCCCGAGGCCCACAATCAGGGCCCCGGTTAACGGCAGCAGGGCGACCGCCGCCCACAGGGCAAACCGGTCGTAAGTGAGCCACTCCCAACCCGGGCCGAACAGCAGGGCCGGCAGGGGCGTGGTCCCGCCAAGGCCGAGCACAAAGCAGACGCCGAACAGCAGGGCCGGTCCGAACCTCCGCCGGCTGAAACCCGCCCTCAGGGCGATGGGAACGACCGCAACGAGCGGGCCGTACATCGGCCAGAAGAAGACTCCCGCCGCGGCCGGGTCGGCCAAGAACGCATGGCGGGAAAGGTGGTCGATGGGCGTCTGGAGGGTCTGGCCCAGACCCCAGACCCAGAAGGGCCAGACCACCAGCCCCACCCCCGGCACGGTTCCCGCCGCCCAGGGAAGAAGCCGTCCCACCAACCGCCCGACCTGCTGCCGGCAGCCGACCACCCGGTGGGCGCAGACCGCGGCCACGCCCCAGGGGACCAGGAGCAGGGTCCCGTGGTGGGCGGCAGCCGCCGCCGTAAGCCACAGGCCGGCCCGAAGGCCGTCTGACCGGCGGCCGGCCCGCAGAAAGTCGGCCAGAAACCCCAGGCCGACGAGGGCAAGGCCAAGGGCCGCCAGGGTCGGAACCTGCCCGAACGTGTGGGCTGTCATCGGGACCGCGGGCACCAGCGGGGTCAGCAGGCCGGCGTACCAGGCCGCCCGGGAGCCCACGAACCGCCGGGCAAATGTTACAACCGCAAACGGCAAGCCGACCAGGGTGGCCAGGAGAACCGCCGCCCAGGCGGCCTCAATCCCCACGACGAACGAGAGCAGGCCGATGACCTGGTGGACCAGGGGCGGGTACGACACCACCGGGAATCCGCCGTACCAGCGGGGCTCCCAGAGGTCCCACCAGGCCCGGCGGTAGTGGTCGGCAAAAAACATGTGGGTCCAGGCGTCGTACGACTGCCGGTAGCGGGCCCCGGCCACGAACGGCCAGGCCGCCGCCACCGCCACCACAAGGACCGGCTGCCACAGCTTGCGGGTCGGGGTCACTGCCATTCCGGAACCGGAGACGAAGCGGGCCGGCGGCCGACATTATTGAGCAGTCGGCCGTAGGCGTGCGTCACCGCCTCCAGGGTCAGGGCCCCGGCCGCCCGCAGGTTTTGCCGACGCTGGGCCTCCCGCAATTCCGGCCGGCTCAGGACCACGCCGAGGGCCTCGGTCAGGCCGTCCTCGTCGTCCGGGGCTACCCAGTTGACCTGCAGGCCGGCCTCGGCGGCCGCCGCCCGTAACGGCGGCAGGTCGCTGGCGACCACCGGCCGGCCCCACGCCGCCGCCCGGTAGAGGAGGCTCGAAGCCCCCAGGGCCACGCGGTAAGGCAGGACCACCACCGTGTTCCGGACAAATACGCCCCGGACCTCAGCTTCGGGCACCGGCCCGGACCAGCGGACGCCCGGAACCCCGGCCAGGGCCTGCCGGACGGTCCGGGCATATCCCGGAAACCGCGGGTGCTCCGCTCCGGCGACCTCAAGGGTCACCCCCGGGTTCTCCGCCCGAACCCGTCGGAACGCCGCCCCCAGGGTCGGCAGGCCTTTATACGGCGCCAGAAACCCGAAGAACAAAACGCCCGGTTCAGGCGGCTCGGGCAGGAGCTCGGGCGGGTCAAACGTCCCGTGGGGGATATAAACGACCCGGCTGCCCGGAAATTTCCGGTGGAGCCGGTCCGCTCCCGACCGCAGCGGCACGACCACCGTGCCCAGCCTCACCAGCCAGCCTGCAATAAGTCTGAGAACGAGCCGGCAGCCCGGCCACACCCCCAGCTCTTCGGCCCGGAATTCGCCCAGAATACCGGGCTCGTGCAGGGTGAGTGCCAGCGGCACCCCGCCCAGGGCGGCCCCGCTGAGGCCCAGCAGGCCCGAAAGCAGGGCGACCGGGGACGGGCCGAACATGCTCAGCCCGAAATTCACCCAGACGACGTCCGGCTTTGCCCGCCGCAGTCCGGCCAGAAGCCGGATTCCCACCAGCGGGTCGCCGGGCCGCCAGCACCGCCACTCCTCGAGGCCGTTGGCCGCCCGGATTCCGGGTTGGCCGTCTTCCTCGGCGATGACCGCGACCCGGTCGAACATCCCCGAGCGGGCCAACGCCCGGCACAGGTGATACCCGTACTGTCCGATGCCGGTCAGCCGCGGCGGAAACGGGGTTACAACCGCCAGCTCCATCCCCACCTCCGCCGAATCGCCGCCCGCACCCGACACCACACCTCGCCTGGCCCCCCGACCACCCGGAACCGGCCGGTAACCGACGGAGCCTCGTCAGGCCCGGCGGCCAGCCCGATTTCCCCCTCGGTCCCGCCCGGAAGCGGGGGCAAGAGGCCCACCAGCCGGCCCCGGTCCACGACGAGGGGCACGGGATGGGCGGGGCCCGGTGCCCGGCGGTAGAAGAGGACGGCCCAGGCCGGAGGCGCGCCCTCAACCTCGATAAAGACAGGCCGTAAGGCCGGGATGGTCACCTGCCCGTCAAGGCGGACCCGGGGCCATCCGGCCGACCCGGCTTCGGCCCCGAAATCCCCCGGTCGAAGCCGGTAGACCAGCCCGTCCCAGGCCCCGACCAGGACCTCGGCATCGGGTCCCGGCCGGGCGAGGACGGGGGACGCAAAGACCGGTCCCCCGGCCCGGAAGGCGCCCGCCGACGACCCATCGGCCCGGACAAGCCGGACGACCCCGTCCCAGCCGCCCACCAGGAGCTCGGGCCGACCGTCCCCATCCAGGTCGGCGACCAGCGGGCTTCCCCAGACGAACGACCCGGCGTCGACCGGAAAGCCGGCCAGGGGTGACCCATCCGCCCGCCAGCCGTAAACCCGGTCGGCGGCGACAATCACTTCATCCCGGCCATCCCCGTCCAGGTCGGCCACCACCGGGGCGGCAACCCCGTAGGAGCCGAGGGCCTGCGGCCAGCCCGGAAGCGGGGTGCCGTCGGCCCGCCAGACGTAAACGCGGTCGGAGACGGCGATGACCTCGGGCGACCCCTCGCCGTTCAGGTCGGTAACGGCCGCCGTTGCCCAGACAAAGTGACCCGTCGTTTGGGGCCAGCCGGGTAACGGCGACCCGTCGGCCCGCCAGGCGTAAACCCGCCGGTCCCAGGAACCGACGACCACTTCCGGGCTGCCGTCGCCGTCGAGGTCGGCCACCACCGGCGACGCGGCCACGAACCCGCCCGTCACCACCGGCCAGCCCGGGAGAAGCCGGCCGTCGGCCTGCCAGGCGTAAACCCGCCCGTCGTCGGACCCGACGATGACCTCCGGAAGGCCGTCGGCGTCCAGGTCGGCCAGGGCCGGGGATGAGTAAACGTCCCCGCCTGTGGGCTGCGGCCAGCCGGGAAGGAGGCGCCCGCGGCCGTCCAGGCAGTAAACGTGGTCGTCGTCGCACCCGAGTACAATCTCGGGCCGCCCGTCGCCGTCGACATCCCCGACCGCGGGAGTTGACGCAAATGCATTCCGGCCGTAGAACGGGAAGCCCTGCCGGGGCCGGCCGTCGGCCTGCCAGACGTAGACCGCATCCGATGCCGCGATAACCTCGGGCCGGCCGTCCCCATCCAGGTCGGCGACGACCGGCCGGGCGCTGATAAACCCGCCGGTCCGGAAGACCCTTACGACCCCCCTCATCGCCGGCGCAGGACAACCAGGGTGTGGTCGCCCCAGTTTCGCCAGGGCCGGCGGCCCCGCAGCGCCCGCTCCGGGCCGAGGAGCCGTCCGAACACCCGGGCGTAGCGGCAGAAGACCGCAACCATGTATGCGGGCGGCAGGAGCAGGGGCAGGGCCAGCTGGGCCTCAAGGTCGAACGCCGGCCCAAGGGCCCGGACGAGTTCGGCCGCCGAGAGGGGGCGGACCGGGACAGCGGCCCGGCCGTCGACCGCCGGCAGGTTGGTCAGGCCCCAATCGGTCCCCCGGCCCCGGACGGCCTGCCGAATCCGCCCGTGGGCAAGGAACCACACCGTCTCAAAAAGGCACCGCCGGTTTATCACCGAGGCGATGAACGGCGACCCCGGAACCAGCAGTCCGGCGAGGGCCGCCCCGAGCCGGCCCAGTTCCGGCTCGCAGTTCAGGGCCCCGAAGCCGGCGTATGCCCCGTCGAACCGGACGCCGGGCCGGACCGCATCCAGCCGGCCCGCCGGCAGGGCCAGGAATTCAACCCGGTCAGCAACACCCGCAGCCAGCGCCTTCAGCCGGGCCCGCCGGACCATGCCTGGTGAGATGTCCACTGCCAGCAGCCGGTAGCCCGCCCGGGCCAGGGCAAGGGTTTCTTCGCCGGTGCCGCACCCGACCTCCAGCAGCCGGCTGCCGGCCGGCACCAGCCGCCGCACGATTCCCAGGCTCTCGGCCCGGAGCCAGGCCATCAGCGGATTGACGGCGTCGCCGTAAAGGTCATCGTAGACCGGAGCCGTCCGGTCAAAGGCCCGGACCACTGCCGTATAAGCGGCACCCATGGGTCAGCGTCCCTCGGCCGGGTGAAAGCGGATAATGGGTCGGGCCGGCCAGCGGGCCAGGATCCGCACCACGAGCCGGGTCACCCGCAGGCCGACCCAAACCCGAAGCCGGCGCAGAAGGGAGACCCGCCAGCCGGCCTTGATCCGGGCGTCCTCCCACTCCTTCTGAAACCACCGGATGACCCACCGGTAAAAGCGGGTGTCATACTTTTCCCGCCGGAAGAGCAGCCGGTTCTGGGCGGTGTAGTCCCAGTCGATGTTCCACTCCGAGTCAAACATGAGCCGGTCCCGAACCTGCTCATAAAACGGGGTCCCGGGCAGGGGGTACGCAATCGTGGTGCTGAAAATGTCGGGCAGGGTTTCCCGCAAAAGCTTGACCGAGAGCTTCAGGTCCTCGAACTCCTCCCCGGGGTAGCCGACCATCATGAAGAAATAGGTCTCGATGCCGAGGCGCTTGCACAGGGCCGCCGCCTCGTAGATCTGGCCGACCCGGGTACCCTTTTTCATGGCGTCAAGGACCTTCTGCGAGCCGGACTCGGCCCCAAAATAGATTCGGCGGCAGCCCATCTCCTTCAGGGCCCGGAGCATCTCTTCGCTGGCCAGATTCACCCGGGTCAGACACTCGAACGGGATCACCGCGTCCCGGGCCAGGACCTCGTCCCGCCACCCGAGGACCCACCGGCGGTTCACCCCGGTGATATCGTCCACAACCCGCAGGAAGTCGGGGCCGTAGGTCTGCTTGATCTGCCGCATCTCCTCGGCCGAGTTTGCCGGCGACCGGGACCGGTGGGTCCGACCGAAGATCGCCTTCTGACACCAGGCGCAGGCGTAAGGACAGCCCCGGGTGTTGATGAGCGACAGGGCCCAGTAGCCGTGGGCCTTACGCCAGGCCCGCCGGTAGGCATCCATATCCACCAGGTCCCGGGCCGGGAAGGGCAGCCCATCCAGGTCGGCGATGAGGGGCCGGGGCACGGTGGCAACGACCCGGCCCTCCGGACCCCGCAGCCTGAGTCCCGGGATCTCCTCAAGCCGGTCCGCCCGGGGCGAATTGCCCAGGAGGAAATCGGCCAGCTCCAGCATCGTCTGTTCACCCTCGTCGAAGACGACAATGTCCACCGGAAACTCGCCCCGGCTGTCCCGGTACTTGAGATACCGGTCGGGCAGGCCGGTCGGGTCAGGGCCACCGAGGATAACGGTCGCGCCGTGGCGGTGGGCAATTTCGGCCAGGATGAGGGCGTGGCGGCGGATGGTTATCAGGGACGTGATACCGACCACCGGCGGGCGCCGCCGGCGCATGTATTCTTCGAACTCGGCGTAGTCGTGGCGGAACGTGCAGTCGAACAGCTCGACGTTGTAACCCCGCGTCCGCAAGACGGCGGCCAGGTACATCAGGCCGAGGGGGAAATAGGGGGTCATCAGCTTCTGCTCCACGGGGTCCTTCGCAATAAAGAGGGGGTGGACCAGGGTGATATCCGGCCGCACCTCAGATGCCTCCTTCCAGCACCCCGGTGAGCCTGGCGGCGAACGCGGCCAGGGTCCGGCGGCCGTGACCGTCGAAATGCCCCTGGCAGTGGTCGGCGTCAAAACGGAGTTCGGGTCCCGGCGGCCCGAACTTCTTGAGCTTCCGGCCCATCTCCCAGTCCTCAAGCCAGGCCCCCGGCGGCGTCCGGCCGGCCGCCTCCAGCAGGATACCCGGCAGCCGGAAAGCCTTCATTTCAACCGGCGCCGGCCGCGGTGGACCGGAGGCGTTGGGCAGGAAGTCTGCCGTCCAAAGGTTAAGTCTCCGCATCCGGCGGTAGACGTCCGGGCCGTGGAGGAGCACCATCTGCACAAGCTCGTGGGCCGTGAACAGGTTCCGGTCCTCGATGGCAAGGGCCCGCTCCGACAGAAAGTAGTTGGGGCAGAGGTGCACCCCCTGCCGGGCGGCCCAGCGGACCACCCCGATGACGAGGGCCCGGCAGACCCAGAGGCGGCCGGCCACCGTAACCACCAGGTAATCGATGTCGTCGTCCGGCTCGACGTTATCAAGGGCCAGGGCCCCGGTGACGGCCACCATCCGAACGAACGGCAGACCGGCGATTACCCGGCCGTACCCGACGGCCCGGGGCCAGAGCCGGGCGGCCGCCCCGGCCCGGGCCCGCCGCAGTTCAGCCAGGTGCTCCCGGCCGGCGACGACCCAGAACTCCCCAACCTGCCGCACCCGGTCCGCCAGCCACGGCCCGGACCGCAGGGCCCGGGACACCTGGTCAGGCGGGGCGGCCAGGCCGATAAGATACCGGTGGATTTCGGGCAGGGTGAGCGGGTAATCGAAGACGTCGGCGTAGGCGACGGTGCAAAGAATCGCCACCTCCAGTTGCGAGACCTGGACCCCGGCCAGGCGGGCAGATGGGACACCCGAAAGACTAACCACCTTCGCCGCCCCCTCCAACCACCTAATACGCCGGGGGCGGCTTTGCGGATTCCCGGAAGTTTAATTTGCCGGGTCGAGCCAGCGGCGAAGCTTCGGCACGAAATCCCAGGCGGCCGGCCAGCTCCGGCGGCAGAGGTCAACCGCCCGGCCCGGGTCAACGGCGTGGACAAGGAGTCCGCAGGCCGCCTGCCAGGTGACCAGCGGGCCGGCGGCTGTCAGGTCCCGCACCACCCAGCGCAGGCCGTAGGTCCGGCTCAGGGCCCGCTCGAGGAGGGCCGCCGCCCGGTCGGTATCCACGACCCCCATTCCCCACCCGACCCCCACGTCAACCCAGCGGAACGGTCGTCCGGTCACAAACGGCCCGAATAAAAGGGCTAGCTCGACCTCGGGCCGGGCTTTGAAAAAGCTGGCCAGCATCACGGCCAGCCGGTCCCGCTCCGGCTGGGGAAGGTCATAAACCTTAAGGTCCGTTATTGCCACTGGCTTGCGTCGGTGCCGATGAAGCCGGCCACGAGCTTTAAAAACTCGGGCAGACTCTGCCCGGCCAGGTCAACCCCGGCCGCCAGCTCGGCCGGCCGGACCTCGGCCGGGGTGTGCACCAGCCGGTCCCGGAGGCGGGCAACGGTGGCGAGCCGGTCGGCAAGCCCTACCGAGATAATCCCGGCCTGGGCCAGGGCCAGGAACACGTCGGGGTACGACTCCGGGGCCCGGCCGCCCCGCTCGCCCAGGAGGGTGATAGCGATGTCGGTCGCCCCCTCGACGGCGACCACGAGCCGGTAACAGGCGGCGTCGGCCGCCGTCGGGTCCGCCAGGTCGAGGGACCGCAGGCGGGCGAGAGCTTCCCGGACCAGCCCGGCTCCGGCCGCCAGCCGGACGACAACGTCGCCGGACTCCTGGCTCACGGCATGTACTCCCTACAGGATGGCGCAGGCGTTGCCCGGCGAGCCGACGCCCCGGGGGATGTTAAGGGGAACCGAGACCAGCAGGAAATAATACCGGCCCAGGTTCCGGCAGGCGTCCGAAAGTTCCTCCAGGTCCCAGAGCTCGCCCAGGGGCATGCCCAGCAGGGCGATGAGCCGCTGGTGAAGAAACCCCTCCTCCCGCCGGACCGGCAGGGCCTCGACCGCCGGGTTGTCGGCGGCAACGGCCGCAACCCGGCGGTCCCAGAGCCACGCCGCCGTTGAACGTCCCGGGTCAAGGCCGACCGTCTCCAGGGTACCGCCGTCGAGTCCGCCGGCCAGACGTTTACGGTCGGCCTCGTCCAGGCCCAGATACCAGCGGACCCAGCCGGTCCGAATGAGCAGGATATCGCCCGGCTCAACCTCGACGTCTTCCCACCGCAAGACCGCCTCCAGGTCCTCCGGTCGGAGCACGGTCCGGCCGTCGGGCCGCAGGGGCCGCCCCAAGGCCTCGAAGCAGCCGGCGGCGTCGACGAGCACCCCCCGGCCGACGATTCCGCGGCGGGCAATAACGTCAATGCCGAGTTCGCCCCGGTCAAGGTCGGCGTCCTCCCGGCCGCCGTAGAATCCGAACTGCCGGTACCGGATGTGCTGGAGGCCGTCCCACTGGCTCGAGGCCTGGGGGTAGAAGTTGTCAAGCCAGTCGTCCCGGGCCAGCCGGCCCGTTGAAACGTAATGCTGGTAAATCCGTCGGGTGCTCACCAGGCTCGGGTTGGGCAGGTTCAGCGGCAGCGACAGGCTTACAACCCGGCCTTCGGTTACCGTGCGGACTGCTTTGAGGATTTCCCGCCGGGTAATGAAGTTGAGGGTTCCGAGCTGGTCGGCCCGGCCGAACACATCCCAGGCGTGGCGCTCACCGGTGGGCAGCTCGGGTAGATCGCTGAATCTGGGCAGGGTGGCGACGTCGACCACTGGGGCCTCCTGGCTTCTCACTCTCGAATCGAGTATATACAATCGGCACCGCAAGTCCCGTCTTGAGGAGGACCCGCATGGGCGCGAACGGCCTGAACTTCTTCGACGCCGACCCGAACCTTGCCTTTGTCCTTCGCCTCTGGTCCGACCCGGACGACGTGGCCCGGGCCGAGCCCCATTTGCGGGAGCTGGGCGCCCTCGCCGCCGGCGAGCTTGACCGGCTCGCCGCCCTGGCGAACCAGAATCCGCCGGTCCTCAGGGCCTTCGACCGGGAAGGCAACCGGATTGACGAGGTCGTTTACCACCCGGCCTACCGGGAGCTGGAAAGGGTCGCCTTTGAGCGGTTCGGGCTGGCGGCCATGTCCCACCGGCCCGGGGTGCTGGGCTGGCCCCGGCCGGTTCCCCACGTCGTCAAGTATGCGTTCAAGTATCTGTTTGTCCAGGCCGAGTTTGGGCTGGTGTGTCCGGTGTCCCTGACCGATTCGACGGCCCGGGTCATACGGCTTTTCGGCAGCCCCGAGCAGAAGGCCCGGTATCTGCCCCGGCTCACCGCCACGTCCCTGGCTGAGCTCTGGCAGGGCGCCCAGTTTATTACCGAGAAGCAGGCCGGGTCGGATGTCGGGGCGATAACCACCGTGGCCCGCCGGGAGAACGGCGGCTGGCGGCTTTACGGCCACAAGTGGTTTTGCAGTAATGTGTCAGCCGAGGTCATCCTCACCCTGGCCCGACCCGAAGGGGCCGAGCCCGGGACCCGGGGCCTCGCAATGTTTCTGGTCCCGAAATGGCGGCCGGACGGCACCCGCAACTCTTACCGGGTCGAGCGGCTCAAGGACAAGCTCGGCAGCCGCAGTATGGCCACCGGCGAGGTGACGTTCGATGGGGCGTTCGCCGAACCGGTTGGGGACCTGGCGCAGGGATTCAAGCAGATGGCCGAGATGATCAACGTCTCCCGGCTTTCGAACGCCCTGCGGTCGGCCGGGCTCATGCGCCGGGCGTTCTTCGAAGCCCTCAGTTACACCCGGAATCGGACGGCGTTCGGCCGGCGGCTGGCCGAGCTGCCCCTGGTCCGGAAGAATTTGTTTGAGCTGCTGCTTGACGTCGAAGGGGCCACGGCCCTGGTCTTTTACGGGGCCTGGCTCCTGGACCGGGCCGATGCCGGGGACCCGGGCGCGGCCCAGCTCCGGCGGGTCGTCACGCCCCTGGCCAAGTTTTATGTAACGAAGCGGGCCCGGTGGGTCGTCGGCGAGGCCCTCGAACTGCTCGGCGGCAACGGCTATATCGAGGACTGGCCGCTGGCCCGGCTGCTCCGGGACGCCTACCTGGGGTCCATCTGGGAGGGTACGACGAACATCGTGGCCCTGGATATCTTGCGGGCAATCCTCCGGGCGGACGCCGGCCGGGCCCTGGCCGAAGACCTGGCCGAACGGCTTTCCCGGCTCGAGGCCGAACCGGTCCGGCGGGCGGCTGCGCCGGTCTGGGCCGAGCTGGACCGCGTCCGCTCTGAGCTCTTGCGCCTGGGCGATACTGACCCGGAGAGCCGGGAGCTCGGGGCCGTTGAGTTCGCCGGCCGGCTGGCCCACCTGGTCATCTCGGCCCTGCTGCTTTATGAGGCCGACCGGCTGGCGGCCGGGTCAGGTGATTACCGTAAGCTCGGGGTGGCAACGGCTTATATTCGGAGCCGGCTCCGGGGCGAACCGGTGCAGGTCGGACCGGAGCTGGCCCGGGCGATCCTGGACGGGCACCGGGTTGCGGCTAGCGCCGTCCGTTGAGCGGCCGGTATTTTCCGGGCTAGAATATCGTGACCCGAATTTCCGGCTACCGGAGGTAAGGATGGCAGGCAGTTTTCGGGCACGGAGAATTTCCCGGCGAGAGTTCCTGGCGGGCGGGGCGGCTGCGGCCCTGGGCTTGGGCGTCTGGTCATGCGCCCCGGCGGCGCCGTCCCAGCCGGCGGCCCCCCAGCAGCCGGCCGGACGGCCAAACTACGGGGGCACGCTGGTCTTC